>JAEEGL012504776.1_pt1 | contig 15245 bp, 11 predicted proteins | sample 9134231 | NCBI WGS metagenome assembly JAEEGL01 (sample SAMN16246548, study PRJNA631951) | gut metagenome | biome: gut microbiome; feature: rumen; material: fiber-attached | host: Bos | place: Iran: Karaj | collected 2018-10 | reverse complement strand
TCCTTTCTATCAGAAATGATGAGGCAGAGGTTGAGGACCGTTTCTATAGAGAGCTTGAGTTTGGTACCGGCGGACTTCGCGGAGTTATCGGAGCAGGAACCAACAGAATGAACAAGTACACTGTTCGTAAGGCTACTCAGGGTCTTGCAAACTATATCAAGAAGCATGGCGGACCAGATGCAGCGAAAAGAGGTGTTGCAATCTCTTTTGACTGCAGAAGATTCTCACCTGAATTTGCTGATGAGACAGCACTTTGCCTTGCAGCTAACGGTATCAAAGCCTATGTCAGCGATATTCTCCGTCCTACACCTGAGCTTTCATTTGCTCTCAGGGAGTTTGGATGCATCGCAGGCGTAATGGTCACAGCATCTCACAATCCACCTGAATATAACGGATATAAGGTTTACTGGGAGGATGGCGCCCAGGTAACACCACCTCACGATACAGGAATCATCGATGAAGTTGTTGCCATCACTGATTATCACGATGTTCTTACAATGTCTAAGGATGAGGCAATTTCAAAGGGACTTTATGTTTCCTTTGGTGAAGAGATTGATGACAAGTACATGGTTGAGCTGAAGAAGCAGATCATCCATCAGGATGTTATTGACGAGATGGCTGACAAGTTCACCATCGTTTATACACCATTCCATGGCACAGGTAACCTTCCTGTAAGACGTGTTCTTAAGGAGCTTGGCTTCAAGAACGTCTTCGTAGTACCTGAGCAGGAGCTTCCAGATCCTGATTTCACCACACTTGAGTATCCTAACCCTGAGGATCCTAAGGCCTTTGAGCTTGCTCTTAAGCTGGCAAAAGAAAAAGATGCCGATATCGTACTTGCAACCGATCCGGATGCAGACCGTCTTGGTATCTACGCTAAGGACAGCAAGACTGGCGAGTATGTTGCATTCACAGGTAACATGTCCGGTATGCTCATCGGTGATTATATTTTGAGAGAACGTCAGGCAACAGGCACAATGCCTGCAAACCCTGCTTTTGTTACAACTATCGTTACCACCAACATGGCAAAGGCTGTAGCTGAGTCTTATGGTCTTAAGTACATCGAGGTTCTTACAGGCTTTAAGTACATCGGCGAGCAGATTAAGCTCTTCGAGCAGAACGGAAACAGCAACAACTATGTATTCGGTCTTGAGGAGTCCTATGGATGCCTTGCCGGAACCCATGCAAGAGATAAGGATGCGGTAGTAGCAGTTATGATGCTCTGTGAGCTTGCTGCTTTCTATAAGAAGCAGGGCAAGACCGTATGGGATGCAATGATCGATACCTATGAGAAGTACGGATACTTCAAGGAAGGCCAGTACTCCATCACCATGAAGGGTAAGGAAGGTGCTGAACAGATCGCAGCTCTTATGGATAAGCTTAGGAAGAATCCTCCTAAGGAGTTCGGACAGTGGAAGGTAGAAGAGTTCAGAGATTATAAGACCGGCAAGACCCTGGATATGGCTTCAGGTGCAGAAGGAACCACAGGACTTCCTACATCAAACGTATTGTACTTTGCACTGGATAATGACGCATGGTGCTGCGCAAGACCTTCAGGTACAGAGCCTAAGATTAAGTTCTACATGGGCGTAAAGGGCAAGAATCTTGAAGATGCTGCTAAGCTCCAGGATGAATTAACAGATGCTGTAAAGGCTGTTATTCAGTAAGGATAGATATGGGAATAATAAATGCGGTCCGAAAGACAATTGCATATTATAAACGCAATGGTTCAAGGGCCGCATTTTTTGCTGCCCTTGAACGACTTTCAGATGGTCGTAAGGATAGGAAATACACCTATGCACCACTGGCTGAAGCTGTGTTAAAAGAGCAGCGACAGGAATACAAGATGCTTGCTGAAAGTGACAACACGGTGCACTTCAGCATTGTGGTTCCCTTGTACAACACTCCTGATAAGTACCTTCGGGAAATGATAGAATCTGTGATAAACCAGACCTACGGAAACTGGGAGCTGGTGCTGGCGGATGCCTCTGAGATGCCGTTAGATCTGGCCATGCAGTATGATAAGGATGACCCAAGGATCAGGTATATTCATCTTGATGAGAACAAGGGAATTTCCGACAACACCAACGCAGGTATCAGGAAAGCCACGGGAGACTACATAGGTCTTTTGGACCACGACGACGTACTGACTCCTGATGCGCTTTACGAGTGTTCAAGAGTTATCAGGGAGAGCATGCGAAAGGGGAAGCTGGCAAGATTTTCAGATTGTCCTATTCGCCTTATCTACTCCGACGAAGATAAATTTGACGACAAGAAGGGCAGGTACTATGAGTACCATCAAAAGCCCCCATTCAATATGGACTATCTCATGTCCAACAATTACATCTGCCATTTCACCATGCTTAGGGCAGATATCATAAAGAGACTTAAGCTTCGCGGTGAATATGACGGAGCTCAGGACTTTGATCTGTTTTTGCGCGCCTGCGCAGAGACAGCTCTTTTCATGCCTCAGGCTTCAGGACAGATTGTGCATATCGACAAGGTTCTTTATCACTGGAGGTGTCATCAGGGCTCAACTGCTGCAAATCCTGCCAGCAAGACCTATGCCTATGAAGCTGGGAAAAGAGCTCTTCAGAGCCTTATGGACAATTACGGTATCAAGGCTACCGCTTCAGAAATGCCTCATGTGGGCTTTTACAGGCTTACCTATGACCCGGATGTCTTTTCCCAAAGGAGCGACGTGGGCTGCGTTGGAGGCAAGCTCTTAGATAAAAGAAACAGGATCTGCGGCGGAATGTATCGCAAAAACGGAACCCTTGCCTATGAAAAGCTCCCTGAAGGGTTCTCCGGGGGACTTCAGCACAGGGCAGTACTTCAGCAGGATGCTTACGCTGTTGATATCAGGTGCATGGCGGTTCGTAATGAGCTGATCCCTCTCTATGAAGAAGTAACCGGAGTCAGGTATCAGGATAGCTTTGAGTATGCAAAGAGGGCTATGGCTGCCACGGAAGCAGCTTCGGTCCAGGATCCCTTTGAGGGCCTTGATCAGGAGGAGTTAGCGGCAATGAGTCTTCGCCTTGGAAGTGAGATAAGAAAACGCGGTTACAGGATCATCTGGGATCCCCAGGTTATCAAGAGGATATAATTTACATGGAACTTCTTACAGTTGTAATTCCAAATTATAATGGCAGAAAATTTCTCGATGACTGCCTGAAAAGCCTCCGCAAACAGACCTTTCAGGAGTTTAAGGTCATCATTGTGGACAATGGCTCCACAGACGGAAGCCAGGAATATATCAAAAACAGATATCCTTCGGTGAAGCTCATTGAGCTTTCGGAGAACACCGGGTTTGCCAACGCGGCGAATGTGGGGATAAAGGCTGCAGACAGCGAATATGTCTTTTTGCTGAACAATGACACCATGTGCGACGAGAAAGCACTGGGGAGCCTTGTGAGCGTAATGGAGAACAAAAAGCGTCTCTTTTCCGCCCAGGCTAAGATGCTGAAAATGGAAAGACCTCATGATATCGATGATTGTGGGGACCTTTACTGCGCCCTTGGTTGGGCCTTTTCTCCGGGGAAGGATAAGGACAACAGGCAGTTTGTGAAAAGAGAGTCTGTGACCAGTGCCTGTGCCGGAGCTGCTATTTATAGGAAAGAGTATTTTGACAAGGTTGGATATTTCGACGAGGAGCACTTCTGCTACCTTGAAGATGTGGATCTTGGGTACAGAGCAAGGCTTCACGGCTTTGCCAATGTTATGGAACCCACAGCCATCGTGTACCACGTGGGCAGCGGATCCAGTGGCTCAAGATACAACGATTTTAAGGTGGAGCTTACAGCGGGGAACAATATCTATCTGATCTACAAGAATATGCCGGCTTTCCAGATTTTCATAAATTTCCCACTGATTCTTTTGGGAATCATCATCAAGCATGTCTTTTACGTAAAGCACCATTTGGGGAAGGCCCATATTCGCGGGCTTATGAAGGGCTTTGAAAAGATCGCAAAGAATGCTGATAAGAGGGTGAAGTTTGGAAAGACAGAGTTTATAAATGCTATAAGGCTCCAGATCGAGCTGTGGGTCAACCTGGCCAGGAGGGCCTTAAGCATATAGGTTTGCCCTTGGGAGTGAATTACACTATAATGGTATTCAGGTATGATAAAAGATAATCAGGTACATCTTAATAGGGCTCATGTTATTGTGGACGGGCTTTTGGTGGCTGGTTCCTATTCATTGTCCTATTATCTTAAATTTGAATCGATTTTTGCTGATAAGAGACCGGTGGTCGGACGTCTTCCAATGCCGGTTTATTTTTCTGCGCTTTATTTTCTGATTCCCTGCTACCTGATGCTCTACTACATGGTCCAGCTCTACACCTCAAGAAGGGCGCTGAGACTCTGGGATGAGTTCGTGGATATTGTTCAGGCCAATGTCATGGGGGTCATCGGGTTCCTGGTTGTTTTGTATATGATCAATCAGCCCTATTTCTCTCGTTCCATGATTGGTATATTCTTTGGACTGAATGTTACGTTGACCACATTTGCCCACTGGATGCTCAGGAAGTTCCTCCGTTACATCAGAAAGAAGGGCTATAACATCAAGCATATTCTTCTGGTTGGATATTCCAGAGCTGCAGAGGCCTATATTAGCAGGATTTTGGACAATCCACAGTGGGGCTACATAGTGGCGGGAGTTTTGGATGACTTCGTGCCCATTGGCACCAGCTACCACGGTGTAAAGGTCGTTGGCAAGATAGACGAGCTGGCTAATTACATTGAAGAAAACAGTTACGACGAGATCACCATTACCCTTCCTCTGGACGATTACGACAGGCTGGAGGTATTGGTTGCCCAGTGCGAGAAATCCGGCATCCACACCAAGTTCATTCCGGATTACTCATCTCTTTTCCCAAGTGCACCATACACAGAGGATGTTCAGGGAATTCCTGTTATCAACATCAGGTACGTGCCACTGACCAATTCCTTTAACAAGCTGGCAAAGAGGCTGGTGGATATTATAGGATCACTTCTGGCCATCATCCTGTTTTCGCCTGCAATGCTGGTTTCAGCTATCCTAATAAAGCTCACCAGTGACGGGCCTGTTATATACAAGCAGGAGCGAGTGGGACTTAACGGCGTGCCCTTTATGATGTACAAGTTCAGGACCATGAAGGTCCAGACTGAGGCTGAGGAAAAGAAAGGCTGGACCACGAAGGGTGATCCAAGAGTTACAAGGGTTGGCGCCTTCCTTCGGAAAACCAGTATCGACGAGATGCCACAGTTTTTCAATATTTTTGTGGGACAGATGTCACTGGTGGGACCAAGACCCGAGAGACCTCAGTTTGTTGAGAAGTTTAAAGAGCAGATCCCCAGATACATGGTCAAGCATCAGGTTCGTCCCGGACTTACCGGCTGGGCGCAGATTAATGGCTATAGAGGCGATACTTCTATTAGGAAAAGAATCGACTACGATATTTACTATATCGAAAACTGGTCTATGGCTTTTGATTTCAAGATTCTTCTTGGAACCATCCGACATGGCTTTGTTAATAAGAACGCATACTAGTGCAAATGCTGCATTGGCGTGCGTTTTTTCATGGGGTTGTATATTCCTGTTAAATGTGGCAAAATGTATTGGTGGTTTTCTGCATTTATGAAAACCAAAAACGTTGGGTGAGGAGAGTTTTGTAATGTCAAACAGAGACGACGAGTACTACGAGAGAGAAGAGCGCAGGCCTTCCCGTAGAAGCGACAGATACGACGATCGTTATGACGATCGTTACGATGATAGATACGACGACAGAGAGTCAAGGAGGAGTTCACAGGGATCAAGAAGCAGCTCAGCTTCCGGAAGCAGATCTCAGGGATCAAGAAACGGATCATCATCAAGAAGTAATGGGGCATCCTCAAGAAATGGAGGATCAGCATCAAGAAGTTCTTCAAGACCATCTTCCTCAAGACCTTCTTCTTCAAGAAGTGGTAATGGGGGAAGAAACGGCGGCGGTTCCAGAAATGGTGGAGGAAACGGCCCTAAGAAAAAGAAAAACAGCACAAAGGCAATAGTTCTTTTAGTAGCAGAAATGCTTGTTGCCTGCATTTTAGTATATGTGGCATACACACTGTTCTTTAAGGTTGATGTCACAAAGGTAGGTAAGGTAAACCTGAACGAGGAGGCTATCTCCCAGAGTATCAGTGAGACCGTAGTAAATGATGAGAACATGAAGGGCTACACCAATATCGCCCTCTTCGGTGTTGACTCCCGTGAGGAGGAGCTCACCAAGAACACAAGATCAGATACAATCATGATCGCGTCCATCAATAATGAAAACGGCGATATCAAGCTTTGCTCAGTTTATCGTGATACTTACCTGAATCTTTCAAATGATACTTATACCAAGTGTAATGCAGCATACGCCCAGGGCGGTCCTGAGCAGGCTATTTCAATGCTTAACATGAACCTTGATATGGATATTGAGAACTTTGTAACTATTGGTTTCAGAGGACTCACAGACGTGGTTGATGCTCTTGGTGGCGTAACAATTGATGTTACAGATGCAGAGATCTCCCACCTTAATAACTACCAGTCAACGATGGCTACTGAGCTGAAGCTCAACTACACACCTGTTACAAGCTCGGGTGTTCAGACCCTTAATGGTCTTCAGGCAACAGCTTACTGCCGTATCAGATACACAGCAGGTGATGACTTCAGACGTGCCGAGAGACAGAGAACTGTCCTTATGGCATGCCTTGACAAGGCAAAGGGCATGAGCTACTCACAGCTTGAGACTGTAGCTAACAAGGCCTTTGGTGAGACTTATACATCACTTGACCTGGATGAGATCCTTGCACTTCTTAAGAACATTGCTAACTACAACGTTGTTGAGAACAGCGGATTCCCTGCAGAGGATATGCGTGCTACAGGTACCATGGGTAAGGCCGGAAGCTGCGTACTTCCTGTTGACCTTCAGAGCAACGTTAAGTGGCTCCATCAGTTCCTGTTCAACGATTCTGAGTACGAGGTTTCAGGAGACGTTCAGAAGTACAGCGAGAAGATCAAGGGTGACGTTAGTAAGTATCTTACCAACTAATATTTATTGAGATTAAAGGGGCTGGGTTCTTTTAGGAGCCCGGCCCGTTTTTATGAAAACAGGAAAAAGAATGAGTACCATCGATGTAATAATACCAACCTATAAACCGGATCTGTCTTTTTTACGCCTTATCGATGATCTGGAGAGCCAGGCACTTCGTCCTTCCCATATCATCATTATGAATACGGAAAAGAAATATTGGGATGATCTCATTTCCGGATCAAAGGAAGATCCTTTAGAGAAATATGACAACATTGTTCTGCAACATGTGACCAAGGCTGAATTTGATCACGGTGAGACCAGGAATCAGGGAGTCAAGCTCTCCAAAGCGGATTTCTTTTTGATGATGACACAGGATGCATTTCCAAGGGATAAGATGCTTATTTCAAGTCTTTCAAAGGCCCTTGAGGACCCGGAAGTGGCAGCAGCCTACGCAAGACAGTATCCTAAGTCAGACTGCAACCTGGCAGAGCGTTATTCCAGGAAGTTCAACTATCCTACAGAGCCCATGAGAAAGACCCAGGCGGATTTGGGGCGCCTTGGTATCAAGACCTACTTCTGTTCCAATGTTTGCGCAATGTACAGGAGAGATGTTTTTGATAAGCTGGGTGGCTTTACCCATAAGACTATCTTTAACGAGGATATGGTTTATGCCGGTACGGCCTGTCAGAAGGGCTATGCAATCTGCTATGTCCCTGAGGCAGGAGTGATCCACTCCCACAACTACTCATGTATGCAGCAGTTCCACAGAAACTTTGATCTTGGAGTATCCCAGGTGGATCACCCGGAGATCTTTGGGGCTGTAAAGTCAGAGACTGAAGGAAAGAAGATGGTGTCCCAGACCATAGAACACTTCAGACAACTGGGGAAGGGGTATCTCATTCCCCATTACGTGATAATGTGTGGCTTTAGATTCATTGGCTACAAACTGGGAAGAAACTACAAAAAACTGCCACGCAAGATGCGCATGGCATGTGCACTTAATAAGGAATATTTCGCAAATGGAACTTGATCTATCCGGAATGGACATGAAAATATCTGATGATATGAACTCCTGGGAGGAAGTAAACCTCCTTTATAATGCTGCCCTGAAGCAGATCACCACCAAGATTGAGATCCTTAATGAAGAGTTTCAGGAGGTTCACAGGTATAACCCTATCGAGCATGTAAAGGCCCGTGTTAAGGTTCCTGAGAGCATTGTAAAAAAGCTTAAGAGAAACGGTTATGAGTCCACCCTGGAAAACATGGTCCGTTATGTCAACGATATAGCAGGTATTCGTATCATCTGTTCCTTTACCTCAGATATCTACAGGATAGCTGAAATGATAAGCAATCAGAAGGATATCCAGGTTTTGACGGTGAAGGACTATATCATGAATCCAAAACCCAGCGGATACAGGAGCTATCACATGATAGTTTCTCTTCCTGTGTATCTTTCAGACAGGATTGTAAACGTTAAGGTTGAGATTCAGATAAGAACTGTTGCCATGGATTTCTGGGCTTCACTGGAGCATAAGATCCAGTATAAATTTGAGGGAAAGGCTCCGAACCACATCAATTCAGAGCTGCACGAATGCGCCAACATGGTGGCTAATCTTGATGCTCGTATGCTGTCTTTGAATGAGGAGATTTTGGCTATAGAAGCGGAACGGTAAATTGAAGGTATTTGTATGATATCCGGATTGCTCCGCTGTGCAATCTCTTATTAATGAGGAGTGGCCAGACACATTTCTGCGCCCGGCCTATTATGAAAAAATCTATCTTTCGTTATTAGTTAGCCGCCTTGCTTGCGACTAGTTAAAATATACAGGATAATTATTAACAAATTATGAACTCACCATGAACAAATGGTAAAAACGCACAACAAAAGTCTTTGTCACAATATAAACTTGTATAAATTGCATAATAAATGCTAAGCTATAGGGGATGTACAAAAAGTACATAATAATAAGGAGAAAGACATGTTGGGAGGAAACGTAGTGGAGAACTTTATGGACAAGCTTGCACAGAAAATCAGCGCTTCAGATATCATAAAGGCTAATGCTCAGGCTGAAGCAGCAGAGGCAGAGAGAACAAAGCAGGAAGCACAGCAGTATAAGCAGCAGCTTGAAGAGCTTCGCCTCAATGAACAGGCGCACAGGTCAGCCCTTGAGGATACCAAGGCTTCTTTGGAAGAGGCTAAGGCTACTATTAATGAGACCAAGGATTCTATTTCAAGTCTTTCTAAGAGAATAGATGAGAATGAGACTCAGGTACACGATGTAGGTGTGCAGGTATATAGAAACGTCCAGGCTATCGTTGAGAAGGGCCAGGAAAAGAACCGTGACGAGTTCAAGGAACTTAACAGAAGGGGAGAAGCTATCCAGGTTGCTATTGAGACCAAGAACAGCGCAGCAATACCTCTTTTGGTAATTGTTCTCCTTGTATCAGGTGCAGACCTGGTGATCAATATATTGAGGATTTTAGGAATTATTTAAATGAGTTTAGGAAATACCGTTTTTCGCAACAAGATAAAGATATGGTATCTTCACTCTGCTTTGGTGATAATAGTTGTATGGATTCTTTTCATGCCAAGTATTGTCAAGTTTGAAAAGGGTGGAGATAACATTTTTACCGTAAGTCTTAACAATATTGTGGTAGGAACTGCTGCTTCAAAGGATGAGGCTTACGAGGCATATAGGAATGCAAGGCGATCAATTGCTTCTTCCGATGGAGAGCTGACACTGGCTAACGGAGACCTTTCCATACAGGGAGACAATGTGCTTTGGGGCACTGTGGATTCTGTATCTTCCATGTCCCGCGCCATGACAGATATCTTAGCCGGTAACAAGAGAAGCACCCTTAACAGGGCTTACTCCATAAAGATAAATGAGTACTCAGTAAATCTGTCATCAATAGATGACGTAATGGAGCTTCTCTCTACAGCTCTTTCAAATTTTGATGAGAGTAATCTCTTTGACGTGAATCTGGTTCTTGATTCTGACAGAGAGGTTAATGTTCTGACCCCTCAGGTTCAGAGCAGGGAAGAGATCAAAAAGGAAAAAGAGATTGAAAGCACCAGCATGCCACAGGCAGGATTTCAGGCTGAACTGACACAGATCGTCAATGATGCAAAGCCTCTTGCCTATGACAGAGATTTCTCTGATTATGAGCTTGGACTTATGACCATGGATTTCGCCGATAAGGTTGAAATCGTGGAAAGCTATCTGCCGGATAGTGAGATCACAGATCTGGCTGTAGCAATAGATGATGTTACAAAGGATAAGGAGACAAACCAGATCTACGAGGTTCAGTCCGGAGATACACTGGGGTCAATCGCTCTTAAGTTTGGACTTACAGTGGACGATCTTGTAAATATGAACGAGTCTCTTGAAAGTGAAAAGACAATGATCCGTGTTCAGGATAACCTTATTGTAACAGTGCCTGAGCCGGAGCTTTCCGTTGTGTATACTTTGCAGGAGTACTACGAGGAAGACTATGAGGCAGAGGTTCAGTACGTGCCTAATGATTCCTGGTATACAACCCAGTCAAAGGTTCTTCAGGAGCCTTCAGCAGGACACAGAAAGGTTGTTGCTCTTGTTACTTATACAGATAACAGCGAGGTAAGCCGTGAGATCCAGAAGGAAGAGGTTACTTACCAGGCTGTTCCTAAGATTGTTGAAAGAGGAACCATTGTTCCACCTACATATATCAAGCCTATTTCCGGCGGAAGACTTACTTCCGGATTCGGAAAAAGATCAAGACCCACCAAGGGTGCCAGCACCTACCATAAGGGTGTTGACTGGGCTACACCTGTTGGAACATCTGTTGTTGCTTCTTCCAGTGGTACAGTTACGAGAGCCGGATGGGGTTCCGGTTACGGTTACTGCGTATACATAAGACACCCTGATGGAAGGGAAACCAGGTATGGACATCTTTCAAAAGTTCTTGTCTCTGTGGGACAGTCAGTATCACAGGGACAGAGGATAGCTCTTTCCGGAAATACCGGTGTATCCACAGGACCACATCTGCACTTTGAGATCCTGGTTGGTGGAAGTCAGGTGAATCCGCTTAATTACTTGAACTAAGCTTATCGGTTTTACAAATCAATTTTATTGTGGTATAACTAATATTTGTTCAAGAGTAAAAAAGAGAGATACCTATGGAAAAATACGTGATCAAGGGCGGAAATCCGCTTGTTGGCGAGGTTTGGATCGGCGGCGCTAAAAATGCAGCTCTGCCTATCCTTGCAGCAGCCACAATGACAGATGAGACCGTCTATATAGATAATATGCCAGATGCATCAGATACCAACGCTATGCTAAATGCTATGCAGAGCGCCGGTGCTTTTGTGGAAAGAACCGGAAGGCATTCTGTAAAGATCAATGCATCACAGCTTAATGGCTACATAATTGATAATGAGTACATCAAGAAGATAAGAGCTTCCTACTATTTCCTTGGAGCTCTTCTTGGTAAGTATAAGCAGGCCGGAGTAGTTCTTCCCGGTGGCTGCCATATCGGACTTCGTCCTATTGACCAGCATATCAAGGGATTTACAGCTCTTGGGGCACAGGTTGGTATTGAACATGGCATTATCCAGGCTAAGGCAGATCAGCTTGTGGGAAGCCATATTTACATGGATGTAGTAAGTGTTGGTGCAACTATAAATGTCATGATGGCAGCAGCACTTGCAGAAGGAAAGACTATCATTGAGAATGCGGCAAAAGAGCCACACGTAGTTGATTTTGCCAACTTCCTCAACAGTATGGGTGCTAATATAAAGGGCGCTGGTACTGATGTTATCCGTATCAGAGGAGTTGAGAAGCTCCACGGGACAGAATATACCATCATTCCTGATCAGATTGAGGCAGGAACCTTTATGCTGGCGGCAGCTGCTACAATGGGTGATGTTACAGTAAAGAACGTTATCCCTAAGCACCTTGAGTCTATCAGTGCCAAGCTTGTTGAGATGGGATGCCAGATTCACGAGTCTGACGATGAAGTCAGAGTAGTGGCTACAAAGAGACTTCAGAATACACATGTTAAGACCCTTCCATATCCAGGATATCCTACGGATATGCAGCCACAGATCACAGTGGCACTTGGTCTTGCCAGTGGTATCAGTATCGTAACAGAGAGTATTTTCGAAAGCCGTTTCAAGTATGTTGATGAGCTCACCAGAATGGGCGCCAGCATCAAGGTTGAAGGAAGTACAGCTATTATAGAAGGCGTTGAAAGATATACAGGCGCCACAGTTTCAGCACCGGACCTTCGTGCCGGAGCAGCACTTGTTATCGCTGCTCTCACTGCAGAAGGCTTTTCTACAGTAGAGGATATCAAGTACATTGAAAGAGGCTATGAGGACTTCGAGATCAAGCTCAGAGAACTGGGGGGACAGATCGAGAAGGTTGAAGAAGATAGAGATGTGCAGAAATTCAAATTGAAGCACGCGTAAGGTTTGAACGATATACGGATTGCTTCGTCGCAGAGCGACTCTCGCAATCCTACGAACATTCGGAAATCGATCCGTTCATTCTTCACGTATCTTTTTCCTCATGTTCGTTCGGCTAACAAATATAAAGGACTTGGCATACGAGTATGCCAGGTCCTTTCTACTTGTTACCCTATATCGTTCAGATAATCTCTTGAATATATACTCCCGGACATTTGCTAAGATCAATATAATCATTTCCAACCTTTATGGTAGGCTTGGACAGTGCGTTTATATTGATGAATATGATCTCGCCGGTTTCTCCGGTATTAAGTCTTACTGTGTTGAAAAGATAAGTATTAACGATGTTGTGAAGGAAGGCGAGAAGCATTTCTGGGTCATATCTGTCAAAGCCTTCTTCAAACATTGATATCGCAATGAATGGACAAAGTGGACCTCTGTAGTACCTTGAGCTGGTCATGGCATCGTATACATCTGCTATGGCCACTACTTTGGCAAATTTATCTATCTGTGGTCCGGTCAGTTTTAAAGGATAACCAGAGCCATCGCATCTTTCGTGGTGCATAAGTGCTGCATTCTTAACATGGCTGCTGACCTCGAGCTTTTCCAGCGCATCATAACCCTTCTGAGGATGGGTTTTGATTATGGCGTACTCATCATCGGTTAGATGTCCGGGTTTTGTTATGATGTTGTCGGGAATAAGTAGCTTTCCTATATCGTGTAGAAGCCCTGCCTGGGTAGCGGTCTGAATCTCGGATTCGTTCCATTTGAGCCATTGGGCTAAGATATTGCTTATCAGTGCAACATTTATACAGTGTGTGTAGGTCGCATCATCGTACATGCGAAGATTATGGAGCATATCGAAGATGCTGGAGGCCCTTTTTCCATCTCCAAGAAGTGAATAGATGGGAGACATCATCTGGTCCAGGTCAAGTTCCTTGTTGCCTGCTATTATATCTTTTATGGAGTGCTCGAATTTATCTGCGCACTGTTCGAAATCTTTTTTAAACTCTTTGAAATCTTCAGAATTCTTTAAGCGCTCAGAATAAGTAAGCCCTGAAGCTAAGCCTTCATCCAGGGTCTGGGCAGGTTCGTCCTCTACAAGGACATCATTTATTGAGTAGAAGACCAGTCTTGCAATGTCTTTCTGGGTGATCATGGTACCTTTTTCCATGAGTTTGTTGTTAGATTCATGGGTGAAGACATCGCTGGCCAGTATCATGCCAGGTATTAACTGTTTGCTGATTACTTTTTTCATACATTTAATTATATTTTTGCCTTAAACGCTTGTCAATTAGGGCTTGACAGCAATGTTTCACAGTAATATCATATCCACATAAAATAAATTCTTCGGGGCAGGGTGAAATTCCCTACCGGCGGTATAGTCCGCGACCCACTTCGGTGGCTGATCTGGTGAAACTCCAGAACCGACAGTAAAGTCTGGATGAGAGAAGAAGTGTCGTACAGAGCACTTGATGAGGTTTTGCCGAATCTAGTGCGAGCCGGTTGTTTTATACTTGGCGAGGTTCTCTCGAGCCTAGTGAAAAGCAACTTCCTTATTTTTTCCCACTTTATCTCTCCTTCAAAACAAATACCATTTACCCGATGAGAAAGAAGGAGAAAAAATGAACAACTTAAAATCCGCTCTCGAGATGATCGTGAGCAACACACAGCACTTTGTAGCACTTACGCTACTGATCCTGGCAGCCTTTGCCATCGCATACTTTGCAGAGACACAGGCACGCAAGCGCGAGATCAAGCAGACAGGAGCAACTGAGGATATGTTTAGCACAAGGAAGATTGCCATAATCGGCGTTTTCGCAGCTATCTCTTTTATCCTGATGCTCTTTGAATTCCCTCTTCCGTTTGCACCATCATTCTACAAATTTGACTTCAGTGATATTCCTGCTCTTATCGGCGGATTCGCAGCAGGCCCTATGGTTGCTGTAATGATCCAGTTCATCAAGGTTGTGCTGAACATTGCAATTCAGGGTCCTACACCTGGATTCATCGGTGAAATCGCAAACTTTGTTGTTGGCTCAGCTTTTGTAATCCCTGCAACAGTCATCTACAGATTTAAGAAGACCAGAAAGACAGCTCTTATCAGCTGCCTGACAGGTACACTTTGCATCACATTTGTAGGTGCATTCCTTAACGCGTTCTTCCTGCTTCCTGCTTATGCAGTTGCATTCGGACAGGGCGTTGATGCTTTCATAGCAGCAGGAACAGCAATTAATCCTGCAGTTTCAAATTTGTTTACATTCTGTGCTCTTTGTGTAGCACCTTTCAATCTTTTAAAGGGCGTTGCAGACAGCGTTCTTACATTCCTTGTTTACAAGCAGCTCAGCCCAATCCTTAAGCTTACTCCAAGTCTTAAGAAGGCAGCTAAGGTAAACGAGGCCTAAGTACTCGGCTGAAAATCCATTTATAATAATCTCCACCGAGCGCCATGGGAACTTCCCGTGGTGCTCATTTTTTATGTAATGCACCATTCTATTTGTGGTATACTTGGTGATATAGAAGACTAAAGTGGAGAAATCTGCATATCACCTAGTGCAAGCGTTGGGAGATTCGCATGGAAATTGTAACCAGACATGAAACAAATACTCCGGAGGAAACCTTTGAGATCGGACGCCGTATCGGAGAGAGCGCAGCCCCCGGTACCGTATTTACCCTGATCGGAGACCTGGGAGTTGGCAAAACTGTCCTTACCCAGGGTGTAGCAAAAGGTCTCGGAATAAAGGGGCCTGTCAGCAGTCCTAC
>JAEEGL010977543.1_pt1 | contig 15245 bp, 12 predicted proteins | sample 9134231 | NCBI WGS metagenome assembly JAEEGL01 (sample SAMN16246548, study PRJNA631951) | gut metagenome | biome: gut microbiome; feature: rumen; material: fiber-attached | host: Bos | place: Iran: Karaj | collected 2018-10 | reverse complement strand
TCGCTCTTGGTAGGCCACGTCATACTGGATCTGTTTACGGTAAACTCGTCATCTTCCGCCTCTTCAGGCGTCCCGGTTATCTCAGGATCAGTACTGTCCTCCTTTGTCTTATAAGAGGTCATGCAACTGTCTGCTTTTCCTGCGATCAAAAGACCGGTTAGTACGGCGGATGCCTCTGATGTCGAAAATGCCGGGATATAGTAATCGACCGAACTGCCGTAATTGGATGTACTGATCTTATATCCTTCGTCATCAACCGCTCCTGCGGTTATAACACCCTTGATGCCTGCAGGCAGATATTTTGACGCATCCGTACCGTTGTTTCCTGCTGAAGCTACGACTTTAATTCCTTTATCAGAAGCTTCTTTTATGATCGAAACGAACTCACCGTAATTACCGTTGTCTTTTACAGATATCGCCATGAGGATATATTCACAGCCGTGATCGATCGCGTATCTGACTGCAGCATAGACATCAGAGACAGAGCCTTTGCCGTTATCTCCGATTGCCTTAACAGAGATTATGTATGCTTCATCCGTCTGCTCCAGTATCAAAGAAGACATTAATGTACCGTGACCGTTTGCATCACTGCCGTCATCGCCTAAGACCGATATCTTCTCGTTTGCCAGATCTGAACCCGTATCGATAACAGCGATCTTAGTCTTGGCATCCGGATTGATCTTCACGTCTTTAAGGATTGCTGAAGGCATGTCTGAACAGATGGTAAAACTGCCGTCAACGCTGTATCCTGTCTTGCTCTTTTCCAGTTCCCTGAGTGCCTGGTCGTACTCCTCTTCAGATTCAAAAGACAGCACAAGTGAACCGCCGTAATCTATTCCTTTTGCACCTTTGAACTTTGGTCTGGACTTCTTCCTGGAAGATGTCATTATCCTGTACTTCTTGGGCAGGCGTGATACGCCTTTGACAAACTCTTTTGCGTTCCCGGCCGAAGTCACATCCTCACTTTTGCTTATCACAGTTTCCGGTTCTTTTGTTGTTTCCGATGAGGCTTCTGTTTCTGTTTCTGATTCGGTTTGTGTATCAAGAACGGTTTCAGTCCCGCTCTCAGCCTCGTCGGCATTTAGCGGCACAAAGAAGATAAGCTGGTTTATGGCCATCAATACCGCAAGAAGTATCCGCAGCAGTTTTTTCTTCCTTTTCATAATCTCCCCTCCGTTTACGAGACATCTTCTTCAATAGCCGCGCGTGAGATGTTTCTGCTGCTGAGAGAGAAAAGATATACGCTGTCAGACAATCTCTCGGAATGTCTTACGCTTTCCGAGTTTGTCGTCTTTACGATATTGGCGAGCTTGGACTCCTTAAGATATGTATCTGCGGAAAGGACGATAAGATCATGGACCGACGAAGGCAGGATATAGCAGTCTGTTCCGATCTTTTCAGCAATCTCGCCTATTACATCGTTATAAAGAAGCGCATTTGCGCCGAAAAAGTCATGACGGTTCGTAACCACATAGATACGTTCCTTCTCAGGTGTCTTGGTATACCCCGGAAAAGCTTCCTTAATCTCTGTCTCATCAGCTCCCCACTTTCTCATAAGACGCCTCATCATGACTTCGATACGCTCAGATTTGAACGGGAAAAGCTTTCTGGTGTTCTTGTAAGCGCACTCGTAAAGTTCTTCTTCGGTCAGTCCTTCAGCTGCTGCAATATCGTTTGTAATAAGGAATCCCGATACGCCGTTTGAAGTAATGCCGGTAATTGCCCTGTAAACGACTGAAAGGTCTTCAAAGCTCCTGTGCGGGCATTTTGCGATCATCTCAATGTTCTCTGCGGTATTGATGACCTGGAAAACGATCTTCTCTTTAACCTTGGAGAAGTCCAATGACAGAATGTTCTTTGGAATGAACTTGATCGATTCCTCGAGATATACGGCCTGCTCAGCCATCGTCTGTTCGAATGAACCGGATTCCTCATACTGCGCATAAAGCCTCTCCATGTAAAAAGTCGGCGCGATAAAAGACTTACAGGGCTTCTTGGGTTTGATCGCAATACCTGTAAGCACCTCGTTAAGCTTTGGGACCTGATGGAGTTCAAGCTTGCAGTCCGAGTATTTCTCGGGCAGATAATCAATGAACTCATTCATCACGCGCTCTTTAAATTCTTCGTAACTCAACAACATATAAATGTCCTCCCGTCTGATTTTTCGCATGAAAAAACGCACCTCCTGAACCGAAGTTCAAAAGGTGCGTTCATTCGTTTCGCATTATCAGTATAGGAGGCTTAACAGTCTCATTCAATACGAAAAAGTCTCATTTTTCGTCACACTGCTCGTGTTACTATAACGGCTGCTCTTCCTTCTTTTATAGTTACCGAAAACTCTCTTACGCCCTCAGCAGGCTTGTTTGAGAAAGATAACGATCTCCCTGTCTCTATACAGCCATCTTCCAAAGGATAGTAAAGCCCTTTTAAGGTAACACCTTTAACCTCGGGCGTTAAAGGTACGACAGACACTGCTGAATCATTTCCCCATCTGCCGGTTCCGGCAGTTACCGTTTCAGCTCCTGAAAGGAAATACACTTCGGTCAATCCGTCATCGAGCCTTATAACCCTGCCTTCTGTATGAAGAGATGAAGCTATCTGGAGATTTGCGATGACATGATCGAGCCTTCCGTTAAGCGGACAGACAACCGTTATCTCTTCGTTTTCGGGAATAAAAGAAAGAGCGATCTCTGTATCGGTAAAGTCTTTTTCAACAGGGTAAGTCTTGATCTCAATACCGGTTTTCTTTATGGCTTCAAGTCCTTCTTTGCTGACCGAATCCATGTCTCCTAACGCCAGATAAGGCTTAATACCGTGCTTGAGGCAGAAATCTATCCCTCTGTCCGCGGCAATTACTCTACCTTCTCCGATAACATCTGAAGCTTTATCGGTAAGAGGTCCGCCTGTTACGACATAGTAACGCATGATCTGAGTTCCTCAACGGCCTTCCCTGCATCTTCTGCACCAAAGACAGCACTTCCGGCAACGAAATATCTTGCGCCTGAATCGTATGCTTTCTTTATCGTCTTTTTATTGATACCGCCGTCAACGGAAAGATAAGTTGATGCACCCTTTTCGTCTATAGCTTTGCGCACAGCGGAGATACGCTCGTCAGAACCGGCGAGATAGGTGCTTCCGCCGAATCCCGGAACCACGGTCATTACAAGGATAAGATCAGCCTTATCCACGTAAGGAAGGACAGATTCAATTGGTGTATGAGGATGAATCGAAATACCTGCTTTAAGACCGTATGACCTGATGAGATCAATAAGGCCTTCGGGATCTTTGGTGCACTCGATGTGGAAAGTGATCATATTGGCGCCTGCATCTGCAAAAGGCTTGATGAACTTCTCCGGGTTTGTAAGCATGAGGTGAACATCAAAGAACATATCGGTATATTTTCTTATAGATTCGACTACAGGAACTCCGATAGAGAGATTATCAACGAAATGCCCGTCCATTATATCTATATGAAGGAAACCGGTCTTCCCTTCAACAGATTTAATATCGCGCATGAGATATCCGAAATCAGCGGCAAGCAGCGACGGTGCTATCTCAAAATCACTCATAATCTCTTCCTCCGTTTATAGTTATTACGGTTATCATACAGTTCTTTATAGAACTCTCTGTATCTTTGCATCCTGCCCTCGTCTATCATACACTTTTGAAACGCTTCGTCTACTGCGCATCCTGCTTCACCGACATGTCCGCAGTCATCATAACGGCATTCGGCGGCGTACTTGATTATCTCGGGATATCCCATGCAGACATCCTTATGTGTAATACCGAGGTCGAAAAGCGACAGCGAGGTAAATCCCGGAGTGTCGGTAATGAATCCGTCACCGAAATCATGAAGCTCGCAGTGGCGCGTAGTATGCTTTCCCCTTTTGAGCTTAACGCTTATCTCATTGGTCTCCATAGCGCGAGTCCCTAAGATCCTGTTGCATAAAGAGCTCTTTCCGACGCCCGAAGGACCGGCAAAAGCAGATATTCCGCTGCCGGTAAGCTCCATAAGAGTCTCTTTGGATACGGGGCTCTCGGGAGAAGATATCATTACGTCAAATCCGGCATTCTTGTAGATATTATAAAGACAATCCGCTTCTTCTTTGCCCAGATCGCTCTTGGTGAATATGATCACCGGATTGATACCCAGAACACCTGAGATGATGAGCATCTTATCAAGAAGCTTAAGATCAGGGACCGGCTCTGTTACGGCAAAAGTCAGCAGAAGATGATCGACGTTTGCCAAAGGAGGCCTTTGAAGGCTGTTCCTTCTGGGTGCGAAAGCGCTGATAACATAAGGAATGTCAACATCGCCCGAGTCTTCTATATATACGGTATCACCTGCCTGCGGAATGAAATCCTTCTGTCTGAATATGCCTCTTACAGAGCAGAATACTTTTCTGATACCCTGCTCATCATTGATACGGACAGTGTAGATCCCGCCGACACCTTTGGTTATTATCCCTTCGATCTTACCTTCTTGATTCATAGACTATGCCGATATCAGCCATCCGGCTAGTTGTCCTGAAGAGTAGGCTTCGGCTCAGTAGGTTCCGGTGGCTGCGGATCAGTAGGCTTCGGAGGAATGATCGAAGGAACTGTCGGCTCAGGTACGGGTGTCGGTGTCGGAGGAACCGGCGTAGGCGTCGGAGGCTCAGGTACCGGTGTCGGCTTAGGCGTAGGTGTCGCCGTCGGAGGTTCAGGTACCGGAGTGGGTGCCGACTTGAATACTGCAGTGAACTTCAGGTTGCTGTCGCCTACAACAAATGTATATGTTGAAGTTACGGAAACAATTTCGTTGTTGCCGTCAAGCCAGCAGTCGAACTGGAATCCGGATGCAGGTGTAGCCGTTAAGGTTACCTGCGTACCCTCGCTGTAAGAACCGCCGCCCGTAACAGTACCGCTGCCTGACGCATAGACCGTAACAACGATCGCAGGAGGCGTAGGTGTAGGCGTACCGCCGTTCTTATAGTCTTCCTTTGTACCGATGTAGAGCTTGACTGAAGACTGCCTTGCTACAGATGTTCCCGGGATAGGATCCGTAAGAAGAACTATCTGCTGGGTATCCTTCATCTTGAGGACTTCAGCGGAACCTTCAAGTGTATAAGTAAGATTATTCTTCTCAAACGCTTTCTTGGCTTCGCTTACGCTCTGGCCGACAACGTCAGGTACGACGCTGCTGGTAGGCTCAGTAGCATAAATGATAACGACAGCGGACTTTCTTAAGACAGTCGTGCCTGCGGCAGGCTCGGTCTTGATTACCATACCGGGCTTGACCGTATCAGAAGGCTCGGATCTTAAGGAAACATCAAGATCAAGCGCTGTAAGTGACGCATAAACGTCCTTATAGTCAACACCCGCATAATCAGCAAGAGTAATCGTCTCGTCGGATGATGAGACCGTAAGAACGAGCTTGCTTAAAGTGCTTCCGGAAGTGATGACAACGCCCTCGCTTATGCTCTGAGCGATGACCAGACCGGGCTGGAACTCTTCGCTCTTCTCATAATTGAGCGTGTAATAGATCTTATTGGCTTCGAGCTCTTTGATTACGTCTTCCGCTTTCATTCCGACGTAATTCTTGACTGTGTAATCAAGGTTTTGCTCAATATTCGTCGCGTTATGTACGGACTTTATGACCAGAACGCCGAGTCCGATTATGACACCGACGATGACAGTGATGATTAGCGCGAGAAGGATATTGTCGCGGTATCTTGAAAGCCTGATAGCTTCAGCGCTCTTCTCGATCTCACTTATCTTGTCGTATTCCGGGTTCTGTCTGAACGAGATGTTGGGTTCAGACAATGTATTGTGATCGTTTGTCTCGGTAATGACACCGTATACGCCGTTAGGATCGACCAGGAGAGCGTCAAGCTCATCTACTAACTGACGCATCGTCTGGTATCTTCTCTCGGGGGTCTTCTGCATACACTTGTTGATGATGGCATCAAGACCCATAGGAATGCCCTGCATCATTGAAGATGCGAGAGGCGGATTCTCCTGGAGATGCTTGACCGCTATGGAAACGTTGGAATCACCGTCAAACGGGCAGCGTCCTGTTACCATCTCGAAAAGCGTTACGCCGATGGAATAGATATCTGACTGGGGACCAACCTTGCTTCCCCTTGCCTGCTCAGGCGAAAAATAGTGTACTGAACCGATAACTCCGCCCGTCATGGTGATCGTAGTCGAAGATGCGGCACGCGCGATACCGAAGTCAGTTATCTTGGATACCTTGTCACGTGAGATAAGGATATTCTGAGGCTTGATATCACGGTGTACAATGCCTTTCTGATGCGCATAATCGAGCGCAAGGCTGATCTGGATAACGATCGGAACGGCATTTCTCCAGTCGAGGTGTCCGTTCTGATTGATGAGGTCTTTTACCGTAATGCCTTCAACATATTCCTCTACGATGTAACGGAACTGGCCTTCATGGCCTACGCCGAAGACTTTAACGATATTTGAATGGTTGAGTGAAGCAACAGCCTTCGCTTCAGAATCGAAACGGCGGATAAATTCTTCGTCTGACGAATACTCGGGCTTGAGGATCTTGATAGCAACATTCAAACCTGTATTCATGTCTATTCCGAGGTATACATTTGCCATGCCGCCGCTGCCGATGAGCTTTACGATGCGGTACTTATTAGCAAATATCATGCCCTCCGGGCCGTGTGCCTGATTTGCCATTGTTTTGTCTCCTATATGTTACCGTCAGGTCTGACCAGACCGGCAATTACTGTCAGATTGTCCGAGCTTCCGCCCTTCAGCGCTGTGTCGACCAGATGCCCGCAGACCATCTTCAGATCCTTCCTGTTATTCAGTGCGGCAATAAAGTCCTCTTTTCCGATGAACGAATAAAGTCCGTCAGAACACAGCAAGACTATATCACCGTAACTTACATTATAACTAAAAAAGTCAGGTTTAAGATATACATTTTCGCCAAGGACCTTGACCAGGACATGGCGTCCGGGATGTACCTTCGCCTCGGCTTCGCTTATCTGACCGTTTCTTACGAGTTCAGCAGCCTTGTTGTGGTCGTTTGTAAGCTTCTGGATCTCTCTTTTGTGGCACAGATATGCCCTTGTGTCTCCGATATGCGAAATATACAGCTTCAAGCCGTTCAGTACAGCGACGGTAAGTGTCGTGCACATTCCGCGGGATTCGGAATGTTCATTGCCGTAACGCAGAATGGCCTTGTTAGCCTTATTAAAGACCGATGAAAGGAATTCCTGAAGGTGATCCTGATCTTTTAGGGCATCCTGATCCTGCTCAAACAGGTTCATTACGGTATCGACAGCCAGTTTGCTTGCGATCTCGCCGCTGACTTCACCGCCCAGACCGTCTGCGACAATCATGCAAAGGCATCCGTTTATAACGCTGACAGCATAACTGTCTTCGTTTCTTTCCCTGACGGGGCCTTTCTCACTGACGCCGGAATATATCACTTATCCTTATTCTCCATGCCCCGTCTGAGCTGACCGCAGGCAGCCATGATATCCGTTCCCATTTCCCTTCTTAATGTCGCGTTGATGCCGCCTGATTCCAGTATCTCCTGGAATCTTCTGACATTCTGTTTCGGCGATGTATGGTAATCGCTTCCGGGGAACTCGTTGGCCGCAATGAGATTTACGTGCCAAAGGCCCTTTCCCAAAAGCTTAACGAGCATTTCAGCATGCGCAGGAGTGTCATTTACGCCGGCGAAAAGGCTGTATTCGAATGTAAGTCTTCTGTTTGTCCTTGCGACATATCTCCTGCATGCCGCCATAAGCTCATCGAGGTCATATCTTCTTGCGATGGGCATTAACTTCTTTCGAAGTTCGTTTTCGGGAGCATGCAGGGATACGGAAAGATTGACCTGAAGGTCTAATTCCGCAAACTTGTCGATCATGGGAACAAGTCCGCATGTGGAGATCGTTATATGCCTTGCGCCCAGGTTCAGTCCTTCGGGATTATTTGCGAGCTTTACGAAGTCCATTACGGCATCGAAGTTATCGAAAGGCTCTCCGATACCCATAACAACTACGCTTCTGATCCTCTCGCCCATGTTCCTCTGTGAGACGGCGACCTGCGCAAACATCTCGCCGGATGACAAAGATCTTCCGAATCCGAGCTTTGCGGAAGCACAGAAAGTGCATCCCATCTTGCATCCGGCCTGTGACGATATACAGACGGAAAGTCCTGTTTTATATCTCATGACGACGGTCTCGATTATGTTGCCGTCATAGAGTTCATATACGAATTTGGTCGTGCCGTCGATCTCGGACACGAGCTTTTGCCTGATCTTAAGGCCGCCGAAGATAAAGCTTTCCTCAAGCTTTGATCTGACCGCAGCGGGAACATTGTTCATATCAGAAGTATCTGTAACGCCCGAAGACAGCCACTTGTAGATCTGACCGGCTCTGTAGGACTGAATGCCGTTTTCGCGGCACCAGATATCAAGCTCTTCTTTTGTCAGATCAAGGCAGAATTTACGGTTCACTCCTGGTCATCCTTTCTGTCTTTTTCCATCCTGCAGATGAAGAATCCCTCTGTTCCGTCAAGATCCGGGAAAAGAGTGAGCATGCCGTTCTCCGATGCTTCCTTCCTGTCATCTTCAAGCGTGATCGTGTCAGGAATGTATTTCCTTATGGATACCGTGTGGAAGCTCTTGTGAGATTCAAGGAAAGTGCTTACCTGCTTCTCATTCTCCTCTGTGTTAAGCGTGCATGTGCAGTAGACAAGCGTACCGCCTGGAGCTACCATCTTTGCCACGCTGTCCAGGATGGCTCCCTGTATCGGCAGGAGCTCTTCAATACGCTCGAAAGTTATCTTCTCCCTGATATCAGGCTTGCGTCCGATAAGTCCCAAACCGCTGCACGGAACGTCGCATAAGACAAGATCAAAAGATTTTCTTGAATCCTTGAATTCTTTTCCAATCTTGGAGGCGTCACAGCACTGGACGGAGATAGACTTTAATCCGAGTCTTTCTGCATTCTCTTTTACTAATTCAAGTCTTGTCTCGTTGATATCGCAGGAAAGGATGCTGCAGTTATCGTGGCAAAGGGTTGCCATATGAGTAGACTTTCCGCCGGGAGCGGCGCAGCAGTCAAGGATCCTGGAGCCTTCTTTGGGATCTGCCACCAGTGAAGCGAGCATTGCGGCTTCGCCCTGGATAAACATACCGTACTTTGAATAGATATCTGATGACTCAAGGCCTTTAAGTCCGCCCGTTATCTCGACCGCATCGCTGATTATCTTTGCGGGAGCGGCATATATGCCCGCTTCCTTAAGCTCAGCTACGAGGTCTTTTTGTGAGATCTTTGAACTGTCAAACCTGACTGTCGTTCCGGAAGGCTTAAGGAAAGCCATGCCGATATCATAAGCGCGGCTCTTGCCGAAATCCTTTTTGAATATACCGTAGATCTCAGGCTTTAAAGAAGTCCTGATGCCGGGTTTGTACTGTTCAAGATACTTCTTTGCCTCAGGTGCGGAAGCGTATTTACGTATTACCGCGTTAACATAACCGGATACTTTGTGATTGTATTTCTTTGCTATATTAACCGAAGAATCTGTAACGGCATAATCAGGGATATTCTCACCGAACTGAAGCTGCCAGACAGCCATCCTGATGATGGTCCTTGTTATCGGATCCATCTCGTCAGGCTCTTCCTTGGTTATGTGACGGATAAGAAAATCGATGGTGAACGTATATGTGAGCGTACCGTAGAGCATTGCCCTCGTAAAATCGAGTTTCTTACCCAGAGATGCGGCTGATTTATCGGCCTTCTTCAACACAAGATTTGAGAAAGCTCCCTCAAAATACACCTGATACAGCATAAGAAAGCACAGTTCCCTTTCATTGCCGGATTCGATTATCCGGAGAATGTCTTTCTTTTTGTATCTAATCTGGTTATTCATATGAATACCTCGATCAGGCGAACGTCTGGCCGGGCTTGTAATTATGCGCGACATCACGTGCATTAAGCCTCTTGCCGCCTGCAAACTGCAGTTCAACGATCTTTAAGAAACCGTCATTGCATTTAACTATGAGATCCTGGCCCTTGCTTGCCACGATCGTTCCGGGAACGGCATTTTCCGCTGCATCGATATCCGCAAAAGCGGGAAGCTCCGTAACGATCCTTGAATCGTAGATCTTAAGCTTCCTCTCACCTGCTTCAGTGTAAGCTCCGGGCCACGAACTCAAAGCCCTGACCTTGTTATGTATGACCGCAACAGGCATATCCCATGTGAAATGTCCTTCTTCTGAAGCGATGGGAGGACAATATGTTGCCTTGGATTCATCCTGCTTTACAGGAGTGAGATTACCTTCTGCAAGGTCAGTAACAGCCTTAGGAAGTATCGAAGCCGAAAGATCTGCCAAAGCCATCATGAGCTCGTCCGAATGCATGTCAGGACCTATTGCAAGCTCTTTCTGGACAAGCATATCGCCGGTATCCATTCCTTCAGCCATCATCATGATAGTAATACCCGTTACGGTATCGCCGTCCATAACGGCTCTCTGAACCGGAGCAGAACCTCTTCTTGCGGGAAGAAGGCTTCCGTGGCAGTTGATGCAGCCGTATCTCGGAATCTCAAGAATAGAGACCGGCAATATCTTACCGTATGCGGCGGTAACGATCATGTCAGGTGCTGCTTCTTTTATCCTGCAAAATGCTTCATCAGTCCTGAGCGTTGCAGGCTGATAGACTTCAATGCCGTTATTCAATGCCTCAACCTTTACGGGCGGAGGTGTCAATATCTGCTTTCTTCCGACAGGCTTGTCAGGCTGGCAGCAGCATAAAACAACAGTAAAACCGGCATTGATGAGAGCCCTGAGATTTACTGCAGCAAATTCAGGGGTTCCCATGAATACGATCCTTAAATCGCTGGGACTAATCAAAAGGGATCACTCCTCCCCGTCATCGTCATCATCAGTCTCTTCGACACGGTATACCTTGCCGTCAACTGACTTATCGATAAAAAGAATTCCGTCAAGGTGGTCGTATTCATGGCAGATGCATCTTGCAAGAAGATCTTCAGCCTCTAAAACGAATTCATTTCCTTCACGGTCTAAAGCTTTAACCTTAATGTGATAAGGACGGTCAACCTCACAGGTCTTTCCCGGAACGGAAAGGCATCCTTCGCTTCCGATCTGGGAACCGTCTTTCTCAAGGATCTCGGGATTGATAAACTCGATCTTGCCGTGATCGTCACCGATATCCACGATAAATACTCTTCTTAATACGCCGACCTGGGGAGCAGCGATACCGATTCCCCTGTTCTCGTAATACATTGTATCTGCAAGATCATCAAGCAGTTTGATTATCCTGGGAGTGATCTCATCTACGGGACGCGATGTCTTGCGAAGAAGCGGATCTCCCTCAATTACAAGATTTCTTAATGCCATCTGACTACCTCTTATTTATAATTTTAAAAATATTATAGAGATGAAATCATATCCATACAAGTAATTGTTGCCCTTCAGCGGTTTCAATTATTGTTCGTCAGAGCGGCAATATCGATCTTGCCGACCTTTGTTTTCGGAATGGATTCGACTAATTCAAAGCTCCTGGGCATCGCAAAACGCGAAACAGACAAAGAAAGCTCCTCTTTAACCTTCTTTAATGCCTGTTCAACACCGTCTCCCGCAGTGTTTTCCTTATCGAAAACGATATACGCCCTGACTATCTCCCCTCTTAAAGCATCGGGAATACCGATGACTGCACAGTCAGAGACACCCGGGCATGCACGGATAACATCTTCGATAACGTTAGGATAAACATTATATCCGTTTGTTATTATCATGCGCTTTATCCTGCATTCAAAATAAACAAGGCCGTTGTCCCCTATCCTGCCCATATCGCCGGAACGCAGCCAGATACGGCCGTCAGGATCCTTTATAAACGTATCTTGTGTCTCTTTTTCCTCATTGCAGTAACCGATCATGACAGAAGGTCCGGAGATCAATATCTCTCCGTTAGTGCCGTTGGGAAGCTCTTCACGAGTATCATGATCGATTATCTTGAACAATGTATTGCTGTATGGCCTTCCGATACAGTTATGCTCACGGCATCCCGGTGGCATTAAGCTGACCCCCGAGAGGCATTCCGTAAGGCCGTAACCCTGTCTTACGACAGCCTTGCTGCCGTGCCTTGCAAGGAGCTCGTTCATCTGGTCCTGTATATCAGGCGGAAGCCTGTCTCCGCCCGAGATTACGAGCTTTACAAAAGACATATCGGTATCTTTGACATCACCTGATACTATCGCGCCGAATATCGCGGGAACGCCTGCAATGACAGCCGGCTTATACTTGGATATCAGCTGTATGAACTTTTTAACCTTGAAGATCGGCAGCAGCACCGATGTTCCGCCGAACAGGAGCACTGTATGGATCCCTACTCCCAGACCAAAACCGTGGAATATAGGAAGTACTGCCAGGAATCTGTCGCCTTTCTCAAGGCATTCACAGCTCTCGATCGCTTCAAGAGCATTGTTATTGAAATTATATGAAGAAAGCAAAACGCCTTTTGCTTTGCCCGTTGTTCCACCCGTATAGAGCATTGCGCAGGGATCTTTTGCAGAAGGTATCTCGTCTTCTTTCAATTTGTAAGGCTTGCCGCTTTCCTTCATGAACTCGGGAAATGTCTGAAAACGGACAAACGGCTGTGTCTTGACCTTGGATTTCACTTTGAAAGCAAGCCTTGCCATTCTCGGAAGGTATTCAGAAGGACTTACCAGAACGGCTTTCTTAACTTTTCCCGCAAGGAAAGTAAAGCCTGCAGGTATCTCGTCATAGACAAATACGATCCTCGGATCGGTATTCTTAATAAAATCCTTAAGTTCTCTTACGGATGACAGCGGATGAATAAGATCACAGACCGCACCGAGCTTGGAACAGGCATAAAAGATGAATACGGCCTGAGGTATGTTAGGCAGTATTACAGCCACATGCATGCCTTTCCTCACGCCGTAAAGATACATTGCGGAAGCGCATTTATCGATATATGAGATCAAAGAAGAATAAGAGATCTTATTACCGTAGTATTCAAGTGCGGCAAGGTCTTTGTATTCTTCAGCTCCGGACTTAAGCTTTCCGTAGATCGTTAGTCCGCTAATATCCGTATCAGGCATCAAAATTCCCAGGAAGAGATATATTTCTTCTGTTCTTCGGTAAGTTCGTCGATCTTAATATTCTTTGTTGAAAGAAGTATTTCAGCAACCCTGTTATCAATGACTTCAGGCGTCTGATATACATCGATAGGCAAACGGTCGTTTAAAGTAGCGATATACATCGCAGACTGTGCCTGCAACGCAAAGCTCATGTCCATGATCTCTACAGGATGTCCGTCTCCTGATGCAAGGTTTACAAGTCTTCCCTCTGCGATTATGCAGACAGTCTTACCGTTTTCGAGCTTGTATCCGACAACGTTATGACGGAGCTCCGATGAAGATACAGCCATCTTCTTGATGTCCTTCATGCTGACTTCGCAGTCAAAGTGTCCTGCGTTGCAGCATACCGCACCGTCTTTCATCATGAGGAAGTGCTTTTCTGTAATAACATCCTTACATCCCGTGACGGTTACAAAGAAATCGCCCAAAGGAGCAGCTTCGTCCATAGTCATGACCGTGTAGCCTTCCATAAGCGCTTCACAGGCCTTAACGGGATCTATCTCGGTAACGATAACATTAGCGCCAAGGCCCTTTGCCCTCATGGCAACTCCCCTGCCGCACATGCCGTAACCTGCTACGACAACGGTCTTTCCTGCAACTACAAGGTTTGTTGTAGCCATGATAGCTGTCCAGACGGACTGGCCTGTACCGAATCTGTTATCGAAAAGATGCTTGCATCTTGCATCGTTAACAGCAATAACGGGATAAGCGAGCTTACCCTCTTTCTTCAGTATCTCAAGGCGGTGAACTCCCGTTGTGGTCTCTTCACAGCCGCCGATTATCTTGGAAGTAAGGTCCTTCATCTCGGAATGCAGGAGAAGCGCAAGGTCTCCGCCGTCATCGATTACGATATCAGGACCGAATTCGAGAGTCTTCTTAAGACGGCCGAAATACTCCTCTTCAGTGTCACCATGGACTGCATAGACATTCATTATATTCAAAGATGCAAGACCTGCAGCAACATCATCCTGTGTGGAAAGCGGATTACAGCCTGTCAGGGCAACTTCGCCGCCGCCCCTGGCAAGTGCTCTTGCAAGACATGCAGTCTTTGCTTCCACGTGAACTGATACTGAGATCTTAAGACCTTTGAAAGGCTGCTTTTCGATAAGCTCTGCTTCAATTGCGCGAAGCACCGGCATATTTCGGTAAGCCCATTCGATCTTTTCTAATCCGTAAGGCGCAAGACTTATATCCTTTACTTCGTAATTGAACATTGCTTAAGCTCCTTTATTTAAAGACGTTTTATAAATTCCTTTACAAGCGCGCAGCTTTGGTCCGATGCGGCCGCTGCAGTGTCCAGGACTTCCTTCTCGGAAAGCGGCCCTTTGCTGATTCCCGCCGCCATATTGGTTATGCATGATACCGCTACGACCTTCATTCCCATATGGTTGGCGCAGATAGCTTCAGGTACAGTCGACATTCCGACGCAGTCAGCTCCAAGCGTGCGGAGCGCCTTGATCTCGGCAGGAGTCTCATACTGCGGGCCCTTTGTGTAAGCGTAAACACCGCGTGTCAGATTGATTTTGAGATCCTTGGCACATTCTTCGAGCAGGGCGATGTATTTCTTATCGTAGACATTGCTCTGATCCGGAAACCTTGTGCCAAGTTCATCTATATTGGGTCCTCTTAAGACAGACTCAGCATAGAATGACAGATGATCCTCGATTGCAACGAACTGAGGAGGAACCATATCCTGTCTGATACCGCCTGCCGCGTTTGTAAGGAAGATCATCTTAACGCCGATCATCTTCATTACTCTTACGTAGAAGACGATGGCCTCGATGGGATGGCCTTCATAGTAGTGGAATCTTCCGCTCATCATGAAGACATCCTTGCCTGACAGATTACCCGCAGTCAACTTTCCGGCATGACCCGGAGCCGTTGACCTCGGAAAATCAGGGATATCGGTATACGGAACGGAAAAATAAGGTTCGCACATGTCAGCCAGAGGGCCTAAGCCTGAACCTAATACCAGGCAGATCTCAGGGACCTTACGGTCACCCAAACAGCTTTTGATGTAATCTCCGGCTCTTTTTAAAGATGCGAAATATTCTTCCTTATTAGTGATCATATTACTTTCTGCCGCAGCAGTC
>JAEEGL017444212.1_pt1 | contig 15246 bp, 10 predicted proteins | sample 9134231 | NCBI WGS metagenome assembly JAEEGL01 (sample SAMN16246548, study PRJNA631951) | gut metagenome | biome: gut microbiome; feature: rumen; material: fiber-attached | host: Bos | place: Iran: Karaj | collected 2018-10 | reverse complement strand
GTCCACTTCTGTTGTAGTTTATGTATACTGCTTTGGACTTATTTATAGTTCTATCATCAGAATAATATCTGCATTTAGAAAAACTGCTGTCGTGTATATTCAGTAATAAAGCAATCGCAAAAGTATACTAAGAGTTCCTGCTCAGGCCTAAGCTTTTTAGGCCTGAGCAGGAACAGGGAAATTCATTGCCGCTAGCTTAAAAATCCGCCATGTCCATCTACAATTGGCTCTCGCTTTGGTTTCTTACGATTGGATAGAATGCGAAAGAAATGCTTCCCTTACTTCTGGTGTTATGCTTTACTCCTGGCTTCAAAGAAAGATATCTTTCTACTAATTCAAGCACAGTCAGTCCACTTCCGGTAACGCCCTGCAATGTAAGTTTTAGTACATTACGTTCCTTCTCCCGAAGGGATAAATCCTGACGCTTTCCCTGAGGTGTCTCATCTGTGTCCGTAAGTCGCCAACTATATAAAGTTTTTCGTTTGCCAAGAGCATCGGTATATTTATATCGATATCTACCATTTGCATCCTGCCACTCGCCCATTAATAGTACTCTGCCCTTATCATCTCTTCTCTTTGGTTCCATATATCTACCTCCGAGGAGATGTGACATAGTGTTGGTATATCACAAACCTCCACGGGACACCTCCTTTCCCTGTATTTTTCATATGTTCTAAGGAATGCTTCATGGGTTATATTGAATCCATGCGGTCAATATATGCCTCAAATTTCACTCTCTTAATCTGCATTCTATCTCCATTCCAAAGAATAAAATCAGCATTTGGATTCTCACTAATAAGTTTTCTTAATTTCCCTTCTCCAATACGAAAATAAGCAGCCGCCTCCTCGATGGATAAAGTGTATTTTCTCCATACTGGAATTTCATATGTATCGTTCACTAAATTCACCTCCTCCTTCCTTCTAAATATCATTTGGTTCAGTAAGAATCCGATTACTAAAAAAGTGCATAAAAAGACACTGAAGATCAAAATAATCTCCAATGTCTATGTGTCCAGCCTGGGTATTTCACTTTTACATACCCTGGGTAACGTAAATTTACGACTTCGTACAAATATTGCTCCTTACCTACCCTAGGTCAGCTTTAAACCCAGTAAATTAAATGCTACCCAGCCAAGTTAACTTTTTACCTACCTAAGGAAATTGATCCTACAAAACTATTAACAGGATACGCCTAAAGTTGCATAATAAAAATTGCCGCCCGAAGGCGACAATTCTTACTAAATCTTTACGCATTTCTCCGCACATCCTATGTCGTGCGCACTAGGGCATCCACACACCCCAAATAATACACAATAATCTCTCCACAAACCTTAATATACTATCATCACTTCCACTCATGCTCTTCTACCCTCACAGCACTTATATAACAAATGGCCATGCCGTTTCTAGGCACAGCCATTTGCATTATTTCCATTGTTTTTTAGTCATTCACTTTTTCTTCTTTGAATAGCCAAGAAATCCAAGTCCGCCAAGGGAAGCTATCAGAAGAAGATACCATACTCTGATATCATTTGGATTTCCGGTCTTAGGCGCAGTAGACTGTGTGCTATACACCGCTCCGATGATCCGTTATCCCATAATAACCTTCACCTGAGCTGTTTCACATCCAGAGAGGTTACTTTCAGTGATATAAGCACCATCTGTCAGATTCAGAGACACACCGTTCAATATAATTTCCTTAACTCCGTGTTGAACATGTGCCTGGTTTTCTACCTGAATTATGAGCCTACAGCCGCGGTAGAGTCTCTCCACTGTATAGCCGTCCCATTGGGAAGGAATCGACGGGTCAATAAGCAACCCTTTGAGTGTCGGACGTACCCCAAGAATGTACTGCGTAGCCACAACGTCCATCCAGGCAGCTGTTCCCGTCACCTGCGAAACGCAGCCCCAGCCAAATTTTTCATTGTCCTTACCGAGCATCGTAGAGCAATAAGCATACGCCTCTGCGTGATAGCGCTCCACACCAATTTTCTGAATTACCGTATTCGGAAGGATCTGCTTGTAGTATTTCCACGCAAGATCGCCGCGTCCCAGCAGCGCCTCTGCCATGATTGCCCAGCAGTTGGCCTGACAGAAGACACCGCCGTTTTCGGAGTAACCTGCAGGAAGACCGTTGACCATCGCTGATTCCTTAGACGGCCAGCCTGGATATCCGGGCGTATTCAGCAATAGTCCCATGCCAGTGTCCAACTCCCTTGCAACGCTGTCCATGGCTCTAATCTGCTTATCTTTACAGGCTCCGGCAATGATCATCCAGCTCTGGGCATTGAGCCAGATCCGGGCATGCGCAGCAGAATGTGTTCCGATTGGCTGTGCATCATCGTCCAGCCCGCGCAGGAACCATTCGCCGTCCCATGCGTATTTCTCCAATGCCTTTTCCTGCTTGTCAATGAGCCCTGCAAAGGATTCTACTGCCGCCGTATCCCTACGCATTGCAGCCATCTCGCCAAGCTGCTGCAGAGCATATATATGCTGCTGAGAAACCATGATGCTTTCGCCCTTCCCTTTACGTCCAAAGGGTCCGAGATGATCGTTCCAGTCAGAAAACAGAATCAACGGCAGGTCATGAGCACCGAGGTGTTTTTCCGTGAAATCCACACCACGCAATAGATGCTCCCAAAGGGTAGCACTGCCCGCAGGCGTAACAAGATCCGCAGAAAGGAATGGAATCTCCTTATCCAAAAAACTCAGATCTCCGGTTTCGGCAGCTATAGCATAGGCAAGATAAACCATCCAGATATGGTCATCTGAGCGGGTAATGTCCTGCGGAGGGCGATTTTCCTCCGGCCATGCGGTGTGGACAGCGTGTCCATCCTCCAACTGCTGGGATGCAAGATACCAAAGCATATCCCGTGCCCATTCAGGCTTGCGGTATGCCTGCGCCAACATATCCTGCGCCGTATCGCGGAACCCGATGCCGCGCACACCTGAGGCGTCCGAACTGATAGATCGTGACAGTCGAGCGGTGTGGACGCTTTGCAACGGATTCCATGTGTTAATTTCCCTCTCTGCATCCGCATCCGGTAACTGGCATTGCATGACATTCAGGTGTTTATCCCACCATGCCTGGAGTTTTGCAAACTGTTCGTCAGCCGCCCCGGCCTTGCGAAGCGCAATCAATGTTTCTTTCGTTTCCTCAATAGCCTTTTCGTAATCTGCCAGCGCACCTTTTGTTACGCCGAGATAGTAGTGAATCTGCGTTTTCTCACCCCCTGAAACCGTAATATGCGTATGGAGTGCGCCACAGGGCTCGCCGCCCTGAAGGTTTGTATTGGAGAGGCAGCCTTTCTCTATTTCCACTGGATTACGCTCATCCCGGTAATAGCCGCAGAAGCTATCGCGGTTACAGCAGAAAGAGTTAATCTTTGCGTCTGAGCCGAAATAAACCATCGGAGAATCATCCTTGCGAGGGTGCATCCATGCCGTATAGGCATAGGTAATGGCCTGTAGTTCCTCGTTAAACACAGCCCTCGTATTCCATTTAAGGTAATAACCGAGGATGTTTTCCTGCTGCGCCATGAATTGCGACAACTCCACGTAGGCGAACACATCGCAAGAGACCTCGTAACCGCACTGATTGCAAAGCTTCAAGTCCCACAAAAGGGTATCAGTGTCCTGCGCCATAAAGAGCTTTAAGGTGGCGGTCAGCCCGTTCTTCTCGGCGGTAAACACGGAATACCCCGGAGAATGAGCGGCCTCGCGCCGGTCAACCTTCGTTTCACAAGGGCGGAAGGTTGGCGACCATACACTGCCATCCTCCATGCGAAGATACACATAAAAGCCCGGAGAATCGATAGGCAGATTGTAAAAACGATAGCGGGTGACACGAAACAGCATCGGTGTCTGCCACCAGGTCAGACCTCCACCTGCCTGTGAAACAAAAGCATGCATCCTGCCGTTGGAAAGATAATTAATCCACGGCGAAGGCAGGTCAAATTTGTCAAATTGAATGGTTCTATCTTTGTCTGAAAAGACATAGGGTAATTTTTTCATATTTTTATCTCCTCGTTTGGATTCGTCTCTGCACTTCCGCTCCGAGACTGTTTGAATTTACTCTTAATTTTATGCAGTATAAAATTAACTCAAGCCTGAATAGATTTATCCCGCTCTGAAGCAATCCATTTATCACTTCTCTGTCTTTTGCTGCAAAAATAACATTAACCTTTCAAATGCTTCTTTCGCAACAGGATCCTCCCTCTCGGCTCCGACAAAACAGTGTGGCTTTACTTCTCCATGTTCTATGTAAGGGTCAACAAGGATATTCTCCACGCCAACCTGCTCAAGCTGTTCATGCATATTTGTCATATCATTTCTGTATTCACTCCCCAGCAAAAATGCGGCAGGATAATTTTCCGTCATATGTGGAATACAGTTATATTGATTTTTTTCATCTTTGTTTAGATAAATGGAACCCTTTACATAATTGCCAATCAGAATCTTGCAACCAAGAGGCATGATATTATAATCAATCGGACCATCATCTATCACAACAGCCGAGATTTGTTCTCCGGTTATCGCAGGGCTTATAGAAAGCAAGCCGGCATAGTCCGGGTTGGACAACAAAGCCCCATACTGGGCAGTCATAATCGCTCCGGCAGAGGACCCCATAATAACCACATTGTCCATGTTAATGTGATACTTATCTTTATTTTCCTCAATAAACTGGATTGCCATGTTCATCTGGATAAGCGGCACAGGAAAATGATAGTCAGGCACAAGCGCATAATCCACATTGACAATATTATATCCCTGTGCACAGATATCCGTAATCAGCACATCGCTCTCACTTGCCGCCATGGGATCTCCCATGGCTTTACTGCCGCCAAAAAAGCCACCTCCATGGAAATAAAACACAGTGGGACGGTCAACCTCTATATCCGTATCAGGATAGGTGATATCCAAGAAACTGTTCGGATACTCCGTCCCATAACAAATATCATTGATCTTGTACTGGCCATTCTTCATGACAGTTTCGCCGGGGGTATATAATGGTTCATATAAATTAGGACCTTTCTCGCTATACATCACATCCTGAATCATGCCTACAATGACTTGGGTATGGCTTGTTATGTAAAAGTATAAGCCGACTATCAACACAAGACAAAAAATGAAAAATCCCCCAAATACTTTTAAGATTATTTGAACAATACTCCTTTTTTTCTTGCCCTCTTTATTTGTTTTCTCCATGGTTTTTCCTTTCCTTCTATCCGTTCAAAACCCAATAAAATAGTAAAGCCGCTGAATCATTAAAGGGTAACTGGAATTACTTTTTCTTTATACTAAACTCAAATTCGCCGCCATTTAAGATTTCCTTTTTTCCATCCGGTAATGTCAGGCAGGCAGTCGTCCCCTCCGGTACAGTACAGGTATAACAAAAAATATCCCCTTTCCTTTCCCATGCGGACTTAATCGTTCCAAACCTGGTTTTATAACTCGCCTCTGCCCATTTAAGTGTGCCGCCCATGACAGGCCGGAGGTCAAATTCCTGAAAGCCCGGTTTGTCAAATTTGGGACGGATTCCCGCTACATATTCAAACAGGAACTGGCATACCGCTCCAAAAGAATAATGATTAAAACTATCCCTGAATTCAGCCATACCTTCCCAACGCTCTAACATCGTAGTGGCGCCGGCAATAACTGGGTACAGCCAGCCGGGCCGGTCAGTCTGCTCCAGAATGCGGAATGCTTCATCTGTTAAACCGTTATCACAAAGCGTAGGCAGCAGATAGACGGTACTGAGGAACCCAGTGTTTAGATGATAGTTCGCCGCTTCCAGCTCCTTTTTAAGCTGCGCAATCACCAGCGGTTTTTTCTCTTCATCCGCCATGTCCAGCGCCAATGCCCTGATGTATGCTGCCTGGTGGCCCTTTTGAATCTCCCCATCATCACCTATGAGATATTGATTGTAAGCGGCTTTTATTTTATCTGAAAGAGCGGCATATTCTTTTGCATCCTCGGTTTTTCCGAGAATTCCCGCCATGTGCGCTATATTGTCACAGCTCCGCTTGGTATAGGCGGTAGCAACCTCCGGCTTACCGTATTTCGCCATGTGGGTCACAAAATCCGCCGTCGTGCCTCCCTTTGCAAACAGCTCAATAACCTCTGGTGCGGGTGGCAGTGGCTCATTCCATTCACCATAATGGAACCGAGTGTCATAAATATAGTCACCATCACAATTTACATACCATGGTCTGTCAGCGTACATCGGGTTTTTCTCTTTCATACAGCGCAGTGAGTAGTCCAACCAGCGCTTTGCTGTATCATAGTGATCCTCCAGAATGGCCTTATCACCATACATGAGATAAAGCTGATAGGGAATCCAGACAGCGGAATCACCCCAGCCCACACTGTCCTCCCCGATGTTGCCATCGCCGTCTGGTCCTGCCAGTGCCATGGCAGGATTGACCGCCTGCACCCGTTCCAGTTCCTCCGGGTTGTGGACGCTGGAGGTTGATGGGAAAGTGATCCCCAGCTTTCCTGATGCATACTGCTCAATACGCTGGTCTGCCAGCCACTTTCTGAAAAACGGATACACATCCATAAAATAGGCCGCTGTACGGCAATATATCATGGCGTCGCCTGTCCAGGCATTGCGCTCCCTCGTAGGACAATCCACCGCCACATCTAAAAAGTTTCCTTTCTGGCTCCAGCGGGCATTCTCTACCAGCTTATTGATAAGCGGATTGGAACATTTGAAGTCTCCGGTCTGCTCCATATCGGAGTAAACAGCAACAGCGGTAAATTCCGCATCCTCAATGCCTTCCACCAGAGCATAACGGAATCCGAACACAGCAAAATGGGGGGTATATTCTTCCGTTTCTCCGCCTTTACAGATATAAGTGATCTCCTGAAACTCTTTTCTTCCGCCGTCACAGTTAGCAGTGGAAAATATCCCCTCAAGGTCAAGACCCTCTCCATGCTTTAGATGCACGGTTTGTCCGGGCTTTGTATTGCGGAGAGTCATTTTCACATATCCCGCGATATTCTGACCAAAATCTATCACTAGGTTCCCGGCACTGTCCCGAAAAGGCTTCCCCCGGAATTGTTCTTTCTCACGAACCGGAACGCCCTGCGTTTCAATCAGCCTACCCTCGGTGTGCTCGGTACAAAGTACGGCGGGATGCCAGTCTTGAAGCCCTATACGCGCATCAAAGGTTTCGCCCATCTGCAGGTCCGTTTTGACAATGGAACCAGTGGTAACTTCAAAGTTCTCGTCTGTGGCAATGACTTCTTGGCTGCCATCGGTATAGGTCAGCACAAGCTGCCCCCATAACGCCAACGTATAACCAAAGTTGTTATTCCAGCGCCACCATCCATCACCCACTGTCACGTGAAGCTCATTGCTGCCCTCGCATAAGAGCGAGGTAACATCATACTCCTGTACCTGAATGCGGAAATAATAACTGGTCAGTCCCGGTGTAAATTTATTAACTGTCACGCTCTTGCCGTTTATTTCTGCCTCATAAATACCATGGGCTGACAGACACAAGGTTGCGCTCTTCAGTCCGTTCTTGACGGTAAACAACCGTCGGAATACCGGCACAAGTCTGGTTTCGCGGTTATCTCCGGGATGACAAATCCATTTTCCTATTATCCTTACCATCTTTAGCCCTCCAATTTGGTGTTTGACGCTTTTCTCAAGTCTCCTATTGTGCTTTCCTACGCGCATCCAGTTCCTCTTTCACTTGGGGCATTTGCTTATCCAGATTATAGAAAACGAAAACAAACGCCGACATAATGCCAAGCAGAATTGTTGGAATAGCGTTGAAACTCATGTCGATAGCCCGCATAGCACTCTCGGACTGCGTTTCCAGCCCACCCACATAACCGGCAGCGCCCATCACAAAGCCGCCAAGGGACACCGACAAGCCAGATGCAACCTTGTTGGCGAAGTTTGGGAACACAGCAAGGACGCCTTCCACGCGCTTACCGGTTTTCCACTCGCTATAGTCGATAATATCGAAAAGGAAAAGGGGAAAATACACGCTGATGGGCATGATACCAAACATCATCAGGGCGAGTCCGACGCTCAAGGTAATCATATTGGTTCCACCAATCCAACGGAGGATGCAGCCTCCCAGCGCGATCAGAAGGCTTACCTTCATTACCTTGCCTTTGCCAAAGAGATTCGCCAGAGGGACAAAGATCACCAACATAATGAGCGAGGCAAAAGATGCGATAGCGATGACTGACATCTGACCGATATCGCCAACAAAATAAGTAAAGTAATACGCCGCAGAGGTGTTCAGAAAACCGGAGGCAATCACGATTGTGAAAATCGCCAGCGTAAGGATGAGGATGTACTTGTTTCCTACAATGGCCTTGATGCCATCCTTAAAGCTGACACCCTGCTTCTTCTCTTTCTTTCCATCGGTTTTGATCACCGGCTCGTCTACCACTACTTCCTTGATCGTAAAAAAGCGAATCATACCGATAGCTGCAATGGGAACGGTTGAGAAGATGACCATTTTGGTCCACTCGCTCTGAATCACGCCGGCAGCGCTGACCCACTTAGGAATCATTACACCCAGCACAAGGCTTACAAGCTGACCGAAAACGGTGCAGATGCCGAATACATTGTTGCGCTCCTTATCATTAGGGAATGCACGCAGCATATATACGTTGTCGCTGGCACCGAGAAGCGTTCCAAATACAGCCTGCGTCAGAACATACATTACGCCCACATAAACAGCCTGCACCATTGGAGCCGCATTAGGCGCAGAAAAAGTCAAAATCGTAAACAACGCAATAAATGGTATGCACCAGTCATAGGGACGAGCCTTACCAAAACGAGTGTGGGTGTTATCTACGATGAAGCCCGCAATCAGATCGGTCACACCGTCAAAGAGCCTGGTCACCAGAAGGACTGTTGCAATCATCGCCAGTGGCATCCCCAACACGTCCGTTGCGTAAAAGGATATATATGAAGTGAAAAGCGTATTAGTTACCGCATTACTGATGTACCTGGAAGACCAGAAAACACCGTTTTTCAAATTTCTAAGGGTCCCATTTTGGGGGAGATTTGCTGTTTTTTCTTTCATATTTAACATTCCTTTCATCTTTATTTATTTTGAATTAGGCATGAACTTTTAATATGGTCTATATCGCAATGTTATTTACCATACCATGCAGTGTTCTGTCGATCTCATAAATTGTGTCCGCATCCACCTGCACCATTTCCATCAATTCCCGTATTGTATTATTCCCCACAGCCTCCATCAGATTTTCCATGGAGAATCCTCTGGCATCGGCCACTGCCTGTATGCCGTCGTACATTGGCTTTAAAATTGCCTGTACTTCCTCTGATTGTCTGCGTATATGCTGCAGTGAACAAGCTACGGAGAGCACCGGTGCATTGTCACCGTTTGGACTGACAGCAATATTGGGTTCTGTAAAACCTTTTGCCGTCAGCGTCCCCAATGTTTCCTTCAGCCACCCAATACTATCATCCACCCAGTTCGGCATACGCTCCGATGTGCTGTTTTGCTTGATCCAGTCCTCCGCAGTTGAGAAACCATGACCGCCATAAGAGTAAATATGGCTCTCAAACGGTATTCCTTTTTCTGCTAACGCCAGTCCCATCATGAGGCTGTTTTTGACATCCACTGTCCTGTCATCACAGGCTGCCACCAAAAAGCAAGGGCAGGTATCTAACGCCACATGCTCATTGGGATATGGCATTCCAGGCTGGCAAAGGTCACAGATGTCTTTTAAGATTGCAGGATACACCAGGATTGCGGCGGCCGGTCTGTGCTTTGCCACGGTTGCCGCACAGGCACAGAGATGTCCGCCTGCTGAAAATCCCACCGCAGCAATTCTGGAGCAGTCAATGTTCCATTTATCTGCATTGCTTTCTATCAGAGTCATTGCATCCTCATAATCCTCCAAAGGCAGCGGCCATTTCCCTTTTGAGGTAACTGTATATCTAAGAATCATCGTCTGATATCCAGCCCTCAGATATGCCATTGCCACGGGATCGGCCTCCCTGTCAGAACATATGGCATAACCGCCTCCCGGGAGTATCAGCATCGCCGGACGCCTGCCAAAGCCGAACTCACCTTCAACTTCCTGTGTATAAACAGTCAAAGTAACATTTCTTTCTTCATTCAATACGATTGTTTCTGCTTTCATATGCCTTTATCTCCCTTTCTCTATATAACGTAGCAATCTGATTACATGGGCTGCGCAGTATTCCAAATCTTCCCTGCTCACACGGTAACCCTTTACTTCCTGCTTCATAGCATTCAACAGATTATCCTTATCCATCCTGCCGCCTGGCATCATCAGGTCATTTCCTGCGGCTATGGCACCCGGTGCATTTGCCATAGGATATTTGTGTCCTTCTACAGCCGAAAGCCCCTGCGTTACCCAGTCTGTCATCACACATCCCTCAAATCCCCATTCTCCACGCAGTACATCCTTTATAAGATCCCTTCTTGATGAGGTATGTTCTCCATTCAGGAGATTATAAGATGTCATAACAGTGAGAGGATGACTCTCTTTTACCACGATTTCAAAACCTTTCAGGTATATATCTCTGAGCGTACGCTCACTCATGATACTGTTGGACCGCATACGGTTAGTCTCTTGATTATTTCCCACAAAATGCTTAACCGTCACTCCTTTTCCGGAATGCTTCTGTACTCCCTTTGTAATAGCAGATGCCATCTTTCCGCTGATCAGTGGATCCTCCGAAAAATACTCAAAGTTCCTTCCGCATAGCGGATTTCTGTGGATATTCAACGCCGGAGCAAGCCACAAGTCTACATGGAACCTATCCATTTCTTCCCCCACCAGGCTGCCGCAGGCCTGGGCCACTTCATCACTGAAACTTTGGGCAATTGCAGTTCCAATGGGTATAGCAGAGCAATACTGGTCAAACACCTCACCATGCCGTTCCTCTTTTTTATCTTTTAAATGGAGCATTTCTATCATCTCTTCCGGCAGCAGTTCATACACACTCTCCAGATTACCCTCATCTAAGCTGTAAACGCCGTTTTCATCTACGCCATATTGCCTGTTCAGACGCAGTCCTGCAGGTCCGTCCGCCATAATGATACTGCCAATACCTCTATCTTGTAACCTGTCCGTTGTCTCGCCCGCAGCCCCTGCAACTTTCCGTCCGGCATTTCCGATAAAGCTGTTACTTCCATCTTCTGAAAAGCCACCGACACACAAATATGCCAATTCCTCATCCGATAATTTTGCTGCCAAATCCCGAACCTCTGGTTCTTTCACTGATATATCCGCATTGCCTTCCTGATATAATTTATGGAATGCGTCCGCTGAAATCTGATAAATTCTGTCTTTTTCTATTCCTGCCATGGAGGATGATTCTTCCGTTCTCTGAAGAACCATATCTGTAAAATCAGCCTTTCCGCCAACATGATTTACCTCGTTCACTATAACTGTCTGGGAAAGCTGTATTGCCGCTACCCCTGCAGTACTCCTGCTGCTGGTTCCTACCCGCAAAATATAGTTTCCCTTCTCCAGTATATATGCACATATTTCCTCGTCATAAGAGGCAAGCTGTTCCATCGTAAAGCAAAGTTCAAGTCTTGTCTGATCTCCTGGTTTCAGTTCCTTTGTCTTGGCATAAGCTGCGAGTACCTGATACGGCTGGTTCAGCTTTCCCTCCGGAACAGATACATATGCCTGTACGACCTCCTTTCCACAATATGCTCCTGTATTTTCTACCAATACCGGAAGTGTTATCCGGGTTCCCTCTATCACCGGTGATTCATCCTTTATGGAAAATGTCGTATAAGAAATCCCGAAGCCAAATGGAAAAATCGGTTTTTTACCTATGGTATCAAAATACCGGTAGCCCACATAAACCCCTTCCCTGTAACGGGTATCATCCTTTTGGGCAAAATCCCCTTCATGACAGTAATCCTCATACTTTGCCCATGTAGATGACAGCTTTCCGGATGGATAACTCTTTCCAAGAAGTACATCTGCGAAGGAATCCCCGACAGTCATTCCGGTCTGGGATAAAAGTAAAACATTGTTCACTTCATCAAGCACCGGTGATATATCAATAACACCTCCAGCATTGATTACCAGCATAAATCTTTCATATTTTTTACTAAGAGCAAGAATATCCCTTGTTTCTGTATCAGACAGCATGAAATCACCTTTCACAGCCTGCCGGTCAGAACCTTCCCCGCTAATACGGGACAATACATAAACTGCCGTATTTCCTTCCCCATCCAGCGGAAAATCATACTCCGGCTCCGGCATTACCGCACCGATTCCGAGCATGATTGCGGAAATTCCTTCTGCCGCGATCCTTGCCTTAATATCTGTTGCGAATTTCTTATGCGCCTGCTCATAGCAGTCATCATAGGAATCCATCCATTCCTTTGTAGTAATGGTAAACCCTGCATTTTCCAGTCCTTCCTCTATGGTTACATAATGGCGTACATTTACGTCACCCGAACCAGTACCACCCTTGACTGTATGTCTTACTCCATTGCCGTATGCTGCAATTTTACCTGCTGATGAAAGCGGAAAACTGCCATCACTTTTGAGTAATACCATACATTCCGGTGCCAACTTACGCAGAGCCAGGATATGTTCAATTTCATAATCATACAAATTTGTTTGCTCCATGCCTGTCCCTCCTGTTTTATCCCATTCTTTCATTATTATTGAACAAGTGTCCTCTGTTCCATAAACTGTAACATATGGTCAAAACACTCTTTTGCATATCTATTACTTGCAAATCTTTTCATATATCCGTGCTCAAGTTTGTCGCACTCCTGCCCACGGATAAAGAACACATACTCTGTCCCATTCTTTTCCAAAACTGCGGCCAAATCCTCTGCAGAGTCTCTGAACCAGATTTCCATGTTGCTGCTATTGATAAAAGATGGGATATACGTATCCCCAATCCACTTTGTCGGGTCAAGAAGTGTTGTAATATCGTCTCTTTTTGATGGGTGGTCTACCCCCATCCAACATCCGAACATTGCATCCATATTCTCCTCAAAGTGTCTGACAGACATTGCCGCCTCATCAATCAGCAGCCCTGCAATCTGTTCCTTTCGTATGGAAACCGACACCCCGATTTTTTTGGCATATTCCGGATTGACAAGCATTGCCCCATATATTTCTGACAGACAAGCACCTGCACTGCCGCCGCCCAGAAACACACATTCCATGTCCAGCCCATACAGTTCCTGATTTTCCGTCAGGTACTGCAACATCTCATCTACCTGCTCCAGCTGCACCGGGAAACGGTACTCCGGAGCCAGCGCGTAATTTGGAGAAACTACATTGTATCCTTTTTTTGCAACTTCTGCGCAGAACGCAATATCACTTCCCGTTTCTTCTGCCAGCGGGTCACCTGATATTTTATCCCCGAAAATCATACCGCCACCATGAAGGTAAATCACTGTCGGACGTTTTTTTGTCTTATCCCCGTCCGGATAATAAATATCCAAATGGCTGTTTGGATATTTTTCACCATAACATACATCATTTACATACAGGACTCCGTCCTCCCGCAAATGCTCTCCCGGTGCATTTCTCGGCTCAATAGAATTTACCGGTGCTCCGCCACAGGTTTTTGCAAACACTATTTTTTGAAGCGGGATACACTTCAAATCAGACTCTAATACTTTCTCTGACATTCTTATTTTCTCCATTCTCTTTTTTTCTTTTTATTACCAAATTCTCTAATTACCATTCAACAGTCCAATTCCGTAACTTTTCACCTGTCCTTTCAGGGCATCTCCTATCCACTGCATCACCGTTTTTTCTTCTGTGACATATTCATATACACCTTTCTCGCCTATGATACAATGGACTGTCAGCCCTTTGTCCCTCTGCTGTTTATCAACTTCATCAAAAAAGAACATTCCGATGTCAGGAATTTTTTCTTTTAATTCTTTGTACAGTTCCTCCAGCTCCTTCTGGAATTTCTTACCCGATTCTTCCGTAAAAGCGAATTCATTATTCTCCAAATAGTTTTCCATCCGTGACAGAAATCCATCACGAACTGAACAGCAGAATAAATACTTTATATTACTGCCGTGCTCTTTATACAGAGCTTCCAGACCGTCCAGCATGATATTATCACTGTGGATACAACCCGCAATCTCCTTCGGCGCATGCCAGACATCCCTTGCCACCGAAGCCCAGTCCTCCATGTGGAAAAATCCACTGTCCACCAGGCAGGTCACATCGCTACATTTTGGAAATTGGTGAATCAGATCATTGGATACCAGAGACACCCCGAAAGCCCCTCCGCTGCACCCGCAGATAAAAAGCTGTTCCGGTGCCGAGATCCATTTCTTTACTGATTGAAGAATCGCCCTATAGTTACGAAATCCGTGATGATGAAGCACCCTCCTGCTCCCATCCAGAGCCGTATATGGAAAATCTCCATCCCCTACATGAAAATCCCCTGTATTATAATTCAGGACGAGTTTTGACCAGTTGCGGAACGGATTGCGGTCACTGTCTTCAAAAATTCCCTTATTCAGGTTCAGGTCTGTAAACAGGTCAACATGGACCATATAAAACCCTTCTGCTGCATTTTTACTATACAGAGAGACCTGTCTGGCGGCAGTGTATTCATTCCATGACAATCCTCCCCCGGCAAAAAACACCAGAAGTTTATTTTCAGTGCCTATCTGGAAACTACCGTAAGTCGGTTCGCCGTTGGCTTCCACAAATCCTTCCGGATAGATACGGTACCATTTACCCTTCAGAGGATCTTCGGGCATTCTTGGAAAACGTTTCTTTTTCAAAAATGGCGTCAGTATTTTCAGCCATAAAGGCTCTCTTTCCCATTTTTCCAATTTGAAATCTGCCATCTCCTGCTCCCTTCTCTCAATCCAGTTTATCCGCCGATATCACGATTCCCGCCGCTTTCCTTTTCGGTTTTCCCGGCTGAATACAGCGGCGCAGTTCTTTTCCCGGTGTCAGTTCATGTCCTTTCTGAGGCAGCCCCTTTTCATAATCCAAATGTTCAACCACTTCAATAAAATCATCCAGCATATGCTTGGGGTACAACTTAGACTGATGTCCCGTAACAAAATAATCAAAGTCAAGCGCTTTTGCCCTATACAAAGATTTTTGGTAAACAGATACTTTCATAGACTCCGGCAGGAACATATATACATTGGAATTTATGGCATCGGAAGTGATAAGCAGCTTCAATTCCCTGCAGTACAGTCCGATGCTGCCCGGAGTATGTCCGGGCAGTTCAATGAC
>JAEEGL017191845.1_pt1 | contig 15246 bp, 11 predicted proteins | sample 9134231 | NCBI WGS metagenome assembly JAEEGL01 (sample SAMN16246548, study PRJNA631951) | gut metagenome | biome: gut microbiome; feature: rumen; material: fiber-attached | host: Bos | place: Iran: Karaj | collected 2018-10 | reverse complement strand
GGCGCGTCTGGCGGGCGACCGGGAAGGCGGCCGCGCAGCCCTGCTCCAGGCCTGCGCGGAACTCCCCGCGCTGCGCCCGCTGCGGCTGGAGGTGCTCAACGCGCTCGTCGAGGACGGCCAGTGCGAGGCAGCCCTCGCCTTCGTCGCCGCGCTCGGCGAAGCCGAACAGGCCGACCCGCGCGTCGCCATCGCCAAGATCCGGGCCCTCGCCCTCCTCGGCAGCCTCGACGAGGCGGAGAGTCTCCTGATGGCCACGCCCTACGCGGCCGACATGCGCGAGGGGGAGACGTCGATTCCGTCGCTCTGGATCGAGATTCAGGCGCGCCGCAACGGCCTTCTCGAACGCGGAGAGGTCGCGACGAAGGAGCAGCGCGCGGACTTCGCGACGAAGTTCGTCCCGCCGGCCTCCATCGACAACCGCATGCAGGCCTGACCAGTGCCGCGCTCAGGCCCGCTGGATGCCGTAGTCGAGCCACGCAAGCGCCGCGCGACGGGAATAGGGCGCGAGGTCGAGGTGGTGGCTCAGGAACATTCCCAGGAAGCGCCGCACGCCTAGCGCAAGGGGCGGGGGCTGCGCGGAGAGCGGCCGGCCGGCCAGCGTGTCGCGGAGCGCCTGCAGCAACTCCGGCGAAAGGGCGACGGTGTCTTCGCCGCGTTCGAAGTCCACGCGCTCGAAGCAGCTCATCCGACCGGCGGAAATCACGAACCGGCACTCGCGCCTCTCCGCGCTCCCGAAGGGGCACTCCGGGCAGAAGTCGAAGTTCGGGCGCAGTCCCAGGCGCGACAGGAGCGCGAACTCGTACGCCACGAGCGCGTCCAGGGGATCCGTTCCGGCGCAGAGACCCGCGAGGGTCGCGTCAAGGTCGTCGAAGAGGGCCGAGGAATCGAGGAGCGTCTCGACCGACTGCGACGTCAGGGCGCAGACGTAGTCGGCCGCGACGGCCGCCCGCCAGTTCGCGCGGAGGCCGACGCGGCAGTCGAGGGGCGTCGTCTCGCGGATGTTGTGGACGCCGCCCGAATCGCGTTCGTAGAAGAGCAGCTCCGAGCGGTAGCCGACGTCGATCTGGCCGAGGTAGAAGCTCTTCGGACGGCAAGCGCCCTTGACGGGCGTCACGATGCGTCCGTAGTCGCGCGAAAGCCAGACGACCATCCGCGACGTCCGCGAGAACGGACGCAAGGCTAGCGCGATGGCCTCGGTCTTCGCAATCATGGCGTCAGCGGAATCAGGGGATGCGACGCGCGCAGCCCCTAGAGGCCGAAGATCTGGAGGCAGCGCCGGAAGTCGGCGGGAAGCGGGCTGTGCGCCTTGAGATGGCCGCGCCCCATCGGGTCGTCAAGCTCCAGCTCCGTCGCGTGGAGCATCTGGCGCGGCACGCGCATCAGCCGAGGGTCGGCGCTCTTCTTCAGGCCGTGGACGCGGTCGCCGAGGACCGGATGGCGGATCGAGGCCAGGTGGATGCGGATCTGGTGGGTGCGGCCCGTCTCGATGCGGGCTGAGCCGAAGGTCGCGTCGGGCGTGCAGGAGATCCGGCGGATCGTCGTCTTCGCGGGCTGGTCCTCGATGGGTGTCGTAATCGTCGTGGGGTTCGTCTCGATGCGCCCGGCCGCCACGAACTCGTAGAGCTTCTTCACGCGGCGCGTCTTGAAGACCGAGATGGCGGCGTCCAGCGCCTCCTTGCCCTTCGCGACGAGCAGACAGCCCGAGGTGTCTCGGTCGAGACGGTGGACGGCGTGGAGGTCGGGGTCGCCCATCTGCTCGCGCAGCACCTCCTCCAGGCCGCCGGGCCCGATGGTGAGCATGCCGTAGGGCTTGTCCACGAAGAGGTAGTGGTCGCTCTGGGAGAGGATCCGAAGATGGCGTGGCTTCTCCCGCTCGGCCGCGGCGCCGGCCGTCGCGGCCTGCGCCTCGACGACATCGCCGCCCTTGAGGTTGTGGCGCGCCATCCAGATGCACTGGCGGTTCACCCAGACGCAGCGCCGGTCGATGAGATCCTTCGCGGCGCGCTTCGAGATCTTCAGCCGCTCCGAGAGGAAGTTCTGAAGCGTGGCTCCGGCCTCGCCGCCGGTCACGGTGAGAAGGGCGTTCTTGGCGGCCTTCCTGGCCGGCCGCCTGTCGGGGGTTCCCCCGCGTTCCGCCCCGGCGGGCGGTTTTCCGTGTTTCGCGTTCATGTCACATGCCTATTCGAGTCCGACGACGGCGGCGAGTTCCCGCATGTCCGCAATCGACGGGAGGTTTCGTTTCCGGCAGAGTTCGGCGGCGTCGGGACGGTCAAGCTCCGTCGTCACGCGGACGACGCCGATCCCGGCCGCGAGGCCGGCCTGGAGATCGACGAGCCCGTCGCCGACCATCCAGCAGCGCGCCTTGTCGAGGCCGAACTCCGCGACGGCCGACTCAATGAAGTGGGGCGAGGGCTTGCGGTAGTTGGGCGGCGGGTCGTCGGGATGCTCCCAGGCGACGTACTGGCGCGTGAAGACATCCTCGCCGCCGAGGAGCTCGGCGAGCCGGCGGTTGCAGGCGAGGACATCCTCCTTCGGGAACATCCCCCGCGCGGGGCCGCTCTGGTTCGTGAAGAGGAAGACGAGGCAGCCGCGCCGGCGCAGGTCGTCGATCGCCTCGCGGACACCCGGCAGGAGCGCCATGCGCTCCGGCTCGTGGAGATAGCCCGGATCGTGGCTGAGGGTGCTGTCGCGGTCGAAGAAGAAGGCGCAGGGAGGCAAGCCGGCGGCGTCTGCTTTACTTGCGGACATGGGCGAGGATCTCCGGAGGCGTGGCCGTCGCGGTTCCGAGTTTCTCGACGACGACGCCGGCGGCGTGGTTGGCAAGCTCAGCCGCCGTTTCGGGCGCCGCGCCGGCCGCGAGCGCGGCGGTGAGGACGGCGTTGACCGTGTCGCCGGCGCCGGAGACGTCGAAGACGGCGCGGGCTGCGGTGGGAATCTGGCAGAGCGGCGCGCCGCCCTGCGAAAGCAGCATCCCGTCGGCGCCGAGCGTGATTACGAGGAGCTTCGTCCCGTGGCGCTCGTGGAGGCGGCGGCAGGCCTCCTCCACCGGGAAGGGCTCCGACGCCGAGACATACTGCATCCCCGCGAGCTGGAGGGCTTCCGTGCGGTTCGGGGTGATGAGGCCGAGTCCCGAGAAGGCGAGTCCGCTCCGCGGCTTGGGGTCGAGCGAGACAAGCTTCGAGGGGCCGGCGAGGGCCTGGACGCGGCGGATCAGCTCGGATGTCACCACTCCCTTGGCGTAGTCGGAGACGAGGACGGCATCGGCCGCCGCGACCCTGGCCGGCAGCACCTCCTCGACCCAGTGCGCGTCAAGCGCGTAGCGGTCGGGGCGGTTCTCGCGGTCGATGCGGCACAGCTGCTGGTTGCGGCACATCACGCGCATCTTGAGGATGGTGTCGCGCGCGGACGAGGCGAGGCCGTCGTCGATGACGACGCCCGAGGCGGCCAGGACGGACTTCAGGTGCGTCCCCGCCTCGTCGATGCCGAAGGTGCCGACGAGCTCGACGGCGGCGCCGATGGCGCGAAGGTTGTTCGCGACATTGGCGGCTCCGCCGGCGGTGAAGGTGTCGCGCTCGGCCTTCACGACGGGCACCGGCGCCTCGGGCGAGATGCGGGTGGCGTCGCCCCAGAGGTAGTGGTCGAGCATGACGTCGCCGATCACGAGGAAGCGCATGCGCGCGATTTTGTCAAGAAGCTCTTTCATCGTTGTCGATCCTTTGAAGACGGGTTTCGCTAGTCCATGCCGGCGGTCGAGACGACCCGTTCCGCGGCGGCGTCCTGCGACGCCATCCAGTCGAGGACGACGCGGCGGAGCGCCGCGGGCTCGACGGCCGAATCCGCGAGCTGGGCGGCGGGAATCCACTCGAAGGCGATCCATCCCTCGCAGGCGGACGGCGGCGTCTCAGGATCGGCCGCCGGCACGTCCAGCGCATACACCAGGTTGATCTCCGCATGGTCCTCGCCCTCCTGGACGAAGAGATGCTCGGCAACGCCGAGGAACGCGCCGGCCTTCGATTCGAGGCCGCATTCCTCGAGCATCTCGCGCTCGAGGGCGCGCCGGCCCGTCTCGCCGAACTCGATGTGGCCGCCCGGGAAATAGAGATTGCCGGCCTTGCGGCCCTTGCAGACCAGCACGCGGCCGCCCTTGATGCAGACGCCACGCGAAATAGTTTCGATTCTACGTTCTTCCATATCAGTCTCCCATGCAATGCGAGGGGGTCTTGCCGCGCCTTCCCGCAAGCCAGATTGCGACAAGGCCGAGGAGAAGAAGAAGCAAGCCCGGAGCGTCGCTGGATGTCGGATCCTCGAACTCGAGGGACTTGTCCGCGCCGAGGGCGGCCTTCTCCTGGAGGCGCAGCGCCTTTTCCTGCGCCGTGGTCTCGACCGCGATACTCGACGTGTGCGTGGTGAGGACGCCGCATGCGCGCGCGCCGTCCAGCAGCTCGCGGCGAAGGTCAAGCGACGGGTTGAAAAATCCCGCGCGGTCGCGGCGCCAGAGCGCGGCGCCGGCGTTCCAGGTGGCGCCCGCCACGCGGCTCCCCTTCCCTCCGGCGACATCGGCGAAGACAAGAGAGGTCCGGCCGTCGTCCGGCACGAGATGCGAGACGCCGTCAGGCGAAGTGAAGACGAAGGCCCGGTTGAAGGTGGCCGCGCCGGGGATGGCGTAGTCGCGCAGGACAATGGTTCCGTCCTCCTTCGCATGGCAGAGGGCGATTGCCGGCACACCGGGGAACTCCTGGCAAATGGCGTCCCACTGGGAGTCGCGGACGCATGGCAGGAGCGACTCCCAGTTCTGACCGACAAGGATGACGTAGGGCAGCCGGCAGCCGTCCAGATGGCCGGCCGCATGGCGCAGAACGGTGCGGAGCGTCGCATAGGCGTCGAGTCCGCCGCGACGGGAAATGGCCTCGCGCTCCGGGTAGGGGCGGATCGTCGTCGTCGAATGGGCCTGGACGAACCACACGGTGGCGCCGACAAGGCGTTCGGCGGCCGCGACTGCGGTCTTCAGGCATGCCGCGTTCGTCTCGGCAATGCCATCCTCGATCGCGCGGCACGACTCGTCGACGACGAGATAGACGGCATTCGTCGAAACCGGAACCGCCTCGCCGGCATGGGCCTCCTTGAACCCGTCGGGGACGACCACCGGGAACGGCGCATCGGCGGGCACGAAGAGGGCGTCTTCCGTCTCGGGCGCATAGTCGGGGGTCGCGATGGAAACGGGATTCTGGTCAGGCGAGAACGTGACCAGCGTCTTGCTGGCGGAAGGCGCGGGCAGGACGATCGACAGCTCGACGTTGCGGCCACCGGGGCTTACGGGGAAGACCTTCAGCGTGCCTTTCGTGGGGGAGTCGAGTGTCACGATCGAGGGATCGAGCCGCTGCTCGGTGATCTTCCGATAGACCCATTCGGCAGCCTTGCGCTCGGAGATACGCCCCTGCTTCCACTCGCCGGAGTCCATCTGGAGGCGCATGCCGGCAATCCAGGCGCCGCCGGGAAGCGAAAACGGCAGCACAAGCTCGCGGTTTGCAGCGGGCGAGACGGCATGGACGACGACGGCGTAGGCCGCGCCGTCCTGCTTCCCCTCCGTCGCCTCGATGCGCGTGGCCGTCGCCTCGTAGCTATCCGTCTGGTTGGGCCGGGTTCGCCACACGAAGCCGTTCGAGCGCCGCGCCCCCGAGGCCCACATCGAGCCGATGATGTTCATGTCGCGATCTTTTTTGCTTTCGGGAATTCCCCAGCCCGTGAAACGGAGCCAGAGTTCCTCGCGCAGCCTCGTGTCGAGCAACATTCCGCCATAGACGCGCTGGGTCGTCCACGCGGAGATCAGGGGAATCTCGTTGCCGTTGGTGTAGTCTTCCACGCCCCGGAGAATGCGAACCGCCCGGCGCGGCGGGAACGGCTTTCGCGCGCCGTCGAAGGTGTCGCCCGCATGCCAGGCGAGAAGCGCGCGGACATCGTGTCGCGCCCATTCCGTCCGGAGGATGACGCCGGCCGGCGCGACAAGGGCGCCGACCAGCAGGACCGCCAAGACGGTTCTGCGCGGATAGGCCGTGCGGAGCAGCCGGTAGCTGTCGCGCATCTCGCCGGCGTAGAGGTGGGCGAGCAGGGTTGGCGCAAGGATGAGGAACCCGGTTCCAAGGACGATGATCGCGGGAAGCGCGAGCGGCAGGAACGGCACGAAGACGAGGAAGAAATAGAGGACGAAAGGCAGTGCGAGCGCACGCATGAAGAACAGGAGAAGGCCGCGACGGTCCGCCGTCGCTTCTGGAAGCAGCGCCAGAGTCGTGAAGATGGTGAAGGCGTAGGGCCACGGGTTCTGGAAGTCGGCCGGGAATGGGAATTTCGAATTCAGGGAAAGGCCGAGGAGGGGCAGGACGAGCGCAATGGCGACAACTTTGATCAATCGGATGATCCGGTTTGACTCTCTCTTCCCGAAGGCGAGGTTGCGGGCGAAGAAGAGCAGGTGCAGCAGCGCGACAAAGAAGGTTGCCGAGCAGCAAATCGCCAGAAGGGCGCAAAGATGGCCGAAGACCCTGCGAAGAACCTCGCGAACCGACGCGTCGAAGAAGTCGAGAGCAAGGTCGAGGAAAAGCGTGCCGGCGACATAGATGACAACCGGCGCGGCAAAGAGCATGAGAAGCGCGACGCCGAAGTCGCTGGCAGGATTGCGGGTGAACGGACGCGACGCGACGCGGGCGATTCCCGAGAAGATCAGCGGCATGGTGCCGGCGAAGACCAGCAGGGTGTGCGAGCCGCTTTCAAGAATCCAGGGGTCGACGCCCTTGGAGAGGTCGGGCATCGACATGCAGAAGAGGTAGAGGAACGCCACACCTGCGACCGTGTAGGCAATCGAGGCGGCGAGGGGAATCCCCTTTCGGCGGAAGACCAGAAGGACGGCCGAGAGCGGAATCAGGGTTGCGCCGGCGATCAGCGACACCGCCTCCGCGAGGGTCGCGCCCTCTAGCGTCTCCCAGACCAGCCAGGAGAGCTGGACGATTGCGAAAAGGGGAAGCAGGGGGAAGACGACATGCGTGATGACAAATGCCAGAACGGAGTCGAAGAGGCCATCGGACTTGGCGCTGAAATCGGGAATGTCAAATGTAATTTTCATTATGTGGTAGGTGGAAAATGGTTTTTGAAAAAAGGACGGCGAGCCTCATGCAGACTTCACTATCATACCAGACTGCCGGGCAAAGAGCAAGTCCCCTCTGGATTGACCTTTTTGACATGGGGCAAGTCGGCATCGCGCGCCGCGTTCCATGCCACCCACCACATCAGGCAGAAGACGGGAAGGAAGACGCACATGCCGGTCAAAAGATGGAGCGCTTCGCCCAGCCAGGAAAGGCCGAAGAGGGCGGTCTCGGCGCCGGATGTCTCGAAGGCGACGACAGGCGCCAGCGCCACGAGTCGCACGGCGTTTGCAAGGAGTGTCGCCGGATAGGCCAGAAGCAGAACCGCCGCGCCGAAAAGGCGGCGGCCGCCGGCGACGAGGGCGGCGAGGCCCGCGCCGGCGACAAGCGAGAAAAAGTCCAGCGCCGCGCAGGCCCGCGTGACGACGAGGGTCGCGCCGCAGGCGCGAAAGGTCACGTCCGTGCACGGGACGCCGTAGTAGAAGGCCGCCAGCACTGCGGGAACGCGGCAGAAGAGGGTCGAGACCGCGCCGTCGCCAAGCAAGGAGAGGGGCAGTCGCACCAGCAATGCGAAAAGAAGGAAGAAGGCGTGGCGGCGGGTCATTGGCGACGCGACAGAAGCGGCGGCAGCACGACCAGCGCCGCGACGAGCAGCGCGGTGGAGACGGCGAGCGTCAGAAGCGCGGAGGCGCCGTAGGAGAGAGTGCGCGTCAATCCGGCGACGACGTAGCCGACGGCGCTGACCGCCCCCACGAGAACGGCGTAGGGCAGCTGGGTGCGCACATGGTCGATGTGCCGGCACTGCGACCCCGTCGAGGAGAGGATCGTCGTGTCGGAGATCGGCGAGCAGTGGTCGCCCATGACGGAGCCGGAGAGGATCGAGGAGAGAACCAGCGCGTTGAGAGACGGATCGACCTTGTTGCAGACGGCGACGGCAATCGGGATGAGAATGCCGAAGGTGCCCCACGAGGTGCCGGTCGAGAAGGCGATGACAGACGAGATGACGAAGAGCGCGGCCGGCAGGATGAAGATCGGCAGAATCCCGGAATCGGCCCCTTGCTTCACGATGCCGGAGATGAAGTCGTCGATGCCGAGAAGCTTGTTGCAGATCGCGGAGAGCGTCCAGGCCAGGGCGAGGATGATGAGCGACGAGACCATCATGCGGATTCCCGCCGGCACGCACGCGAAGAACTCCTGGTAGGAGAGGACGCGACGCGGGATGTAGAGGATGAAGGCGACGAGGAGTCCGAGAAACGACGCCGTGGCGAAGGCGAGGGCGGCCTGCGTGTCGCCGATTGCCGCGAAGACGGCCTTGAAGCCGGAGGCGGGCGCGGCACCTTCGGCGGGAGGCGCCCAGTAGTTGCCGAGGAAGAGCATGAGCGCGATGCCGCCGGCGACAAGCGCCACGACGGGGACGGCAATGTCCCAGACGCGGCCGCGTGGGGAGACGACTGTCGGGTCCAGTGCCTCCTCGCGGACTTCGGAGGCCGCCGCGCCCACGGGATCACCCGCACGGGCGCGCGCCTCGGCGGCGGCCATCGGCCCGAAGTCGCCCGAACGGCGGACGGCGAGCCAGAGCACCATGACAATCGAGAGAATCGAGTAGAGGTTGAAGGGAATCGCGCGGAGGAAGGCCGTCATGCCGGAGACGCCAGAGACATTGTCGGCGTAGATCGACACGATGTAGGCGGCCCATGTCGTAATCGGCGCGATGATGCAGATCGGCGCGGCGGTGGCGTCGACGAAATAGGCGAGCTTCTCGCGGGAGATGCGGAACTTGTCGGTGACGGGACGCATCACGTTGCCGATCGTCAGACAGTTGAAATAGTCATCGACGAAGAAGAGCAGGCCGAAGACGACGGTCGCCACCTGGGCGCCGACTGCCGATTTGAGGTGCGTCGTCGCCCAGCGTCCGAAGGCGTTGGCGCCGCCGGAGCGCGTCATGACCGCGATCAGCGGTCCCATGAAGAAGGCGAAGACCAGCACGGAGAGGTGCTCGCCGTCGCCGATGCTGCCGCGCACGAGCGAGACGATTGCCACGGGAACCTGGTAGAACGCCATTGGCGCCGCGAAGGCATAGATGGCCATGCCGGAGAGAATTCCCATGAAAAGCGAGAAGACGACCTCCTTGGTAATCAGGGCAAGGACAATGGCCAGAATCGGAGGAATGATTGAAAGAAGGCCTGCACCTTCGGGAAGTGGGAGAATGTCCATTTCGTAATTTCCTTTGCGCAATTAGTATAGCAGATTCCATGCATAGGTTTGGCGCTGGAGAGGGGAAGACCGTGCAAACCCCGCCGTACACAAGCCGCCCTGCACACCATCGCCAACAGGGAGTGGCAAGACTAACGGCTATGCTATAATAATTGCACACGCCAGCGCGCGACCGCGCGATGACGGCAGGAAAGGTCCAACCATGAAACCCTACGACAGACTCACGATCAACGGCGACTACCAGATTGCAGCCCGCCTTACCGTGATTTGCCGCCCGCGCATGCGCACGGCGGTTGCACTTTCGATCCTGTTCGCGGGGGCCGCCTTCGCGGAACTCCCGGACCGCTTCGTCGCGTATGTCGAGTCGACGAACAAGACGACCTATGTCGACACGGGCATCGCGGCCAGCCCGAAGAAGACGCACATGACCGTCCGCCTCGCCATCACGGCGCAGACCTCCACGCAGTCGGGCGTCTTCGGCGCGGCGACATCCGCCAACGGCAACAACGCCGCGGCGAACATCTCCTACGTGAGCAAGAAGTTCCGGGCCGACTGGACCGGCGGCGGCACCGACACCGGCATCACGCCGGCAGTCGGCGCCATCTACGAGATCGACTGCCACTACAGCGACGTCTTCATCGGCGGCAAGCGCTTCTACCGGCAAGGCGCCGCCGAGATGCAGAAGAGTGGCTCCAACGCCAACACGCTCTACCTCTTCAACTACAACCTCTCCGGCACGCCCTACTCCAACGGCGGCGTCCTCCAGCGCGTCTACGCCTGCCGCATCTACAGCGAGAGCATCGAAAACGACTCCACCCGCACTCGGACGCTTTCCGCGAACCTCATCCCCTGCGAGAAAGACGGCGTCGCCGGGCTCTGGGACAGCGTGTCGGGCACGATTCTCTATCCGCAGAACTTCCCGCTCGTTGCCTCGGCCGAGGACAACGCCGGCGTCAAGGTCGAGAACGGTGCGGCCTTCGCACTTCTGACGGCCACGAACGACGACGACAACGGCACCCTCCCCGCCGCCGGGGCGACATGGGTCGAGGTCGGCACGACGGCGACGGTCGCCCCCACGGCGAACGCCGGACTCCAGCCCGAATACGCCTCAACGCACGAGGGCTACGCCTACACGCGCACCTATGGCGGCGCGACGCTTTCCTTCCCGATGCCGGCCTGGCCTGTCGAGGTCGCCGTCGGCTACGTCGACGCGGCCTATCTCCCACATGTCTCGGATTTCACCCCCTACATCGCGGCGGCCTCCGCCGGCGACACCCTCCTCCTCGGCCCCGGCACCTACACGATTGCCGAGCAGATCGCCCTCAACAAGGGCGTCACGATCAAGGGCGCCGGGCGCGACGCCACCGTCATCAACCAGCAATTCGGCACCAAGGACCGCGCCGTCAACATGTCAAACATCGGGGCCGCGATCCGGGACCTCACGGTCAGCGGCTTCACGAACAGCATCAACGGGAACGGCATCTACATGACGGGCGGAACCGCCGACACCGTGCGCGTGACGATGGACTACTGCTACCACTACAACTCGCAGGTCGGCGTCGGCATCTACATGAAGGGCGGCACGGTCACGAACTCGCTCATCGACCACAACAGCTGCCACAGCGGCTACGGCGGCTGCACGGGCCTTGGCGTCTGCATGGAATCGTCGGGCAACACAAGCCCGACGCTCCTCGTCGACAGCGAAATCTCCGGCAACTTCCGCAAGAAGTCCGAAACAATGGGCATCGGCGTGCGGATCAACGGCGGCAACGTCAACCACGTCCTCCGCTGCCGGATCCTCCGCAACACGTCCTACACCGACACCAACACCGGCCGCGGCGGCAACGGCATCTACATCAACGGCGCCTCCAAGGCGGTCGTCGAGGAGTGCGTCATCGCCTCCAACGGGTGGAACGGCGTCTACATGAGCAACGGCACGGTCCGCAACTGCCTGATCTACGGCCACTCGAACACGTCGTCGGCCCGCGAGGCAGGCGTCCGCATGTCGGGCGGCCTCCTCTACAACAACACAGTGACGGACAACTCCTCGCTGACCGCCAACTCGGGCCTCATCATGTCGGGCGGCACGGCGGCGAACAACATCATCTACGGCAACGGCACCGCCGGCGACCTGACCGTCTCCAGCGGCACCTTCAACACCAACATCATCGGCTCCGCGTCGATCACGACGTCCAAGGCGACCGGCAACATCCCGGCCGACCCGCGCTTCGCCGACGCCGCGCACTGCGACTTCTCGACCGGCTTCGACTCGCCTGCCTACAACGCGGGCGCGACGATCTCCTCCGTCAAGCGGGACGTCCGCGGCGTGGAGCGCCCGCAGGGCGGGGCCTACGACATTGGCGCCTACGAGTATGTCGTGGACGCCTCCACGCTCCAGGCGGCGATCATCGTCTCGCAGAGCGAATACGGCGCAGGCGCGACGGCGTCCGCGGCGGCGCAGGTCGTCGGCGGCAGCGGCTCCTTCCTCTACGCCTGGTATCTCGACGGCACCCTGCTCGCGAACGAGACAGGCGACACGATCACCCTCGCCGACGTCCCGACCGGCCGCCACACCCTGCGGCTCGTCGTGACCGACGCGGCGGACGCGACGCTCACCGACGAGTACACCTTCGCCGACGCCTGGACGGTCAAGCCGACGACGGTCTATGTCGGCGAAACCGGCTCCGCCGCCTGGCCCTACGACACGCCGGCGACGGCCGCGGCGTCCGTCAACGACGCCTTCGACGCCCTCTACCAGTCGGCCGCGACAACCGGCACCGTCCTCATCGCCGAAGGCGCGTACCGCCTTTCGGCCGGCGTCAACCTCGTCGCCCCGGTGCATATCGTCGGCGCGGGCCGCGACGCCACGGTCGTCAACGGCTCCGAAATCGGCACCGCCGTGCGCGCCTTCACGCTCGCCAACGATGCGGCCCTCCTCAAGGACCTCACCGTCGAGGGCTGCACCAACAACCTCGACGGCACGGCAATCAGCATGAGCGCCGGACGCGTCGAGAACGTCCGCTCCACCCTCAACTGCGCCAAGTCCAGCACGACCGCCGGAAAGGGCTGCGGCCTCTACATGAGCGGCGGCGTCGCCACGAACTGCCTCTTCGACGCCAACCGCCAGTCCACCAACTACGGCTATGGTGAAGGCGCGGGGCTCTACATCTCCGGCGGCCTCGCGGTCGATTGCGAGATCACGGGCAACACCCGCGACGGCGGCTGGGGCAACAACAGCGGCGAGGTCAAGGGCGTGGCGCTCCGCGCGGCCTCCGGTGGCCACGTGGTGCGCTGCCGCATCCACGACAACGCCTCGACCATCTCGCCCGCAAACAACTCCTACGGCAGCGGCCTCTACGCCTCCGACACCGCCGTCGTCGAGAACTGCGCCATCTGGTCGAACGGCGTCCAGGGTGTCTTCCTTGAGGGCTCGGCGAAGCTCTACAACTGCCTCGTCGTCGGCCACAAGACGACGCACGCCAGCTACACGTCCGGCATCTGGCTCTCCAGCGGCGGCATCTACAACTGCACCAGCGCCGGCAACACGGCAACCGCCGCGGAAAAGGCCGACCTCAACATGACGGCCGGAACGGCGAAGAACTGCATCGCCGTCGCGGCGTCCGTCACGGGCGGCACGAGCGCCAGCAACTTCCTCAACGAAGACCCGCACTTCAAGGCGCCCGCGCGAGGCGACTACCGGCTCAAGTCCGGCTCCCCCGCGAAGAACGCCGGCAACAACGCGGCATGGACCGGTTTGGCCGACTCGACCGACCTCGACGGCAACCCGCGCATCCGCTTCGGCACGGTCGATTGCGGCTGCTACGAAAACGCCCTTTCCCCTACGGGGCTGTTCCTGCACTAGGTTTCGCCCGAGGTTCACTCGAGGAACCCATTCCGAGTTTTTTGCTATAATCTTTTCCCTTCAATTCGGCAGGAGGCAGACATGATTTTTGGAGGAACCATCACGGCGCTCGTGACGCCATTCAACAAGGACGGATCGGTCGATTACGCGCGGCTCGGCGAACTAGTCGAGGAGCAGATTTCCGCCGGCATCGACGGGCTCGTTCCCGTCGGCACAAGCGGAGAGTCCCCGACCCTCACCATGGCCGAGCACGGCCGGGTCATCGCCTTCGTGGCCGAACGCGCGGCCAAGCGCGTCAAGGTCATTGCCGGAACCGGCGCCAACTCGACCGCCGAGGCTCTTCACCTGACGCGCGAGGCGCGCGAGATGGGCGTCGACGGCTCCCTGCAGGTCTGCCCCTACTACAACAAGCCAAGCCAGGAAGGTCTCTTCCGCCACTTCTCCGAGGTAGCCGATGTCGGCCTGCCGGTCGTCCTCTACAATGTGCCGGGCCGCACGGGACGCGAAATCGGCGTCGAGACGATCGCCCGTCTCGCGCGCCACCCCAACGTCGTCGCCGTCAAGGAGGCCGCCGGTTCAGTGCCGCGCGTGAGCGCCATCCTCGACGTCTGCGACATCGACGTCCTCTGCGGCGACGACATGCTGACCGTCCCGATGATCTCCGTCGGCGCCACCGGCGTGATCAGCGTCGCCTCCAATGTCGTCCCCGCCGAAATGGTCGCCCTCGTCAAGGCCGCCCGGGGCGGCGACTTCGCCACGGCCCAGACGATCCACCGGCGCCTCTACCGCCTCTTCCGCGATCTCTTCATCGACACCAACCCCGTGCCGGTCAAGGCCGCCCTCGCGATGATGGGCAAAATCGAGTACGTCTACCGCTCTCCCCTCTGCGAGCTCTCCGGCCCGGACGAGGCACAGCTTCGGAAGACCCTCGGCAAGCTCGGGCTTGTCTAGTCCCCTTCCCCCGCCATGAAAGAGACAACCCTTGCCATCCTCGGCGCCGCCGGCCGCATGGGCCGCATGCTCGTGGCCGAGGCGTCGAAGACACCCGGCGTGAAAATCGCCGCCGCCGCGGAAGCCCCCGGCAACGCACTCATCGGACAGGACGCCGGCGCCGTTGCGGGCATCGGCCCCGTCGGCGTGGCGATCGCGACGGCCGGCGAAGCTGTCGCCGACGTCTTCATCGACTTCACCTTCCATGCCGCCGTTCCCGGCAACCTGGCCGCCGCGATGAAGAGCGGCGCAAAGGGCTACGTCCTGGCGACGACGGGGCTCCTTCCCGACGAGAAGGCCGCCGTCGATGCCGCCGCCGCCACCCTGCCGATCGTCCAGGCCGCGAACATGAGCCTCGGCGTCAACGTCCTCCTCGACCTCGTCCGGCGCGCCGCTGCCCTCCTCGATCCCTCCTACGACATTGAAATCGTCGAGATGCACCACCGCCACAAGAAGGACGCCCCCAGCGGCACGGCGCTGGCCCTCGCCTCGGCGGCCGCCGCCGGCCGCGGCGTCGCCCTCGACGACGTTGCGCTCTACGGCCGCCATGGGCTTTCCGGCGAACGTCCCGAAGGCCAAATCGCCGTCCATGCGCTGCGCGGCGGCGAAGTGGTGGGCGACCACACCGTCATCTTCGCCGGCGATTTCGAGCGCGTCGAGATCTCGCACAAGGCCGCCAGCCGCGCCTCGTTCGCGAAGGGCGCGATCCTCGCCGCGAAATGGCTGCCCGGCAAGGCGCCCGGCATCTATTCCATGCGCGACGTCCTGGGACTCGACTGATGCTCGCGGTTCTCTCGCTCGGCTCCTGCATGGGGGACAAGGTCGCCGTCATCGAGGCCGCAATCGCGGCGCTTGCCGCCCTTCCCGACTCCCGGCTCGCCGCACGGGCCTCCCTCTACGAAACCGAACCCGTCGACGTCGATCCGCGCTTCGGCGACCTGGTCTTCGTCAACACCGTCGTCGCGCTGGAGACGACCCTTTCCTCCGACGACCTCTCGACGGCCGTCCACGAAATCGAATACCGCCTCGGCCGGCGGCGGAGCGGCATCC
>JAEEGL016720822.1_pt1 | contig 15246 bp, 14 predicted proteins | sample 9134231 | NCBI WGS metagenome assembly JAEEGL01 (sample SAMN16246548, study PRJNA631951) | gut metagenome | biome: gut microbiome; feature: rumen; material: fiber-attached | host: Bos | place: Iran: Karaj | collected 2018-10 | reverse complement strand
TCTCGGAAACCATGCTTTCCCACAGGGACGTCACCATGCGCTGCATCTGCTCGCGGTTCTCGGAGGAGGCGGAGGAACGGATGAACATCTCGCCGGCAGACTTGTATTTGCCGTGGCGGATGAGCTGGACGTGCACGCCCAACTTGTCCAGGAGGTCTTTCAGATAGAGGGACTGGCTGGAGATACCCAGCAGCATATTGTTCCCGCCATGCTGGGAGCCCATATAGATTTTGTCGGCTGCAGAGGCAAGGTAGTAGGAACCGTTGCCGGCGTTTTCAGTATAGGCGATGAGGGCCTTTCCGCTTTGGCGGAACTCCGCCAGGGCGGCGCGGAACTCTTCAAGGGCGGCGATGCTGCCGGAGACGGCATCGGCCCGGAGGAGGGCGCACTGGACGGAAGGGTCGGCCGACGCGATACGGAGGGCCTGGACTGCATCATGCAGTCCCACCGCAGGGACGGCACCGGCGCTCATGGAGGCAAGGTCTGCGGGGAAGGCGTCGGCCTGGGTTCTCTCGGCCAGGGTGAAGGAGGAGAAGTCCAGATCCAGCACTCCGTTTCGCGGAAGCTGGACGGTTGTACCGGCCAGGGCGCTTCCCAGAATCATCAGCCCCAAAAGAAAGCCGATGATGCGGACTACAACAATGCCGCAGATCACGGCGCACATAGTTTTCACAAAATCTTTCATAAGACCAGGTGCGTTGCCTGATTCCAGGCGATATGGTTTCGGTAATAGTTATTCAGGAAATCCGTTCCCTTCGAGGGAAGGTACATGGAAAGACCGCAGTAATCCGTAATTTCAAAGCCGTACTGCGTGCCTTCCATAAAATAGGGCGTGGCCGCTTTGTACAGCACGCACTCCTGAAGGGCGGCATCCAGGGCGGCTGTTTCCTCGGGCGTAATGCCGGCCTCTACCAGGATGTCCCGGAGGTCGTAGAAGTAGTGGCGTTCGTAGCGGAAGTATCGCTGCACATTGCGGTCGGAAAGGGTGGATATCTGGCTGCGGTAGAGGGAGAAAAGATTCCCGCACACCTCCGAGAGATTATCCAGCCGGCGCGTGTCCACCAGCGAGATGGTGGCCGAACGGTTGACTCCCCTCTTGGCCATATAATAATTGTAGAAGTCTTCGCAGACACCCTGGGGATTGGGAACGGGCTCGAACAGGAGACGGCTCATGATTGTCCTGTAGTCAAAGCCGTCGGCCATGGTCTCCGTCTGCGTAAAGGCCACCAAATCCGTCTTGCCCCGCAGCTGCCACGCCACCTCGATCCCGCCCGAAAGGCAGCAGTCCAGGATGACGTAGTTCATCTTATAGGGAATGGCCGATGCAAACGCCTCCAGGTCCATCTCCACGGAAACGCTGTTGTCCAGGTCCTGCCCGATACTGCGGAGGGAAAAGCCGGACCGGCCGTTCTCATAGTCCTGCGGATTGTTGTAGTATCCGGGCGGAAGCCAGCCGGAAGCGTGGGAAGAGACGATCATCCCGTAATCCCTGGCGGGAAGGCGGTCCCGGACGGTCATGAGGGCTTCCCGGAAGACATCCCCGCCGAAGAGGCGGTCCTCCTCCGTAAAACGCCGGAGGGTGTCGCGCACCACCGAGCCGTTCTTATCCTTATACATACGGTAAAGGACCGGGGCCGATGTGGTGGAATTGGGATCTGACTTGGGAAGGCGGGAGAAGATGACGAGGGCGTCCGTATAGGCACCCGTCCCTTCGGGGACGTAGCCTGCGGCGATGTCCAGCTGATCATCTGAAAGGTAGGACGCGAGGGAATTGTGACCGCCGGATACCATGACAAGTACATGGCGGGCCTGTAGAACGGGTTGACGCCCCACCGGTTCTCCCCGGAGGGTAGCTCCCGGAATGGGCTCAAAGTCCCCCTTCGTGCACGCCATGACTGTCATGAGAAGCGCGAAGGTCGCTAATCCCCAAAAGCGTTTCCTTAACCGCATGAGTACAAAATTAGGCAAAAATATTAACTTTGCAAAAATATTTTAATATTAATGAAAACGCTTGTTAAGATGATGACAATGGCTGGCATAGCCGCTTCTGTCGCCTCCTGCGACACCGCCCCGGAGGGGGATTTCAAGTACACCATTGACGCATTCGCAGACCTCAAAGTCATGCGTTACCAGATTCCCGGATGGGAGGACCTTTCCCTGCAGCAGAAAGAGTACGCCTACCACCTGGCGGAAGCCGCCAAATACGGCCGGGACATCCTCTGGGACCAGAACTGCAAGGAAAACCTCCGTGTGCGCCATACCCTGGAAGCCATCCTCGAGTCCCCGGACGTGAAGAAGGAAGCTCCCGAGTACAAGGACTTCCTGGTGTACGCCAAGCGTGTCTTCTTCTCCAACGGCATCCATCACCATTACGCGGAAGACAAGATCTTCCCCGCCTGCGACCGTAGTTACTTCGCAGAGCTCATGCGGGAAGCGGGCGTGGTGGACAACGGCCTGCTGGACATCATCTATGACCCGACGATCTATCCCCAGCGCCGCTCCACGGACACTGCCGGCGACATCGTGAAGGAGTCGGCCGTGAACTTCTACGAGGGCGTCACCCGCGAAGAAGTGGAGAAATACTATGCCGGCATCATGGACCCGAAGGATCCCACTCCTATTTCCTATGGCCTCAACACCAAGGTGGTGAAGGATGCCGACGGGAAAGTGGTGGAACTGCCCTGGAAGGTGGGCGGCATCTACTCCGCAGCCATCGAGAAGATATGCGAAGAGCTGGCCAAAGCCCGCGAAGTGGCCGAGAATGACATCCAGAAGCGCGCCCTGGGCCTTCTCATCGAATACTACCATACCGGAGACCTGCACAAGTGGGACGAGTTCAACATCGAATGGGTAAAAGACACCATCGGCACGGTGGACTTCATCAACGGCTTCATCGAAGACTACAATGACCCGCTGGGCCGCAAGGCTTCCTGGGAAGGCTATGTGAACATCAAGGACTTCGAGGCCTCCAAGCGCACCGAGACCCTGAGCGCCAACGCCCAGTGGTTCGAGGACAACTCCCCCGTCGATCCCCGTTTCAAGAAAGCTACGGTGAAGGGCGTATCGGCCAAGGTGATCAACGCCGTCTGCCTCGCCGGCGACAGCTACCCGTCCACGCCTATCGGCATCAATCTTCCCAACGCGGACTGGATCCGCAAGGAACACGGTTCCAAGAGCGTGACCATCGCCAACATTACGCACACCTATGACTACTCCGCACAGGAGATGCCCACGAGCACCCTGGCCGAGTTCGCTTACAATAAGAAGGAGATCGAGATGGAGAAGAAGTGGGGCACCATCGCCGACGAAATCCACACGGACCTGCACGAGTGCCTGGGCCACGGCTCCGGCCAGCTGCTGCCCGGAGTGAGCGCGACGGCCATGGGCGAATATGCATCGGCCCTGGAAGAAGCCCGCGCAGACCTCTTTGGCCTGTATTATACGGCGGACCCCAAGATGGTAGAGCTGGGTATCATGCCGGATCCGGAGGCCTACAAGGCCATGTACTCCAATTACATCCGCAACGGTCTCATGGTGCAGTTCACGCGCGTGGAGCTGGGCCGTCCCAACACGGAAGCCCACATGCAGAACCGCAAGCTCATCGCCGAGTGGTGCTACGAGAAGGGCAAGGCCGACAAGGTGATCGAGAAGAAAACCAAGGGCGGAAAGACCTACTTCGTGGTCAATGACTACCAGAAACTCCGCGCCCTGTTTGCCCAGCTGCTCGCAGAGATCCAGCGCATCAAGAGCGAAGGAGACTACGAGGCCGGTAAGAATCTCATCGAGACCTATGCCGTACACATTGACCCTCAGCTGCACAAGGAAGTGCTGGAGCGCTACGAGGCCCTGAACCTGAAGCCCTACGGCGGATTCATCAACCCGGACATCATCCCCGTCGAGAAAGACGGTGCCGTGGTGGACTACGTTCCCGTCTATACGGACGATTATTTGGGCCAGATGCTCCAGTACGGCAGGAAATACGGAACACTATAGATTCTTCGCTACGCTCAGAATGACAAAACGTTTGTCATCCTGAGGAGCGAAGCGACGAAGGATCTAATGATAAAGGACTACCGGAATTACCTTCGCATCGAGCGTAGGATGTCGCCGAACACGGTGGCATCCTACTGCCACGATGTGGAGACCTTCCTGGAGGCCATCGGCCTGGCGCCGGCGGCCATCGGCCCGTCCGACATTTCGTCCTATCTGGGCGAGGTCACGGCCCGGGGCCTTTCCAAGCGAAGTTCCGCGAGGCTGCTCAGTTCGCTTCGCAATTTCTTTGACTGGTGCGTGCAGGAAGGCGAAATTTCGGAGAATCCCTGCGACCGTGTGGATGCGCCCAAACTGGGAAAGTATCTGCCTTCGGTGCTCACGGTGGAGGAGGTATCGGCCATTATGGAATCGGTGGACCTGCGGGGGCCTTTCGGCAAGCGGGACCGCGCCATCCTCGAGGTGCTCTACGGCTGCGGGCTGCGGGTGAGCGAGGCGGCAGGGCTCCGCATCTCGCACGTGCACCTGGACGAGGGCTTCGTGGACGTGATCGGCAAGGGCGACAAGCAGCGCCTCGTGCCCCTCGGGGACATGGCGGCCGATGCCATCCGCGCGTACCTCCCCGACCGTCCCCTCCCGGCCGAACGGAGTTTCGAGGACATTCTCTTCCTGAACAAGTTCGGCAAGCCCCTCAGCCGCGTTTCCATCTTCAAGTTGGTGAAGGCACAGGCCATGGCCGCCGGCATCGACAAGGAGATCTCCCCGCACACCTTCCGCCACTCCTTTGCGACGCATCTCATTGAAAACGGCGCCGACCTGCGCGTGGTCCAGGAAATGCTGGGACACGAAAGCATCCTCACCACCGAAATCTACACCCACATCGACACCTCCACCTGGCACCGCGCCGTCCTCGAGCATCATCCGAGGGGGTAATCCCCCTCATGCCCGACCTCACCCTCGTCATTGCCGGCCCCGACCGGCAATCTCTTTTTGTCATTCTGAGCCCGTCCCCTTTGTCATTCTAAGCGTAGCGAAGTAACTTTTTTACTAATTCTTTGTTATTTTGATTATTGTAATTACATTTGCAACAGCTTATAAAGTTAGAGGGCACTACGGTGCACCTCCTTGCAGGAATCCGAAAGGGTTCCTGTATTTTTTATGGGTATACTCTCACTACAAATTCGCCATTGTAAACCCAAACTTCTTCGATAGGGGCCTTTAGATTTAATCGAGATTGAATACTACGTAGTATTTGTCTTGTTGAAGTGCCATCTCTCCGTCATTGCCGGCTCCGACCGGCAATCTCTTTTTGTCATTCTGAGCATGCCCCCTTTGTCATTCTGAGCGAAGCGAAGAATCTATCAGCCGTAACGTCCTTATCGCTTCTTAGCAAACCAGACAACATTGATACGCCCTGCTCCGTAAAGGCATAAGGAAGTGCGCGTCTATCACCGCCCCTTAGGTTTGAAATGCCAAATTGGCATTTCAAACCATCATATTCTTCCTTTGTCAATTGAAACATAAAGTCGGCCGGGAAGCGTTTGATGTTTCTTCTTACTTGACGGTTCATTTGACCAACCTCTTCTTGATACAAGGTCGCCAAGTCTCTGTCAAGAATAACTTGTACTCCAAGGGGCCGGGAGTGGGGCCGGCGGGCCAACGAAGTCGTAGGCGCTCCTGACGCCGTGCCGCCCTTGGCGCCAACAATATCCCTCACCCCGCGAGGACGCCGCACCCTCCGCAGCTATACGCTCATCCCTCCGGTGCAAACTCACCCCAGTTGTCGCCATTCGCGCTCACGCGCGAACCGGACGTCCCGGCTACTCGCTCAATCCTACGCCTTCTATGGCTCCGCCAACCCCACTCCCGTCCCCTTGGCGTTCGTGCGATTTCAACGTTATCCACAGCATGCTCCAAGAGAATTCGCCAAATAGCAGAAATGCGCAGCGGTTTGGCACAAGCATTCTTTATTTTTGCACAAAAATATTCAAAACGCTATGGGAATAAATATCAACGACTTGGAGTTCTTCCCGATTCATAGAATCGAGTACGAACGTTGGTTTCAATCTATCAAACCTAACGGCTTCACCCCCAATCAGGAGCAACGTGAGGAAATTGTAAGTATCATTAACGAACGGATAATGATTAATAGCGAAGGCCTCCTGTTACTCCATGATTGTTGTCAAAAACTCGATGAAGAAGACTCAGACTATCTTCACATTAAGCAGACCATCTATGCAGCGTTGCTATACATATTACAAACGACAACCGACTGCATGGTTGCCACTAAATTCTTCCTCCTAGCAGACCAGGATTATGACAAGAGATACGCGAGAGGGAAGCTGAAAGTGATAATGAATGAAGGTTTCAAGAAGTTATATGGATTCTTAGCCCCAGGCGGTACCGACACCTATTGGGGAAAGCTTTCCTCCATCATGCAATTCTTCCCCAAGTTTTCCAGTGACTTTCAAAAAATTAGCGCTCTATTAGACGAGCAATCAAGGACGTCTAGCTGGTGGAAACACGAGCGAGATTTAGAAGTTCACTTAGACCCTATCGAATTATACAACTCTAGGCAAAGCGAACTAAACGAAAGCGAAGTAATGATTGACACGATGAAGTTAATTGATGCCCTTGGAATCGCCGAGCAATTTGTATGGAATCTGCATACAACATTCACGAACTGGCTAAATAAGCTTTACTTAGAACATCCTGAATACTTTAAGGAATAAGAGATAATAAACGACGCATGGAGCCCTTCTTGACATGATTAGAACTTTTTTTCGTTTTGTATTTTGACCGATCCTTTCTTTTTGTAACTTTGTGAAAATATGTTGTGCTTATGAAGTTGTTCGAAAACAAAACACAGGCCCGACCTTTTATTAAGTGGGTTGGAGGGAAGACACAGTTGCTTGGCGAAGTCAAGAAATCATTACCTTACGATTTCGCCTCCCGTCAGAATATCACGTATGTAGAGCCGTTTGTTGGCGGTGGCGCTGTCATGTTTTGGCTCCTTCAGGCTTACCCCAACATTGAGCACGCAGTCATCAATGATATCAACGAGGAACTCATTTGCACATATCGCGTCATCAAAGAAGACGTTGAATCCCTCATCGAGGTTCTCTCGCGCATTCAAGATGAATATCTACCTCTAGGCGCTGATGCCAGAAAGGACTACTTCATTGCGAAAAGAGCACTGTTTAACACGAAGAGAACAAAGCCGATAGAAACTGCTGCTCTGTTCATCTTCCTCAACAGAACATGCTTCAACGGACTTTATCGCGTTAATTCCAAGGGCGAATTCAATGTCCCCCATGGGAAATACGCTAATCCCCGTATTTGCGATGCCGAAAACCTTCGTGCATGTTCTATTGTTCTACAAAAGGTGGATATTCTCTGCGGAGATTTTGCAGAAACAGGTCGCTTCGCGGGAGCTAACACGCTATTCTATTTTGATCCTCCCTACAAGCCCATCACGGAAACGTCCTCCTTTACCTCTTATGCAAAGGAAGGGTTTAACGACGCTGAACAAATCCGACTCCGTGATTTTTGCAATCAGATAAGCAAGAAGAAGGCACTATTCGTTGCCAGTAATTCGGACCCTAAAGGTATTAATCCTAAAGAGGATTTCTTTGATTCTATTTACGAACATTTCTTCATCAAGAGAGTATCCGCTGCCAGGATGATTAATGCTGACGCATCAGGCCGAGGTAACATCTCAGAGCTTATGATTTCTAACGTAGCGAACGCATAAATATGAGAGATTTTCAAACTTGGCTTGGCGGTTTCCGTTCAGCCATAGCTGGTTACAAGTACTACACCGACTTTGAGAAGATTTACCGAAACGTAGAAGCCATCAAGGTTGAATTAAACATCATGAACTCCCTGATTGGATGCAACAATATCGAAAAGGAGTTCGAAGCTTTATACAAAAAGTACCCTGAGATTCTCAAGTGCATTCCCATCTTGTTGGCTAAACGCGAATCTGACATCCTCACCGTTGATTTTGACGGAGAGCACGTTTGGAATTTCCGGAAAGCCAATTACAAGGTTGAAGAGTATATAGTATTTATGCGCGAGACTGGCCTCTTTGACCTGATGCAACAAAAGCACATCCACAGCCTCGTGGACTATGTTACAGGAGTTGAGACCGGTCTTGACTCTAATGCGCGGAAGAATCGTGGCGGGCACGTAATGGAAGATCTGGTAGAAGGCTATCTAATCAAAGCCGGGTTGGTTAAAGATAAAACCTACTTCAAGGAAATGTACATCCACGAGATTGAGCAGAAGTGGGGCATTGACCTTTCCTGTATTTCCAACGAAGGCGGAACTGAAAAACGTTTTGATTTTGTAATCAAGCGCCCCAATATGATTTACGGGATTGAAACCAATTTCTACGCCAGTGGAGGTTCCAAATTAAACGAGACAGCCCGCAGTTACAAGACAATTGCCCTTGAGACAAAAGGCCACAAGGGCTTTAAGTTCGTTTGGATTACCGACGGGCAAGGATGGGGCTCGGCACGCAACAACCTTAAAGAGACCTTCGATGTCTTAGAGAATCTTTACAACATTATGGACTTGGACGAAGGTGTTATCGCCACCAAGCTTGTTTAATCACAATGCCAACCGCATATTATAAATCACTAGACAAGGACTTCACGCTTCTACGAGGAGATTGCATCAAGCTTCTGAATTCGTTTGATTTCAAGTTTGACATGATTTTCGCAGATCCGCCGTATCATCTCTCCAACGGTGGCATTAGCATACAGAGCGGCGTTCCTGTGTCTGTGAACAAAGGGAAGTGGGATAAGTCTCAGGGATTCGAGGAGGATTACAAGTTTGACAAAACGTGGCTGGCAGCATGCCGGGAGCATTTGAAGTCCGACGGAACCATTTGGGTAAGTGGGACATATCATAACATCTTCTCTGTTGCCCGTTGTTTGACTGAACTGGACTTCAAGATTCTGAACTGTATTACCTGGGTAAAGACTAATCCACCACCCAATCTTTCCTGCCGCTATTTTACATATTCAGCAGAATATATCCTCTGGGCTCGGAAGGAGCAGAAAACGGCTCATTACTACAACTATGAATTGATGAAGGAAATCAATGGCGGCACCCAGATGCGGGATGTCTGGACACTGCCGGCGATTGCACCATGGGAGAAATCCTGTGGAAAGCACCCGACTCAAAAGCCACTTTGCGTTCTTTCAAGGATTATTCAGGCGTCCACCAAACCAGGAGCATGGATTCTTGACCCATTCACCGGTAGTAGCACCACCGGCATCGCAGCCAATCTTCTTGGCCGCCGGTTTCTGGGCATCGACCAGGAAGAAAAGTTCCTCGAGATGAGCAAAGCCCGTCGCGAGGAACTGAATAGCATCAGCCGCCGTGGTGAGATTTTGGAGAAGCTAGAGAAGCAGGCCAAACTCTTCCAGGATAGCGATATTCGCGTTCTGTGTGAGCCGGAGGTCTATTATGGTCCCGAGCTTCCTTTCTAATACTCTCGGTGTCTTATCACGAGGTTGAGAACGTTCTTAAAGTCCCTTTTTCCTAAAACACATTCTCGGGTCCATTGTAGCGCCAGTTCAAACTGATGTGCTCCAGGGTTTTGCTTTTCACAGAGACAAAACAATTCAAGTATTATTGCCATCCCTTCAATCGAAATTGTGCCTGGTACAACAATATGTCCGTATTTCCTTTCTACTGTTTTGAGAGTCATTGGCAAAAATGATTGTCGTGATTCAGGCGTTGGAAACGGTGTGCACTTTTTATAAAATCCCTGATAGTATTTAATAAGATTTGCAACATCGCTTCTGTAATGCTGCGCTTTTAGTAGAAGGTCTACAACCCACTCATCATGTGGCAGAAGAAACGGCTTTGCTTCTGGTTTCGGTTGTAAGATTTTGACTCGAAAATCCAGTTCTGGTCTTTCTCCTCTTTTGCCTTGGAATATTCCGATAACGGTTCCGTCGGAAGTGACAAAAGTCTTGATAGCAGCCAATCGAGGACTTCTTTGCCAAAGGACGCCCTCAAAAAAATAGTTCTTGTTATACTTCATAATGAATATAAGAGAGACTAGATAGCGTTTATACCACCATATAACATATTTCTGCCTTTCCCATTCCAATAGGTAACATCTTGTTCGACGAAAAGCCATTTTATGCACTTGACAATTAATTCTGCAGGGTAACCGCTTTGAAATGAAAAAGCAGCGAACTCATTGTCTTGGATAAGGTCGCAATTGTACACACGGTCAATAATAGCTCTGAGTCGTTGATATTGAGCTGGATCTTCAGCTTTCTTTGCTCTCAAATCATCAAAGATATTCTTGTGAGAAGGGCGCTCACTATGAGATACACGTCCATTCTTATCCACATGCGTAAAGCTCTCTCCAGGAACCCGAACTTCGAAATCAAAACCTTTATTAAGATTGGCTGGACGTTTTAAACAAATGGTCTTATTTGCAGCTGTTGTTTCGACCGTATATTGATATTTGCTTGTTTCGTTCCCGTTTCCAGGAGCTTCGTCAAGAAAAGCCATAACAAGACTACGCCGAAACACCTCACGAGTACGCGCTTCAAGATGGAATGGAATGGTTTTGCACATTTTATAGGAGTTCTTTAATATCGACTTTAAGTGCCAGTGCTATCTTCTCGATATTACAGAGTGTAATATTCTTCTCTGCACGCTCAATCATTCCAATGTATGTTCGGTGCACACCTGCAAGTTCGGCAAGTTGTTCTTGAGAGAGGCTACGTGTCTTTCGAATCTGCTGCACCTTGTGGCCAAACTGCAATAGAATTGGTTTTTTATCCATCGTGTAACTGAGTGTTATTTTTACAACAAAGGTAAAGATGCCAACCAAAGTTATCAACATACTATAATTAGCGCCCGTGATCAGTTTAACAATATATTGCAGCCCCAAAATGAGTTATTTTCGCTACGGATTAAATGAACTCACTATATTACTTACAAATGTACCTGGAGGTTAATAGAATATCTTTAAGTGCACCCCTTGAAAAACACACGTATTTTTGCGATATTTGTTCTTGGTAGTGTGAGCTTTCGTATGGGAATCATGATTGCAAATATCTCGGCAAGATAAGATGCAGCATTTCTCGTTACTTTGGCACATCGAACTACACACATACATTATAACACTACACATTTTATGGAAGAGCCTCGCAAAATAGTCCTTATACTTGGTAATGGTTTCGACCTTGACCTTGGCCTCAAGACGTCATATAAAGACTTTTGGGAGTCCAAGTCTTGTCCCAAAGACTATCCAGCCCCATTGATTTCACATCTTAATAATCACTGGCCCAACAATCTTGAGAAGGTCAAGTGGTATGACCTGGAAAACGAGTTATACTATTATGCAAAGGGTTTTGCCTCGCAACCCCCTTACGAAGACGTCATCACTGAAGAAGAGCGCAAGTTTCTTAAGGACAAAAATATAAGGTTCCTTCTTTATGATTCAGACTATTCTAATTTGGTCGCCTCATTACATAAAAAGAATATCGTGGTCTATAATGGCGGTCATCTTGAGATTCCTTATTTAGAAGATTTGCTCAAGTCATCCGACGTACGCGATTCCATAGCTTTAGGCAAAATAAAGCAGGGCCTTTGTGAATACATAAAGGAGGTAAGCAAGCAAAGAATCCGGACTGACTCTGTTGCTTCTAACGTAATCCTCGCCCTTGAAAAAATGGCAGTAATTGGTGAGCATGTAGAAGTTTTCACTTTTAATTATACCCCCGTTCTGTTTCGGGATGACATACTAGACAACAAAATTCCCGTGTACCACATGCACGGACAATGCAATGAGGATTCAATTATCATTGGGACCCGTGACGATACTGAAATTGATAAGAAGTACGCTTTCATGCAGAAGGCCATGGACCCCGCTTTTAATCCCCCTCACTTAGTAAGAAGTTTACATGATGCCGATGAATTGATTATCTTCGGCCATTCTATCGGAGAAAATGATCGCCAATACTTCAAAGCATTCTTTAAACAACAGACTGACTACTCCCACGCTAAAAGCAAGGACATTACCATATTCACGAAAGATGAATCATCTGAATTCCAGATTAAACTGGCTCTTCAGAATATGACCGATGGTAACCTTTCAACTCTTTTTAGCCAAAATAACGTCCAGATTATCAAGACGGAGGATTTGGGAAAAGACCAGAATCTATTGTTTAACTTCCTAATAAAACATCACACGAGTAAACACTTCGCAGAGGATGTTATAAATAAAATATATTCACAACAAGCGAAGAAGGAAGAGGACTCCCATCAATAGTCACACACAATGTATAGCCAGTACCAAATCACCAGGACAAAAGGGTTTAAGCCTCTATTGTGCGATACGCCTAAAATCCTTATTCTTGGCACATTACCAGGAGGAGAATCGTTGGCTCAACATCAGTACTATTACTCAAACTCGAACCGAATCTGGAAAGTTCTGTGCCAACTAACTGGAGAGCGAACCCCCACTGATTACCAACAAAAAAAGGATCTTCTAGCAAAGAACCACATTGTTCTATGGGACTACTACGAATCCGCAATTCGTCCCGACAGCAGTAACGACAAAGATATCCGCGACGGACGACCCAATGACATTGTAGGATTTTTGACGCAGCATCCGACAATCAAGATTGTTGCAATAAATGGATTCGGAAAATACCGAGACTTTGGGATTACCATTAAGAAAGAATTAGCTAGCATTCCGGGGTTATCTGATGTGAAAGTGCTTCGTCTTCCAGAAACAAGCGGGAGCAATAAAAACTACGGATGGGGCGACTTAAACAAGCTCTCTATGGAATGGGCCCAGATATTCGATGAATAAAATTGAAGACTACTTTTAGCGCTTCTGCCACGTAATACGCAGTCTCGCTCAGGGAAAGTAGCAGAGTATTTAAGAACCAGCACTCTCTAACTAATTGGAGATAGAATTGAATTAGACTAACACACTAACATTATGCGCGCAGTCATTCAAAGAGTATCCTCTGCGTCCGTCACAATTGATGGGGCGGTTAAGTCGGCCATTGGTCCTGGTTTGCTTATTCTTCTTGGTGTAGGTCACGAAGATGGGCAGGAGGATTGGGATTGGCTGGTCAAAAAGATTGCAGGGTTGCGCATCTTCAATGATGAAGAGGGCGTAATGAATCGCAGTGTGGTCGATATTGACGGAGAGGCACTGGTGGTGAGTCAGTTCACGCTGATGGCCTCAACGAAAAAGGGAAACCGGCCGTCCTACATTGGGGCGGCGAGGCATGAGAAAGCTATTCCGATGTATGAGGCATTCTGCAAGGCGCTTTCGGCGGCCATCGGGAAACCGGTTGGCACGGGTGAGTTCGGCGCAGATATGAAAGTTGCACTGGTGAACGATGGGCCAGTGACTATTTGCATTGACACGAAGAACAAGGAGTAGCCAGCGCGGCAACCAGATCGTCCAGGTTGCCCACTACCCCATCGAATAGCTTGTACATCAACTCGGGCTCAACCATTTCAGGGATGTAGGCAATGACCCGCTTCCCTGCCCCGGCCATCCAACCGGCTTCGGTGTGAGCGCTGCGGCCACAAGGGAGAACCAAGACACAAGTGTCAGAAGATTTGAGGGCTTCCAGGTCTGCGGCGAATTGACGTTCAGAGAGTGGATGGTGCAGTCCTTCGGCGTATTCCTCAAAGGTCCAGTTAGGAGCATTCTCATCAACATCGGTCCAATGGAAACCAGCACCACCGTGAGGCGGGTTCCGGAAATCATAGACATCGTGCCCTTCGGCCCGAAGGCGGTCTACAACTTCAGGGTAATAGGGGTTTCTCCAGCTGGATGCAACGTAGATATGAGCCATTGAGGTAATAATTGATTTACGCGAAGATACGCATTATTTTGGAGAATTCTCCACTTGTTTCGATTGGCAGAAATGACAAAATGTTTTCGCTATAACCGATAGATTCTTCGCTTCGCTCAGAATGACAGAGGGAGATGTTCAGAATGACAAAAAGAGATTGCCGGTCGGAGCCGGCAATGACGAGGGCTCGGCAGACGGCAATGACGGAGAAGGCTAGTATTTGATGAGGTAGTAGATGGTGATGGCGACAATGCAGATGGCGAGCAGAGCAAGTGTTCTCCTGGTGCTGTGTTTGTTCTCTGCGGCGGCGAGTTCTTCCAAGTTGAAGCCGTTGGGGTCTTTGCCGTATTTGTCTATACCATACTGATTATAACCACTAGCGTTGTAGCCGTGCCAGTCATAGCCTTCCTCATTATACTTTGACGTGGTGTGCTTGTAGAAGCCGTCGCGGTCAAAGCCACGTTCATCAAGGCCATCGGCATTATACCCCTCCCAGTCGAAGCCAGCCGAATTGTACGGGGACGAGGTCTCCACGCAGATGTGATTCCGGTCAAAGCCGCGTTCTGAAATGCCATTTTTGTTGTAGCCCTCGGCATCGAAGCCGTCTTTGTCGTATCCATCGGCCCCAATCTCAAAGAGTTCCGGTTTGTCAATTTGATAGAGTTTGTCAAACTCGGCAGTATACTTCTTACCGCAGTTGGGGCAATTACATTGAGCCGCAAAGATGACGGCTCCGTCCAGAAGAGTTTTTCCGATGGTCAGTTTCTGACCGCAAGAAGGGCATTTGGCTGTATAGTTCTCCATGTGAATAGTTTTTCTTACCAAATATACACATTATTTTGGAGATTTCTCCACTCGCCGCGCTCGGTTGAAATGACAAGGAGATACCCGATCAGGTCGGGCATGACGAGGGTTTGGCAGCCGCACGGGAGGGAGTGGGGTTGGCGGGACGTAGAAGGCGTAGGGAGAAGCGAGTAGCCGGGACGACCGGTTCGCGCGTGAGCGCGAATGGCGACAACTGGTGTGACGTTCCACCGAAGGGATGAGCGTCTAGCTGCGGAGTGCCACGGCGTCCTCGCGGGGTGAGGGACATTGTTGGCGCCAAGGGCGGCACGGCGTCAGGAGCGCCTACGCCTTCGTGTCCCGACGACCCCAGCTCCCTGCCGGGAGGCAGAAAGATGCCCGATCAGGTCGGGCATGACGGGAAAGGGCCGGCAATGACGGGGCAAGGTCGGGCATGACGGGGGAGGTTTTGTGATTCGGCAAATTATTGCTATCTTTGCGCGCTTAAAAATCCGTACTCGTTTTTGGTGCCATGGGGTGCTTGAAAGAGAGACCTGAGTAACACCTTTTTATTCAAACAATTCCATGAAGCATTTTACGCTTAAAGGCG
>JAEEGL014156085.1_pt1 | contig 15246 bp, 9 predicted proteins | sample 9134231 | NCBI WGS metagenome assembly JAEEGL01 (sample SAMN16246548, study PRJNA631951) | gut metagenome | biome: gut microbiome; feature: rumen; material: fiber-attached | host: Bos | place: Iran: Karaj | collected 2018-10 | reverse complement strand
GGCTAATCAAACTAGATCAGTTATTGAATGGAAAGATGCTTCTCCAGATACACTTATATGGCGTTGGGATGGCACTAACGATGAATTAAAAAATGGTTCAAAGCTTATAGTTAATCCTGGCCAAGCAGCAATTTTCCTTTACGAAGGCGAAATCAAAGCAATTCATGACTATCCAGGCAAATTCGAATTAGGAACAGGCAACGTTCCTTTCCTTACAACTTTAAAGAATATTATGCAGAATTTCACTTCTGAACATAAAGCTAATATTTACTTTGTAAGAACAACTGAATTTGTAGATCAGAAATGGGGAACCACCGGACCAATCAAATATGACGATCCAAAATATAGATTCCCAGTTGGAATGATTGCTCATGGTAATTTTTCATTCCATATTACTGATATCAGAAATTTCTTTGTTAACTTCTCAAGCAATACTGATGTAGTAACTATTGCAAGTATAAGAAAGAATATTATTGGTCGTATTCTTGCACCAATGACTAGCGTTTTTGCAAAAAGCGGATACAGCTATTCTGAAATAGACAGCCATATTCAGGAACTCTCTGATTTGCTTTCTCAAGCTGTTGCTGAAGATTTCAAGAAACTCGGTTTCGAAATGTCTGATTTCAGAATCGAAAGAACTGATTTCGACGAAAAGACTCACGAAAGAATTGATAAAATAGCTGATAAAATGGCTGAAGCTCAGGGTGATGCTGCAAAAGTTAACGAATTCGCCAACATCAACGGCGCTGGCATTGCTAATTATGCAACAATGGAACAACTTCGTGCTCTTAATGCTGCAGCAGCAAATCAGAACGGCATGGCCGGTATGGGTATAGGTATGGGTCTTGGTGCAGGATTAGGTGCAGGCATGGGATTTGGCGGAATGAACAATATGATGATGCAGAATCAGATGCAACAACCTGTTCAGCAAACACCTATGGTTGCCTGCAAAGGTTGCGGAGCTCAGATAAAAGCTACTGCCAAATTCTGCCCAGAATGCGGAAAGCCTCAGCAGGAAGCACAAAAATGTCCTAAATGCGGTGCTGACGTAGAAGGCAAATTCTGCCCAGAATGCGGTCAGAAGATGTAATTAATAGTTAGTACAACAGACATAAAAACATCTGAATTTTTCAAATTCAGATGTTTTTATGTTATTAGCCTAATGAATATTTTTATGTTATAATGTTCTTTATTAGGAACGATTATTATGCTTTTTTTCTCAAATTTAGTTATAGTTTTACTTTTGTCGGTCTGTATTTTCTTAGGCTACGACAAACTTTATACAATAGACATTTTTCTAGCTGTTGTTTTTTTAAGTGAGTTTTTTAACATATTATTAGAAGCTGTTACTCCAAATTCATTTTTAGTAACAAAACTTATTTCAATATCAAAAAATAGAGCAAAACCAGAAGGAACAATTAAATTTCTGAAAATAAGCTACTGTTTCATATTTTTAGCCGTTTGGCTTGCTATTATATCAGAAGTTATCTGCTTAGCAGGCGGTCATGGTCTAAGTGTATACGATTCCTTAAGTTCTAAAGTATGTTGTGTATGCATATACTTAGTGCTTTACTTTTATTCTGTATTTGCTATAAGAACACTCCAAAGCGATGAAACAGAGAAAACGCTCATACCTGAAGCCCAGCCATATAGAATGCTTCAATATCTATCCTTATATCAAATAGTATTTGGATTATATTATATTTCTGTATCTTATATGGGATTTAGCGAAGAAATTACAGAAAAATATCTTTTAATGTTTTTCGATTATACAATTTTCTTTGTTTTGGGATATTTGTTCTGTTTATTAATAGAACGAATACTAGATACAATCAGAATATTAACTGCATTATTAAAAAATAAATCTCAAAAGTTTGAAGTTCCTTTCTTTATCAGCCTAATTGCAGCAAGCCGTTCCTTTAAAGGAAGTCTGATAAAAACCATTGAATTTATTTCTGGAGTAGATTTATCAAAATCTGAAATTGCTGGCTACATACTTAATCATATAGAACCAGTTTCAATCATAGCATTAATCGTATTCTGGCTCATATCATCAGTTGTCATTGTTCCTCCAAATCAGGAAGCTATTTTTTACAGAATGGGAAAAATAACAGGTGACCAGTCATATAAACCTGGTTTACATTTTAAACTTCCATGGCCTTTTGAAAAAATGGTGCTATATGAACCCAACATGGTTAAAACTTTAAATATAGGCTTTACTCCTGATGAAACACAAAGAAACATAATCTGGGCTAAGGCTCATGCTAAGGAAAACTTTTCTCTATTAGTTGGAAATGGTGTTGAAATAATAGCAGTAGACTGCCAAGTATTTTTTAAAGTAAATAATCTTTATAAATACATTACTAAAGTTCAAAATCCAGAAACTTATATAGAATCTTTAACATATAAACTTCTTACAGACCATACAGTATCTAAAAATTTCGACCAGATAATCAGTCAAAACAGAAATGCTTTGATTTCTGATTTAAAAACAAAGCTACAAACAGAATTAAATCAGGAAGATATGGGAGTAACAGTAGTAGATATAGTATTTTTAGCAATTCATCCGCCTTTAGAAGTTGCCAGTGTTTACGAAGATGTCATAAGTGCTCAGGTAGACAAACAAACAACAATTTTAAAAGCAAATTCAGAATCAATAAAAGAACTCTGTATGAAAAAAGCATTTGCAGAAGAAGAAGTAAACAATGCAAAAGCTTATGCGCAAGAAACAGTAGCTAATGCTATTGGTGAAGCAGTTTCGTTTGAAAGCAGAATCATAGGTTACAATACAGACCCGGACTTAGAAGAATTCCGTCTAAAGCTTGATTACACATTAAAACTTGCAAAATCTAAAAATCTTTATGTCATAGATAAATCATTTATGCGTCAGCATGACCGCATAATGCTAAATTTACAGAATTGAAGGTGTCAAAATGCATTACTCGCTTAGAATAATATTAGCATTTTTATTATTCGGATTAATTCTTTTTCAAACAATAATATTACCATTACCAGAAGGATTCAAAGCAGTAATCACGCATTTTGGTAAACCTGACAGAATTGCATCTGAAGCAGGGCCAAGCATAAAATGGCCTTGGCCAATAGATGATTGTTATTTATTCGATTGTCGCAAAAAGCTCTATAATACTAAATTTACTCAAACCCTCACAAAAGATAAAAAATCTATAATCCTTTTAACATATATTATTTGGCAAATTGAAGATCCGCTAAAATTTCTACAGTCTGTAGGCACTTCTAAGAATGCAGAAGACAAATTAGACGGTATGGTTTCTAATGCCAAAAACAATGTTTTAGGCGATTATGACTTGAATAACCTTGTTTCCACTGACCCTAGCTCACTTAAAATCAATGAAATAGAAAATAAAATATTATTAGCAGTTAAGCAAAATGCTAAAGATAATTTTGGCGTAAAAATAGAAAAACTAGGAATAAAGCGTCTAGCTTATCCAGAACAAAATATAGAAGCTATTTTCAAGCAAATGAGAGCAGAAAGAGACCAATATGCTTCAAAATATAGAGCAGAAGGAAGAATGCAAGCCGCTATTATTATTTCTAACACAAAAGTAGAAGTATCAAAAATAAATGCTGAAGCACAGAAGAAATCTGCAGAAATAAAAGGTGAAGCAGACAGAGAAGCTGCAGAAATCTATGCTAACGCCCACAAAAAAGGCAGAGATTTCTATAAATTCACAAAAAGTCTTGAAGCTATTGAAAAAATGTCTGATAAAAACTCAGTATTTATACTAAGAACAGATCAAGCCCCATTTAATGCTTTATATGGAACAAACAATGAATGAAAAAACTATTGGAGAAAAATCAACTCCTTTATTAAAAACAATTAATGATTTCATGAAGTTAATAAAAATCTTCATGATTTTAGTTTTCATCGCATATCTATTTTCAGGCATTACTCTTGTAGAACCTGGGGAAATAGGCATCATCTTAAGAATGGGAAAACTAGTTGGAGATAATCCTGCCAATCAAATTCATAAACCAGGTTGGTTATTAGCCTTACCCAAACCCTTTGATACTGTCATAAAAATTCCAGATCAGAGAATTCAACAAGTTGGAATAAGAGAATTAGCTCCTAGACCAAACTTAAAAAAAGACGAAAGTGGCAATATTTCATCTATAGACCCAACATTAGAAGGATACTGCATTAGCGGTGATGAAAACATTTTCCAAACCTCTGTTTTTGTTAAATATCAGATAACAGATCCAATAAAACTAATCTTTGGGTATATGGCTCCGCTCAGTATGGCTGATTCCATAATTCATGACTTAACAGTTGCAGAAATGACTAGTGTTTCTTGCAGATTTACCATAGACGGGTTACTGACAAAAGATAAAAAAGAATTGTCACAACAGGTTCAACAGCAAGTTCAAGACAAACTTAATGAACTAGACTCAGGTTTAACAATTATTTCATTAGAAATATCAGAAATGGGGCCTCCTCCGTTTCTTAAAGATGATTTTGAAGATGTTCAGTCTGCATATGTAGACCAGTTCCAATATATAAACAAAGCAAACAATAACAGAGAGATAAAGATTCCTGAAGCTCAAGGCGCCTATGAAAAGAGTGTAAATGACGCGATAGCATATAAAGAAACAGTTACAGCAAAAGCTAATGCTGAATCAGGCAAGTTCACTCAAATGTTAAAAGCTTATGAACAGAATCCAGTAGAAGTTGGACATGATTTAAAAAGCAGAACACTTAAAAGCTTAGTATCCAATTCAGGGAATATTATTCTGATGCCAGATACAAAAGGAAGTCAGGATAGTGTTACTCTATTGCTAGGCATGAACGGTTCAATAATAACCAAAATTACGACTCCAGAAGGTTATTACGAGGAAGATGACTAATGGAAGACCAAGAACACGAACATAATCATAATAATGAATCTGAAAATGCCCATGAAATAACTTGCAATTGTGGTCATCATCATGAAGACGATGATGGAGAAAGCATATTAAATTGCAGCTGCGGTCATCATCATCATCATCATCATGAAAACGATGAAGGAGAAAGAATATTAAATTGCAGTTGTGGTCATCATCATAATCATACACATAATCATGATGACAACGTTCATTCAGTAGGTCTAAACTCCATTCTCAAAGTAAAATTAAACAATTCTATTTTTGCAATTGTTTTACTCATAGCTGGCTTGATATATAAAGTCATATATCCAGAACAAGAACAGATGTCTCAGGTGATATTGGCAATAGCTTCAGTTATAGTTGCCATTCCTGTATTTTGGAGTGGGTTAATAGGATTATTCAGTAAAGAATCAAAATTCATGACAGAACAGCTTGTCAGCTTAGCTATATTAGCTGCCATGATGCAGAAAGATTTTATCGTAGCCACAGTTATTCCTATTATTCTTGTTTTCGGACATTTCTTAGAAGAAAAAAGTATTATGGGGATTGAGGAAGCAATAGCTTCTCTTAAAAAATTAAATTCAAAAGATGCGATAATTCTTAAAGATGGCAAAGAAAGCCATGTAGAATTAAACACATTAAAACTAGACGACATAGTTGTTTGTTATCCTGGTGAAATAATAGCAGCAGACGGCACAATAATAGAAGGAGATTCCTCTATAAATCAAGCACCGATCACCGGTGAATCATTGCCTATTGACGCATATCCAGGAACCAAGGTTTTTGCAGGTACAATCAATCTTAGTGGAAAACTATTGATTAAAGTAACTGCTATTTCAGCAAACTCTGTCTTTAATAAAATTGTTACAATGCTGAAAGAAGCAGAAAAGTCGAAAGCTCCAATAGTTAAAATAATAGAAAAATATTTAGATCTCTATTTTCCATTCGTAATAATGATTGCAGCAATCACGCTATTTGTAACAAGTGACATAAACCGTGCAGTAGCAATATTAGTTCTTAGCTGTCCTTGTGCTCTTGTTTTAGCTAGTCCAACTGCTATGATAGCAGCTCTAGTCAATGCCTCAAAATATGGCATTATGATTAAGAACACTGCTTTTCTAGAAATTCTCGCAGACATAGACACAATGGTATTTGATAAAACAGGAACAGTTACTTTTGGTAAGTTAGAAATTGAAAAAATCAATCCTCAACCAGGAATCGAAATAAATGATCTATTAGAAAAGGCATCTATTTGTGCCAGCGGTTCTCATCACCCAGTTTCTACAGCTATTATAGACTATATGCACAACCACAACATAAACATTTCTGTTCATACAGGTCAGCAGGAAATACATGGAATGGGTGTAAAAACTGAATCAAATGGCATCAAATATTATCTTGGTCGCTTAAGTTGGATTTGCGAAGATTCTGGTCAAAAAGAAGTCGAGTCTTTGAATTCGGGAAACAGCATATCTGTTTGGGTAGCTACAGATAAACAAATACTTGGACAATTGTTTTTCTCTGATAAACCAAGACCTGAAATGAGAGAAGCCTTAAATAATGTCAGAAAGCTTGGAGTAAAACATTTCGTCCTACTTACCGGCGACAAAAAACAAATTGGAGATGAAATTGGTAGCAAGCTTGGTTTTGATGAAGTTATATCTGAATGCATACCACAAGATAAGTTAGATTATATAAACAAGAAAAAAGATGAAAAACATAAAGTAATGTTTGTGGGAGACGGAATCAACGATGCTTTGGCTCTGAAGGCTAGTGATTGTGGCGTAGCCATAGCTCATGGAGGTTCAGACATAGCCATACAGAACGCAGATATAGCATTAAATGGCCATCATATGTCCAATTTACCTCAAATGTTTATTTTGTCTAATAAGACAAGATCTATCATTAACCAGAATATATTAATAGGAACAAGCTTCAGTATATTCATGATGTTATTAGCATCAGCAGGCTTTGTTACTCCAATATATGGAGCAATTTTACATAATTTAGGTTCTGTATTTGTAGTATTAAACAGCGCAAGATTACTAAAAGGCCCAGAAAAAGCAGCATAATATGAAAGATTATTCTGTCAAGCTGGCCTTTCTTATAATACTAGCTTACGGATTATTATATCTTTTATATTTTTGGCAGACTCCATTAGGGCAAATGCCTGTTTTAGACGGTTCTGAGAATTTTTTACTAGCAAATCAGATTTCTTCTGGTTCTTTGCCGAATGAGCCATTCTTCCGTTCAATGCTTTATCCTGCTCTATTATCAATTCCATGGTCTTTAGGTTTTTCAGATAATTTGTTTGTTATAGCTAGTTTTTCAGGAATTATTTTTCATTTTCTCAGTTCTTTATTTATCTTTTTAATAGTAAACAATATATGGAACAATCGGAAGGCCGCTATTATCTCAAGCCTTCTTTATGGTTTATACCCACCAGCAGTTTTTTTTGCCGCAGAACCATTAGATACAACAGTTTCTATTTTATTTATGCTTGGTTCGATATATTGCTTCTTTGTAGCAATAGACAAAAATAGCAAGAAATACTTTGCTACAAGCGGAATCGTTATGGGTATCAGTGGGCTTTTTAGGAGTAATCTGCTTCCCTTTGCAATAATATACATAGCTTACCCTATCACCAAAATCCTGTCTAAGAAAACATCTAATAATAAAAACATGAGTTTCGACCATAATGATTCAGCGTCAAAAGAGAATCAAGAAGCAGATTCCAAAGATATATACAAAAATAGTTTAATATCCATAACGGGTTTTTCTTTGATGATTTTACTAGGCGGAGTCATATGTTATTTACATTCTGGTGAGTTTAAGCTTATGCCATGGCAGGGAGCTTCAAATCTCTACTCAGCCAACAGCCTCAATGCTAACGGCAAATATTATAAACACAGCGTTTACATTCCAAATAGAAAAGCTGGAACAAATCCAGCTAGAGCAGAAGCAGAATTTATTTATTCAAAAGAAACAGGACAAAAATCACCATTTAATCTTAATGATTTCAATAAATTCTGGTTGAAAAAGTGTTTTGATGAAATTGCCTCAAATCCATCTCACTGGATTAATCTGACTTTAAAAAAGATTTACTATTTATTCAATAACTATGAACAATACAATAACAAAACCTTTGGTTTTCATAAATCTATTACCCCTATTCTGCAATATAATCCGCTTTGTTTCGGCTTTCTTATAATCCTTTTCTCTTTAACTCTGTTCAATCTTTTAAAAAATAAAAACGATTTGATTAATCAACACGAAAAATGCAAAGTTATTACGCTTTTTATAGGAATATTTTTTCTTAGTCTTGGAATCATAGCCTTCTATGTCAGTGCTCGATTCAGAATTCCCTTAGCTTCACTGATAATAATATTTTCTTCATATTTATTCTGCTTAAATATTGATAAAATCTTTAATAAGTATGCTTTATTTATAGTTATATCTGTTGCTTTTATCACATTTTCAAATTTTTGCAACGCAGCAGATACCTCTACATATAAAGAAGACAGACTTCTGATAGCTTTTGCCTGCTCTCGTCTTGGCCTAGATGATGAACAGATCTTATGGGCAAACAGAGTAATAGAAGAAGATCCTCATAATCTTCAGGCAATAAGGCTTAAAATAGTTGCTTTTACAAATCTTGCTCTTTCCGGAAACTTAACTGATTCTAAAGAATGGAACAGCGTAACAAATGAACTGCAATATTTAAATAAAAATAATCTTTATTTCGATGATACAATACTGTTATCTGGATGTTATGCCTGGAAATTTGAAAAAAACAAAGAAAAAGCACGATTATTATGGATAGACGGAGGCGCAAACTCTGTTCAACTAGAACTATTCCAAGCCTGTCTTATTTATTCAGAACTACAAGAACCAGACGAAACAGATATAAAATTATCAGAATATAACTCATTGCTTAGCGCAGCAATAAACAAGCAAGCAAATACCCAAAACAATCCAGAAATAGAAAAAGCCAAGAAGGCTCTTGGCTTTTTACTAGACTAAACAAAATAAAATCAAGGTCTGACTATTAAAAAGGCTTTTCTTCTTTCTAATGGTGTCTTATCTTTTCCTGATCTTGTAAAAGAACACATAATTTCAGCCCTAACCATTGTTTTATCAGGTTCTTGTTTTTTTTCATCTTTAATTGCCCAACTCCAAGTTCCAACCACTTTAAAATCTTTGTATTTCTGTTGAACCTCGACAACTTTGTTATATGAAGTTGGGTAGTAAGCATCATTAAGAGGAAATGGACCAATAGCTTTTTCATCTAAGCTTTCAGACTTAGCCCTATCATAAAAAACCCCAAATTTCATTGTCATTAATTCACTTTTTATACTTTCTAATATTCTTTCGGCCATTTGAATCTTTTCTGTTTCTATAGCCTTTTCAGCATCTGCCTGAGAGTTTCTGATGAGTGGAATAATACCTAGAACGAGAATAAATCCCGCAATAAATACTTCCAATAAAGACATTGCTTTTCTATTCATTTTTCACCTTATTTTTTATCAATAATTATATAATCCTATTTTCCATCATGGTTAAATTTAAGCTCTAAAAAGGAAAAAACAAATAAGTGTTTATTACTTTATTTTAAGTTTCCAAGTTGTTCATTTGCTAAATCTAACGCTTCCTTAACCTTTGATTCTGATTCAAATAAAGCCTTTTTTGAATCAAATAAGTTTTTTAGAGATTCAGCCCCATCGTTAGTCATGCCACCAGCCTTAGATTTAACTGCTTCCCAACTCATTTGACCTTGTTCTTTATAACCTGCTACCAATTCACCTACTTCCTTAGCTCGTTGATTACGTCTTTCATTTTCTTTATCTGCTTTCTTCTGACGCCCTGACTTTGTAAGCGGCCACCAATAATCTTTATAAGTTGCTACTCCATATAAAAGACCACCTTCAAGTTCTTTTAACTGTGAATTGACGTCAGTCATTTGGTCACCAACTTCTTTTAAACTGTTTTTCAAATCTCCAATCGCATCTTTTAATTCATCTAGTGATAAAGCACTTAATTTTTCTTTTAATTGTCCTGCTGTCATGCCAACAATATCATCAAGAGTTCCTAGTATTGTTGATAAAGCCCCATTACCTAAGGCAATGAACTGCTCTTTCAAATCAGCCAGAAGATTACCATCTGTTTGAAAAACCCCACCTATAGTTCCAACATCCAACCAGTTAGGATCTTTTACACTTGCAGCATCTTCCATCATAACAATAATCTTATTCTGCTCATAAGTTGGCTGATCTTTTTCTTTAATACCAGGCAAATCAGATTTCATTACCAGTTTTACAGCAAGTTTGCCTGGGGAATTCTTAGCTTCTATTGCTGAAGGCTCATCAATAACAATTGAATCTACTGTTTTTGAAACCAACCATTTTTTTGTTTTACCGTCCTCAGTAATTGTTCTGTAAAGTTTTGGCTTTTCTAGTGTATATTTTAGTTCTCCATCATGATTTTCTTTTTTAGCTAATAATAAATTATCTGTTTCTTTTTCAGATACTCTTGTTCTAACTTTTATAGAGAATTCGTTATTTTTTTGAGAAAAAGAACCTTGTTTTGCTTGAGTTAAATCATTTTCTAATATTTTGAAAACTTTATTTCCTTCCTGTTTAATATGATTTCTTGCAGCTATTATATTAGCCTGATTTGATGAATCAGAAAGAACGAAATAGAGTGGAATAGAAATCATACAAAAAATCATTATGGTTATTACCAATTCTACAACAGTGAATCCTTTATTCTTGAATCTCATTTCTTATTCTCCCTATTAATTAGGTTTAACGAATTCGTATTTAGCCAACTTTGAACTCAAGGTCACATGATATCTTGTCGGTTCATATTTAGCGATAGGTCTAATCATTGAAAGCAATGAACTCCTAGAATTTCTAGAATTATAATGAACATTAACTTCTCCATGCATATCGCCTCGATTAAATCTATTAACAACTAAGTTACCATCAATTTTAACTTCCGAAGAAGTTTGAATTCCTCTGTCTCCATATAAACAAGCTTCAATAGTTTTTGCATTAGAGCCTACTTGAATCACACCATTTCTCGCTACTAAAGAGAATAGAGATGGAATACCTTCACCATAATCTCTTCTAGATATATTCCCCATTATTTTAATATTTCCTGCACAAACTATAATTCCTCGACCTTTTACATTCATTTCTTGAAGAGTTAAAGTGCTATCGTTAACAAAAGTAACTCCATCACAGACAAAAACCTTATCATCACCTTCCATAATACTTCTATTGTCTATATCACGAGTAAATTCAGCAGAAGAATTATAATAATAGCTAGCCTTTTTTAGATACTGAGCTGTTGAATATAAATTAGCAGGTAAGTTAGAAGGGTTCTTCGGATCCCAAGCCTTAGCAGCATCACTTTCACTTTCATAAGCAGGCCATTTACAAAATCCATAAGGTTCTTCATACTTAGTCGCCCAAAACCATGGAAGTGAAATATTCAAACCAGGGAATGTAAAATATACGACAGTAAAAGGCGGAATATAAATATATAACAAATGTATTTTCAAATGAGAATAAACCTTTTTTAAATAACCTTCAACTCGGAAAGACATAGGCATACTAATATGAAGAGGACCAAACAAACAATTTCTTGGGAATCTGGGCATAGATGGAATCCAATAAGATCCACCACCAGAACTACCGCCTATATATGGCCAGTCAAAAGCTTTTTCATTACTAGAAAACAAAAAAGCAGGAAGCTTTTTAAATCCAGGAATCAAATTGTGTTTATTGTGACTTTTGTCATGACAAGCAGCTTTACTACCATCTTTATGTCCAAGAGCTAAAGATAAAATTTCACACTTTAATAGATTATTCATATTGAAATCAGAAAAGCTAGGCAATAAACCTAATTTTATTGTCATTGGCTTAGTACCATTAACTCTTACAAGCCCAGGCAGATAAATGTTCCTAAGTAGTTTTTTAAAATCAGTAAAATTGTGAATTATATTTTCAAAAGTATCTTTTAATTTATCAAAATCAGGGAAATTATGAAGAACTAAATCTCTGTTTCCTGCTTCCCAATTTATTTGATCATCGCCTTCCCAATTATCATCATTTTCTATCTGCTCATTTTCATAAGGCAATTTTGAATTAGCAATAAAAAACGTATAATCAGGAGCTATAGGCTGAATATCTGCAACACGAAATTCTCTTTGAACAACCAACTTCTTTCTTATCACATGTGAAGAATCTGAAGCATGGGGATAAAACTCAAGGTTAGTTTCGACTTCTAGAAAACCTTTCTTTTCTACAGTGACACCGAAACCAATATTTCCCGCAAAAGCTCTTAATTCTTTAGGAAGTAATTTACTAACACAATCTTTTAATTTATTTACAATTCCTCCAAAAGGTAGTTTTATATGTAACAAATTTGGGAAAAATTTTTCAACAAGAAATTTCGGAGTTACTCCACCACCACCACCGGTTATTTTACTTACTATTGCATCCCATATTTTATTTAAGAAGGGCTGCAAAATTGGTCCTATAGGTATTACAGGCATCCAAATAGGGCCAGGCATAGTTATCCCTGAAACATCTGGACATTTTAAAAAATTAGGTTCATCAGGAATAAACTGACCTAAATCAAAATCTATATCTCCACTATCTGTTTTTACTACTTCGCAATCCTCAAAAGGTGCTGTAATTTTAGATAAATCAGCATCACCAGGAAGGATTTTATCTAATACTTTGCTCAAAAAACCAGTTGCTTTTTTTACAGGAATCTCTACTCCACCAGTTTTATATTGAGGGTTATCAGCCAAAATACCAAAAGCCTGTTTAATTTTAGCAGTACACTTTACAGATACTTTGCCACCATAAGATTTAAACATATCTCCTAAGGGAGCTAAAGGACCTTTGTTGTCTGTTTCAGAATCATAACGATATGTAATACCTCTTTCGTATACCGGTTTTAATAGCCCATCATTAAAAATATCTAACTGAACATCCATGCCTTTGGACTGAAAACCGCTCAAGCCATCAAGATGAGCTTTTGTAACAAAAGCAGGCATTCTAAAATACATATATGGGCTTCCTAAAATTTCAATGGGATTTGCAGGAAAAGGTAAATTCTTATAAAAAACCGAGTCATCATTCATATTATCTTTGATGACTTTGAACATTAAATTAGTAGCTGCTTCGGCACATTCTTCTGCTCTTTTTTCGTTGCTGGTTAAAACAGTATTCCACCGACCAGATGTAGTCAACTTTGAAACACCAGCCCCAATAAGTATTAGAACCCCAAGAACACCAATAGCCATCAAATAGGCTGAACCCTTCTTTTTTAGCAGCTTCTTAAACACTTTAAAACCCCTTGAAAAATAATAAGCTTATTTTTAAATTATAATGTACCACACAAATTTAGGCAAGATATTTAACGTTTATTCCTCATTTATAGATAGATTTGCAAAGTAAATAAACGAAAAAACTCTTCTAATATTTTTAATTATCAGAAGAGTTTTTAGATTTTTATTTTATTTTTTATAGTAAAGAAGTAAATTTTTCTCTGTTTTCTTTGATTTTGGCCAGCAGTGGAGCATAATCAATCTGTTTTCTAGCTCTTAATTCTTCTGTAATTTCGCTAATTGCATTATACAATGGTGTTATAGCAAGATTTCCAATAACCCCTTTTAAGCCATGAGCAACTTCAAAGCCTTTATCTAAATCATTGGTTTTTAAAACTTCTTCTAGTTTTTCAAAGCCTTCATCTTTTAGACCCATCTGTACAAGGTTTAGATAGAACATTTCATTATTTAAACATCTTCCAAGACCTTCTTCAGTATTACAGCCTAATTCCTTCATTTTATCAACAGTTAACATATTCTATCTCCTTTGCTTCAGTTCCACGAGCTTTAACTTCTTTTTCTATGAGAAGCTTAAATTCTTCAGGGGGCAATGGTTTTGAGAAGTAGAATCCCTGAATAATCTTACATTTTAAATCTTTCAAAAGTCTGCACTGTTCTTCTGTTTCAACTCCTTCAGCAACAACAGAGACTTTCAAGAAATCAGCAATATCCATCATTAATTCAACCATATGAAGAGCTTTCGGATTAGTTGCGATGTTTTTGATAAACTTCATATCTAGCTTCAAAGCATCAATAGGAAGTTCGGAAAGCATATTCAAAGATGAATAACCTGAACCGAAGTCGTCCATTTCTATAAAGAAACCTCTAGAACGCAAGCTTTCAACAACTTGAATAATCTGGTCTGAATTATCTGTATAGGCAGATTCAGTAACTTCAAGCATTATATCTCTTGTAGAAAGTCCACAGGTTTCAATAAGTTTAATAAAGTTTTCTTCAAGCTTCGGATTATAGATATCAATTCTTGAAAGGTTAACAGAAACAGGAATGGTAATATTGTATGCATCTCGCCATCTGCGAACCTGAGAAGCAGCTTCCTGCCAAACAAAATGGTCTAATTTAGAAACAAGACCGTTTTCTTCCAATAATGGAATAAATGTACCCGGACTGACCATGCCAAACTCAGGGTGATTCCATCTTATAAGAGCTTCAGCACTAGAAAGCCTTGGTCTTGAACCTGAAATATCATATTTCGGCTGATAGTAAACTATAAAATTCTTGTTAACAAGAGAAGTATCAACGTCAGCCACCAGACATTCTTCAAAAAGTTCCTTTTTGTGTAGTTCAGTATCATAGAAGCTAATATTTGTATGATAGTTGTTTTTTAATGAGTTACAAGCCATCATAGCTCTGTCAAAGCGTCTATATACGTCAACTTTCTTATCTACTATGGGATTTACACCGCAAACAAGCCTTGTTCTTGAATTCTTAAACAAGCTGTTAAATTCATTTATAAATCTTCGCAAAATTTCTTCGCAATTATCATTATGCTCCATATAAATATAGAAAGTATCTGAAAATCTGCATGCCATACCAGTAGCCCTATTTAATAAGACTTTGATAGCATCAGCTATTTTCTTTATTATTTCAGTTCCAGCAGAGCGACCGTTAATTTCATTTATTAAAGAAAGATGATTAATGTTAAAAGCGACAGCATCCATCTTTTCATCTGGATAGTATTTATCATATCTTTCACAGAACTGGAAGAAGAAATCCTTTGATAATAAGCCAGTAGTCTCATCATGGCTGGTATTCTGAATCATTTTAGAACCTTCAGAAAGTTCGATGCTTCTGCGGACTCTAGCAAGAATTACTTCAGGCATATCGTAAGGCTTTGTAATGAAATCAACAGCACCTAATCTCAAGCTTTCTATTTCTGCTGATTTTTCTGAAGTAAGAACGATTACAGGTATTTTATTCAG
>JAEEGL012514859.1_pt1 | contig 15246 bp, 11 predicted proteins | sample 9134231 | NCBI WGS metagenome assembly JAEEGL01 (sample SAMN16246548, study PRJNA631951) | gut metagenome | biome: gut microbiome; feature: rumen; material: fiber-attached | host: Bos | place: Iran: Karaj | collected 2018-10 | reverse complement strand
TTCTCCTCAAAGATCATATGCACGTTCACAACGCCGCGTTTTGTAAGATCCAGCGTTGAGTCGTTCCATTTGATGATATTCTTTGTGGAATCGTGAAAGCCTTCCACCGCCTCATCGTAGATCAGGTAATGCTGGCTGTTCTTCTGAAAATATTCCGCAGGCGTGATCGTCTCAAGCGTGCCGCTGTCGGCTTCCGCATCAAACTGCAGGCCGCGGATGGATAATAAAACATCCTGTGTCATCTGTTACTCCTTAATATTCTTCGATCCTGACCGTTTCTGCCGAGATCCCTTCATACTTCAGAACCGTACCGGCAAAGCGGCCAAACTTCTCAGCCGAATCGCTGACATAGAACCGGTGTTTCTTCAGATCTGCATCTCCCGCTTCCGGATTCAGGATCCCCTCCTCCGTAAGCAGATCTTTCAGCTCATGTGCCGTCTCCCACGCCGGATTGACAAGCGCAACATCTTTTCCCATGATCCGCTCGATCGTGGTCCGGATCAGCGGATAGTGTGTGCAGCCGAGGATCAGCGTATCGATCCCGCTGCCTTTCATGCCTTCCAGATAGCGCCTTGCGATCTCATCCGTAACGGGATCGTCCAGCAGCCCCTCCTCAACGAGCGGGCAGAAAAGCGGGCACGCCTTTCCGACCACATGCGAGGCAGGAGAGATCCTGCTGATATACTGTTCGTAGATCCTGCTGCCGACGGTACCTTCCGTTCCGATGATACCGATGCGGCCGTTCTTTGTTGTCTCTGCCGCCGTTTTGGCACCCGGCTTTACAACGCCGATGATCGGGATGTCGATCTCTTTTTCCAGTGTATCAAGCGCATAAGCACTCGCCGTATTGCAGGCAACCACGATCGCCTTCACACCCTGTTCGAGAAGGAATCTTACGATCTGCTCGGAATACATGGTGATCGTTTCCTTGGACTTGCCGCCGTAAGGGACGCGCGCCGTGTCGCCGAAATAAATGATCCGCTCGCTCGGGATCTGACTTATGATCTCGTTAACGACCGTCAGTCCGCCCACACCGGAATCAAACACGCCGATCGGCGCCGATGCAGACAACCTCTTTATATCTGTCATCTTGCCTCCATAGCTTCTTTTCTGATATTGCGCATAACGGCTTCTTCCTGGTTGTCGATATGCGTTCTGACCGTGTCGGATGCGATCTTTTTCTCTTTGTTGATGATGCTGTTGACCATCATCGTGTGCTCGCGGAGGATCTGATCATGCTTGGAAAAATCCTTGATGTACTCAAAGCGATACCGATACATCTGCTCGCCCAGATTGCTGATCAGCTGCGAGAGCCTGTCATTCTTGGATGCCGCCACGATCACATTGTGAAAGACAACATCCGCGGCCGCGATCGCCGAAACATCTTTGCTTCTGACCGCCGCCTCAAACTCTTTCAGCTTGTCACGCAGCGTTACGATCTCATCCGGCTCGATCCTCTCGCAGGCAAGTTCGATCGCAAGCGTTTCAAGCGCCTTGCGGACCTCCAGGACATCACAAAGGCTCTTCTCCGTGATATTGGCCACTTCCGCCCCGCGTCTCGGGATCATGGTCACAAGGCCTTCCAGCTCAAGCTTTCGGATCGCCTCTCTGATCGGTGTCCTGCTGACACCGAGACGATTCGCCAGATGGATCTCCATCAGTCTCTCGCCGGGTTTCAGTTCACCTGTCAGGATCCCTCTTCGCAATGTCTTGAATACGACTTCTCGAAGCGGCAGGAATTCATCCATGCCCTCCAGTAAATGGTCCTCACTCATCCTTCATCCTCCTAAACCGGTACGCAGGTCTTGTCCGTAAACGCCGTTACGAACAGATCCTTTGCCAACTTATCCTCATGTAAAGCCGCCTTTGCCTTTTCCGCATTTTCTTTTCTCTCAAACAGACCGAAGACTGTCGGGCCGCTGCCGCTCATCAGAGCCGCCTTTGCGCCGCAGGCTTTCATTTGCTCTTCGATCCTGCCGATCACGGGATACTCGCGTCCCGTCACCGTCTCCAGCACGTTTTCAAGCGATGCGCACATCCCTGAAAGATCGCCGCCCCGGATCGCCGCGATCACAGCGTCCATATCCGGATGATGCTTCAGTTCATTGGCATGCAGGTTCTCATATACATATCGGGTCGATACGTCGATGTCCGGCTTCGCGATCAGCACATGGCACGAAGGAGGCGCCGGAAGCGGCGTCAGGATCTCTCCGATCCCTTCGGATAACATCGTACCGCCCATGATGCAGTACGGCACGTCTGCGCCGACTTTTACGGACAGCCCGGACAGTTCCTCACGGCTGATCCCTTTTGCAAAAAGCGTGTTCAGTCCCACAAACGTGGCAGCCGCATCCGTGCTGCCGCCTGCCATGCCCGCCGCCATGGGGATCCTTTTTTCAAGACGGATCGAAACGCCGGAAGGCAGTCCGTAAGTCTCTTTGAAGAGCCTGGCAGCTTTATAGATCAGATTGTTTTCATCGCCCGGAAGGGATACCTGATCCGTTTCGATCGTAATGCCGGATCCGGCCTTCGTAAACGAAAGCGTATCATAGAGTCCGATCGTCTGCATCACCATGCGGACCTCGTGATAGCCGCTCGGAAGGCGCCTTACGACATCAAGGCCAAGATTGATCTTGGCCATTGCTTTAAGCGAAAGAGTATCCATGAATGTATCTCCATGTGTTTTTTGTATACAGTACATTGTTTATTATACCGTCGAACCGAAAAAAAAGCAAATCAGGTGTAAACAATACAGTTAAGGAAGCCGATAATAAGATTAGAAACAATTCGGTGTCCGATAACGACGTGACAAGGAGGTTACAATATGAGCGTAAACGGAATCAGTAATGTATCTACAGACCAATACAGCAAATACCCGGAAGCCGCAGCAAGTACCGCTTCCGCTAAAAATGCCGCAGAGACGACAGCAGCGGCGGATACCGGAGTCGTATACGAGAAGTCCGCGGAAGTCAGCAGCAAGGATCCCGGCAAGATCTATACACCCAATACCGATCTCGTCGCAAAGATGAAGGCCGATGCCGAAGAGCGTACCGCACAGCTCCGCCAGCTTGTTGAGCAGCTGATGACGGGACAGGGCAAGGCGTTCTCGATCGCCAATAACGACGAAGATATGTGGCACTTCCTTGCGGAAGGCAAGTTCGAAGTCGATGCCGAGACCAAAGCAAAAGCACAGGCAGATATCGCAGAAGACGGCTATTGGGGTGTCGAGCAGACATCCGACCGTATCCTTGATTTTGCGAAGGCTTTGAGCGGCGGTGATCCTTCCAAGGCAGAAGAGATGCTCGATGCATTCAAGAAAGGCTATCAGGAAGCGACAGGGTCCTGGGGCAAGGATCTTCCCGATATCTCTTCGAGAACCTACGATGCCGTAGTAGAGAAGTTCAACAAATGGAAAGATGAAGCTTCTCAGTCCGAGCAGACAACAGTCACACAGTAAACCTCAACTTTTATCATAATAAGAAGATCCCGATACGCGCTCGCATCGGGGTCTTTTTACGTGCTTCTTTACCGGTGATCGGAAACGATATTTCGCATCCACATATCGCTTCTGACCATCAGGTATCCGATCACGTCTTTGATGATCTCTGAGAAAATGACCACCGCATAGATCGTCTCGAGCGGCCATGTCGTAAAGTGTGCCAGAAAAAAAGCGAGCGTTACATTTACCGTCCAGGAATACAGCGAATCAAAAGCGAACGTGATCCAGGTACGGCCGCCGCTTCTGATCGTAAAATATGCGCAGTGACTGAATCCCTGCAGCGGAAGCGCAAGCGCCGAGATCACGATCAGCTTGGCAGCCAGATCGCGGATCTCCTGCTGCGTATTATATACCATCGGAATGAGACGTCCTACCGGGATCAGCATGAACATGACCGCGATGCAAAGCACTTCACTCAGGAAGAACAGCTTGTTGTCAATGTCTTTTGCTTCCCGGAGCTTACCCGCTCCCAGTTTCTGCCCGACCAGGATCGAGATACAGTGGCCCACCTGAAGGCACAGGACGTTGAACAGATTGCTGACAAGCCAGCAGATGTTCGTTGCCGCCACTGCTTCCATACCCCGGATCGAATAGCATTGGTTGACCATCGCGATCCCTCCCGACCACAGAAATTCGTTGACCATAAGCGGGAACGTCACCCACACAAGATCTTTCAAAAGCCGCAGCGGCACACGAAAGGATCTGTAAAGCCCCCTGATATAAGGGTTGATATCAGCACGCTTATGTGTCCAGATCACAACGATCAGCATCTCGATCGTTTTGGAAATGACTGTTGCGATCGCCGCGCCTTTCACGCCAAGCGCCGGAAGGCCGAACTTTCCGAAGATCAAAGCATAGTCAAGGATCAGGTTAGCGATGACCGCGCTGCCGCTTGCATACATCGGTACCGCCGTATTTCCGACTTCTCTTAAGACGCTTGCATAGGCAGTCGAAAAAGCCATCGGAAGGAGTCCGAGGATCATGATCTGCATATACTCCCAGGCATAGGAAGCGCACAGGATCGGGTCGCCGATCTCACCTTCGCCGTTTAAATAACTGCCGATCAGCTCCCGGCCGAAAAGAAGAAAGACCGCCGTAAACAGCGCCGTGATCAAAAAATTGACGTAGAGTCTGAAGCGGACCGTATCCCGCTGTCCCTTCACATCACCGCTACCGTAAAACTGGACGCCGTAAATACTGCCGCCGCTCGTAGCACCGAACAGTGACAGCATAAACACAAAATGAAACTGGTTGACGATCGCAACGGCGCTCATCTGCTCCGTGCCGACCCGGCCAACCATGATATTATCGATCAGATTAACAAGATTCATCAGCAGATTCTGCAGGATCATCGGGATGATCAGTTTAAACATCATCACGTAAAAATCCCTGCTGCCGATATATTTTCTGCGAAAAGAAGCAAGCATATGAAACCTCATGAATTTATTGCGCTACAGCCCCTCATTCAGTATAATGAATGTACTTGCGCATCGCAAGTAAACAGAATTCGGAGGCAATTATGATTCGATTTATCATCACCATATCTTTGGTTGTTTTGTTTTTGATCTGCAGCATCCCGCTGCTCATCACGGAATCCCTGATCGGACTTATATGGCCCAAGGCACGCGATTACAGCTGCCTCTATATCATCCGTACGATCTTAAGGTTCCTTGCCTGGACCGCAGGCGCACGGCCGACTGTCATCGGACTCGAAAACATTCCGAAAGACCGCGCAGTCCTTTTTGTCGGCAATCACAGAAGCTATTTTGACATCCTGCTGACATATATGAACATGCCAAGGCCGACCGGCTATATCGCCAAGATCGAGATGAGCAGGTTTCCGCTGATCGTACACTGGATGCGCTGCATCCATTGTCTCTTCCTGGACCGCGATGATCTGAAGCAGGGACTTCAAACGATCCTTTCAGGCGCCGAGAAGATCAAGAAAGGGATCTCGATCTTTATTTTCCCGGAGGGAACACGGAACCGCGGTGACGATATCTGTCTTCCGTTCCACGAAGGAAGCCTTAAGGTTGCCGTAAAAGCAAAAGCACCGGTCATCCCCGTCTGCATCACGGGAAGCAGCGCCATTTGGGAAGATCAATTCCCCCGCATGGTCAAAGCCCCCGTTACCGTAGAGTTCGGAAAACCGGTCCTGCTCGATGAACTTCCGCCCGAGGATAAAAAGCACCCCGGGGCTTATGTACAAAGGCTGATCGAAGAGATGTACCGATCAAGATCAAACTGATCGGCTGCCAAGCTCTTTCAGCCTGCTTACCAGCATATCAAAATGCATACCGTGTGACGCCTTCACAAGGACCGTCACACCGCCCGGCAGAAAGTCGGGATTATCAAACTGTTCCAGAACTTCTTCAGGCGTCTCGTAGTACTGTACCATCGTATTGCTGAGGCGCTTTTCTTTCTCTCTGCACGCCTCTTTGTACATCGCTTTGGAAAGGTTCCCGACGCAGACAAGTGCTTTGATCCCCTTCTCAACCGCATAGCGGCCGATCGCTCCGTGAAGTTCCGACTCATCCTGTCCCAGTTCGAACATATCTCCGAGGATCGCCATCGTCTTTCCTTCTTCGGATAAAAGATCGAGCGCAGCGCGCATTGAAACCGGGTTCGCATTATAGCAGTCATCGATCACCGTCATCGCGCCGAGCGTCAGGATATTGCTTCTGCCGCCAAGCGGTCTCACGGACTCGATGCCTCTTCGGATCTCTTCTGTCGTAAGGCCGAGCGCTTCGCCGACAGCCGTTGCCGCGAGCGCATTCTGTACCATATGTTTTCCCGGAAGGTTTACGTGCACCGTAAAAGAAGACGTCGGCGTGTGGATCGTCGCATCGCTCCCTTTCAGACCGCTTACCGTAAGGTCCGTCACATGGTAGGCATTTGCCTCATCCAGTCCGAAGCGCACCGGTGCTTTTCCTTTGACCATCTCGATCGTGCGCAGCATATCATCATCGCCGTTTACGAATACGCTGCCTTCCGCCGCCATGTGTTCAAAGATCTCAGACTTTGCTTTCAGAACGCCTTCTCTGTCTCCAAGAAACTCCAGATGGCACTCGCCGATATTGGTCATCACGCAAAGATCCGGCTTCACCATGCTGCTTAAAAGGCGCATCTCACCGAAGTGATTGATCCCCATCTCCACAACCGCAGCCTCGTCGGTGTCGCGAATGCGAAGGAGTGTCTGCGGCACGCCGATATCATTATTGTAGTTTCCTTCCGTCTTTAAGACTCTGTATTTTGCGGAAAGTGTGCCCGCGATAAATTCCTTGGTGCTCGTCTTGCCGACGCTGCCGGTGATCCCGATCACAGGGATCGTAAGCTGTTCCCTGTAAAATGCCGCCACCTTGCGAAGTGCATCAAACGAATCGTGCACCTTGATAAAGTTTCCTTTAAGGCCTGCAGGCACTTCCCTGCAGATCACGCAGGATGCACCTTTTTCCAGAACATCCGGAATAAAGCTGTGACCGTCTACACGCTCGCCGGGCGTTGCGATAAAGCAATAGCCTTTTTCGATCTTGCGCGAGTCGATCACCACGCCGCAGACTTCCGTGTCAAAATCCTTTTCATTGCCTGCAAGCTCACCGCCACAGGCATTTGCGATATTTCTGATCGTCAGATTCTTCATGATTACCGATTCTCCAAGTTTACTTCAAAGATACCTCGATCAGCTTCTCACAAAGCGCATCAAAGTCCATGCCCTCTGCCGCAGCTTCCTGCGGGAGAAGTGATGTGGTCGTCATGCCGGGCAGACTGTTCGCCTCAAGGCAGTATACATCGCCCTTTTCGTCCATGATAAAATCCATGCGGGCGTATGCGCGAAGTCTGAGCGCGCGGAACGCCGCCTCTGCTGCACTGCGCAGCTTTTGCTCGGCTTCAGCCGGTATGTCTGCGGGACAGGTCTCTACTGTGGAGCCTGCCTGATACTTGTTCTTATAGTCGTAAAAGCCTTCAAGCGGTGCGATCTCGATCGCAGGGAGTGCCTTGCCGTCGATCACGCCGACCGAAAACTCGCGGCCCTTGATATACTGTTCCACCAGTACCGCGTCTTCATACATAAAGGCGTTCTTCTTTGCTTCTTCGTATTCTTCTCTGTTGTTGCAGATGTACACTCCGACACTCGATCCGCCGGTGATGACCTTTACAACAGTCGGGAAGGATACCGCAGCCGGCTCCTTTTCCCCTTTTTTCAGATTGAAGCTGTCCGGCGTCATAACGCCGTTCTGGCGGAAGAGGTCCTTTGTCAGCGATTTGTTCATTGCAAGCGCACTGCTCGCATAATCGGTTCCGGTATACGGGACGCCCAGAAGTTCCAGTGTTGCCTGCACCTTTCCGTCCTCACCGTTCTGTCCGTGCAGGGCGATAAATGCAAGGTCTGCCATCTCACAGATCTTCAGGACATTCGGCCCGAAGAAGCTCTTGCTTTCCACACCGCGAAGTTTCTTGCGCGATTCCATATCCGGACACGTCGCACTGATCTTCTGCACTTCGCGCGCCCAGTCGTGATCTCTTGTAAAGACATCATCCACGTCGCCTTCCAGTCCCAGATAGATATCCAGAAGGACCGCCTGATGACCGCTGCGCTTCAAAGCGCCGTAAATATTACTTCCCGAGCACAAAGATACCTCTCTCTCCGTACTCGTTCCGCCTGCCAAAACTACGATTTTCATGATCTTCTCCTCGATTCATTCCGCGCGCTAATCATTGTTGCTGATCAGCTCGCTTAATATAAAGATAAACTGCGCATTCTGATACGGGTTTGCAAAAATATCTGTCGGCGCAAGTTCTTTGCCGTTCCATCCGAGCGCATGGCAGATCGCCTGAGGATTGCGCCCCATCAGGTAGTGGAAGTGGTTCTCGATGACAGTGTTGTACTCATAATTCGTGATCACATGATTCACGACACACATATGGATCACTTTGGAAAACAGACTGTCCGGATTGCGGGATGCCTCTTCGGAGAAAACGAAATAGTTCTCACGTCCTGCATTCGCCGCGATCCTCTCCGCCTCATCCATGATCCGTTTGATCGCCTTGTCGCAGATCGCCACATTGGTCTTGCCGATCGTGGCAAGATACGTGACCGCGCCGAAGAAATCCGCTTCCGAGAGTTCCTCCGGATCAGCGATGCGTGTCATCAGATACAGCTCAACCTGCTCTTTCAGCGCTCCCTGGCCGGTCGCACGGTAAAGCTCGGACTCTGCGAGAAAACGCTCGTCCGCAGGCACTTCCGCATGCCCGGTCAGCGCTTTATAGGAAATCTGTGCCTCCTTCAGACACGTCATGGAAAAAGTCGGTTCAACCGCCTTGTATGATTCATAGAGCTTGCACAGCATCGCAACGCGATAAGCAAGTGCTGTCATATCCTCTCCGGGATCCGATGCCGCTCTGTTCAGGATCCAGGATGCTTCATAACTGCATTCATCCAGTATATCCGGGACTCCGTTGCCCGACTCGGCGATCCCGATATCGTCCGTGTACGCATTCGGGAACAGTTCATACGAGAGGAGCAGCAAATACAGTGTCCTCGATGCCAGGATCTCTTTGTTCCGGCCGGACTGCTCCATGATCCAGCCCTCATCCTGCGATGTCGCACCCGTTTTATTGCTCCTCATCTCAAAAAAGCGCTTGCAGGCCTCGCAGAAAAGCGAATAGTAAAGGCTGTCATGGATCATGAACGGATAAGACTCGCCGATCCCTTCCGCGCGAATGTAATAGTCACCCTGTGTATTCAGCTCGGAAAAATCACCGAACCCGTCATTTTCCTTGTAAAACTGATCATATCGCTCGTCTTTGATCTTACCGGTAAAAACGACATCTCTCGTCTTGGCATCGCAAACATAAAACTCTTCCGGCAGATCATCGCCCTTAAAGATCGCAACCTTTTGTCCGTCCGGTTCGTATCCGAGCCGATTGACAAAGATATTGGGCGTCATTACAGGAACATCATAAGCGCTCTGCGTATGATCGCTCGCAGGATCGGATGCATAATCGCCGATCAGCCCGATCTCCTGTCCGGAACCGGTCTGTGCGCCGCACCCTGTCAGCAGGATCGCTATTATGAGAAAAAAAGAAAGCAATCTGTTTCTTTTCATAATCCCTCCGCACAGCAAATCCGAAGACTCACTATCCTACGAATTATAACAGATTGCTTTTCTTTGGTAAAGTTTTGATAACTGCCCTTAATATGGCATTTCCTGCAGTTATGCCTCCATTGCGAGGTCTACATGCTGCAGGCTTCCGGCCATCCCGCTCTCATACAGGAACATGCCTGTCTTTCGGATCACGGCATTCGTGCGAAAGTCTTCCGCCGACTGCATCGTAAATTCCGTATCGGCACTTCTTGTCGAGATCGCGCCGACGCCTTTATCGGCCAGATGATAGAGAACATCCTCGCCGCTCTCTTCTTTCACCCAGATCAGAAGCTTCGACCAGATCTCGTCATTTTCATCGATCCAGCCGTTATGATCCGTATCATATGCCGCAAGATCACGGAACCCGTCGCCGCTCTTTGTGCCGAAAAGTTCCGCTCCGTCATCGATCTTGCCGTTCCCGTCAAGGTCAAGCGCCAGGAATCCGGAAGAAGTATCAAGCATGGAGATCTCTTCTTCGGTCCCGTCCACGTCGAGGTCGAACAGAAACTTCTGATCCGAGACGGAAGCGATATTGTCATTTAGATTGATCACGAGTGGATCGCACAGCGATACGTTCTTAGCCAGCTTTTCGTATGTCTGGGATGTCTTCTGCATGAACGTCCTGGACATCTGCATCTCGAGGCTGAACGAGATCTCTCTGCCATCTGCCGTCACGACCTTGCCGCTTGTCGAAAAGCTTGTCTCCTCGACCTCCATATATTCCGATGTAAACTGCCAGATATCCAGCTTGTCGATCGATGTCATCGATGAGACAGGCGTCAGCTCCTCAAGTCCCGTCGCGGTCCCGTCATCCGTGCAGATCGCCGATGCAACGGTCTCGCCGGTCGCTTCCTCCGACGCTTCCGTTCCCGCGCCGAACAGCTTCAGGATAAAAGCAAGACACTCCTGCCTGATCTGATCCATGGCGGATTGCAGTGTTCTCGATGTCATCTTCGTACCGCTCATACGTGCAACCTGCTGCCTGTAAGCCAGCACCGCACTTCCCTCTGTTCCTTCCGTCTCCTCTGCCGCGTCTTTTCCTTTCTCCTCATCTTTGAGGGTGGTCGCATCTTCTCCGGCGAGCAGATTGCCGCTTAAGAAAAAGCTTTGGTGTTTCAGTTCCTTCCTGGTTGTAGAAGTGTAACTTCTGGCGGATTCCATTCCTAAGGTGTCTGAATTAATACGCATAAAATCCTCCTTTTTCGGCAACCAAAAAGGATGGGCCACTGTGCTTCATGCACATGCAGTCCATCCTTGGTCGGTCCATTGTTGTATCTAATATATCGGACAGATCCCCAAAAAGGATTAGCGGTATCGGAAGGGCCTATGATCAGATCCTGTTATAGTTGATCAGACATCCCTTCAGAATGATCTCCCGCTCTTCTTCCGTCATCGCACCAAGATGCAGCATGAACGACTTCAGGCCGTCTTTTCCGACCACATACGCCTGTACATCGGATGCACCTGCCTTCACCGCATCGCGGATCTTCGGAACGAAAAGCGTATCCATATTTTCAAACGGAAGTTCTCCCTTATCAATGAGAAAAGGCAGCATGCCCCAGTTGATCAGGTTTGAGCGATACCGTTTTGTCGCATACTCGTTTGCGATATTCGCCCAGCCGCCAAGTACCTTCTGGCAGGAAGCGGCCTGTTCTCTGGCTGAACCGTCGCCCGGCTTCACCGCAAAGATCACGGATCCGAATCCGGTATTTTTGCTGTCCGCATCTGCGAATTCGCCGCTGACGGTCTTTATCACATCCTGTGCCCAGGCAGTCGTCTCGCCCTTCACGCGAGCATCCTCCGTCGCCTTCACTTCTTTTGCGCGTCCCACATACTCGGGAACCTTACGGGAGAGTGTAAACTCGGCAAGACCGAGCGGGTTGGAACGATAGGAAGATGTCTCACCCGACGGGATCAGCTCATCCGTTGTCGTTACGGGATCAAGGATCTTTGCGACCACCTTAAGGACAAGGTTCTCCGGAAGTGCTTCCATCGCCGGCCAGTCCTTGATATTGGGTCCAAGCTGAATCTCTGCATCCGGATCCGCAATGCCCTTGGAATCAAATACACGGTTCTTATAGATATTGGAATCAAAGAAGTATTTGTAGGTTCCGATCGATGCATCAAAATCGGTCGCCGCCGTTAAGACGCCTTTATTGGCCGCAGTTGCCGCAATAGATCTTGCATCCATCAGCGCAACGGATGCGATCTGACCGCTCTGCAGCTTCGAACCTTCACGATTCGGGAAGTTTCTGGTCGAGTGACGGATACTGAATGCGTTGTTTGCGGGTGTATCGCCCGCGCCGAAGCACGGTCCGCAGAATGCTGTCTTTAACACGGCACCTGTCTCAAGGATCGTTGCGGCACAGCCGTTCTTAATAAGCTCCATATAGATCGGCATCGAAGCCGGATATACACTGAGCGTAAAGCCGTCCGCGCCGATGTTGCTCCCTTTCAGGATGTCGGCAGCCGCACAGATATTTTCAAATCCGCCGCCCGCACAGCCTGCGATGATACCCTGGTCCACGCAGAACCTGCCGTCCCTCGCTTTACTTTGCAGCGAATAAGGAACCGCGCCGTCAAGGCTTACCTTTGCACGCTCCTCCACGTCATGAAGGACATCGGCAAGGTTCTTATTCACTTCTTCGATCGTATAGGTATTACTCGGGTGGAAAGGCATTGCGATCATCGGACGGATCGCTGATAAGTCGACTTTGATCGCGCCGTCATAGTATGCCACATCACCCGGCCTGCATTCTTTATATGCGTTCTCGCGGCCATGGATCTCATAAAATTCTTTGATCTTCTCATCCGTTGTCCAGATGGAAGAAAGGCATGTCGTCTCTGTCGTCATAACGTCCACGCCGATCCTGAAATCCGCGCTTAGGTTCTTCACACCGGGGCCGACGAATTCCATTACTTTATTATTCACATAACCGTTTGCAAACACAGCACCGATAATGGCAAGTGCTACGTCCTGCGGGCCGACACCTTTTACCGGCTCGCCGGTCAGGTATACCGCCACAACGCCCGGCATATTGATATCATATGTCTGGGACAGAAGCTGCTTAACGAGTTCGGGACCGCCTTCACCCATCGCCATGGTACCGAGTGCACCGTAACGGGTATGGCTGTCGGACCCGAGGATCATGCTGCCGCCGTCTGCGAGCATCTCGCGCGCAAACTGATGGATGACAGCCTGATGCGGCGGAACATAGATGCCGCCGTCTTTCTTCGCGCAGGATAAGCCAAACATGTGATCATCTTCATTGATCGTACCGCCGACCGCGCAGAGCGAGTTGTGGCAGTTCGTCAGGACATACGGGATCGGGAATTTCGTAAGGCCCGAAGCACGCGCCGTCTGGATGATCCCCACGAATGTGATATCGTGAGAAGTCAGCTTGTCAAATCTGATCTTCAGCTTCTCCATGTTTCCGGACGTATTGTGACTCTCCAGGATCCGGTATGCCATGGTGTTCTTTTTTGCCGCTGCATCATCGATGTCGCAGCCGTAGCCGGCCTTTGCTTTTGCGGACGCTTCCGACCGATCCTCGATCAGTTCCCCGCCGACAAGGTAAGCGCCTCCTTTGGTCAATTCGATCATTTTTTCACTTTTCTCCCCAATTATATAGATGCAGGGCAGCTGCCGCCGCCCTGCGGTTTATAATACCTTATTCAGATGCCAGATCTCATCCACATATTCGCGGATCGTTCGATCCGATGAGAACTTGCCGCTGCATGCCACATTGAGCATCGCCATCTTCGCCCAGCGGCTCTCGTCCTTGTAGCACTCTTCCACACGTTTTTGCGCTTCCGCGTAGGATCTGAAATCTTTCAGGATGAAATACGTATCGGCTCTCGGTGTGCACTTCGTATTCAGCAATGAATTGTACAGATCTCTGAAGAGCTCCGGATTTTCCGGACAGAACGTACCGTTGATCAGCTGCATCAGCACCTGTCTGATCTCCGGATCGTTATTGAAGATCTCATTGGGATCGTAACCGCCGTTGTTCTCGTAAGCAATGACTTCATCGGAAGATAAGCCGAAGATAAAAGCATTCTCCTCGCCGACTTCCTCTACGATCTCAACATTTGCACCGTCCATTGTGCCGAGTGTTACGGCGCCGTTCAGCATGAACTTCATGTTGCCCGTTCCGGATGCTTCCTTGCTGGCCGTCGAGATCTGCTCGGATACATCAGCCGCCGCAAAGATCCACTCTGCGTTGGATACACGATAGTTTTCGATGAAAACAACCTTGATCCTTCCGTTCACATCAGGATCGTTGTTGACCACATCCGCAACCGAATTGATCAGTTTGATCGTCAGCTTCGCATTCTGATAACCTGCTGCCGCTTTCGCACCGAAGATAAAGGTTCTCGGATAGAAATCCATCTGCGGATTCTCTTTGATCCGGTTGAACAGATAGATCACATGCAGGATATTCAAAAGCTGACGCTTGTATTCGTGCAGACGCTTCACCTGCACATCGAAGATCGAACGCGGATCGACATCGATCCCGTTGTGCTTCTTGATATACTCCGCAAGGCGAAGCTTGTTTTTGTACTTCACGTTCATGAACTCATGCTGTGCCTTGGGATCGTCCGCATAAAGCGCCAGATCGTGGATCTTCGGAAGGTCCGTGATCCACTCGCTGCCAACCTTTTCCGTCACCCAGTCAGCCAGGAGTTCGTTGCCGTGCAGCAGGAATCTTCTCTGCGTGATGCCGTTCGTTTTGTTATTGAACTTCTCGGGCATCATCTCATAGAAGTCTTTGAGTTCCTGTTTTTTCAGGATCTCCGTATGGAGTCTTGCCACACCGTTTACGCTGTAGCTGCAGGCAATGGCAAGATTTGCCATGCGCACCTGTCCGTCATAGATGATCGCCATCTTCCGGATCTTCTCCTGATTATCCGGATACAGGCGCTGCACATCCGCAACAAATCTTCTGTTGATCTCTTCGATGATCTGATAGATCCTCGGGAGCAGTCTTGAGAAAAGTTCGATCGGCCACTTTTCGGATGCCTCCGCCATGATCGTGTGGTTCGTGTAACAGCATGTCTTGCTCATAACATCCCATGCTTCCATCCACTCGAGGCCGTATTCATCCATCAGGATACGCATGAGCTCCGCCGTTGCGACCGTCGGATGCGTATCATTCAACTGGAAGACCGCTTTCTCATAGAATTTGCGGATATCTTTATGGTTCTGCATATACTTCTCAACCGCACACTGTACCGATGCGGAGATAAAGAAGTACTGCTGTTTTAAACGAAGTTCTTTACCTGCATAATGATTGTCGTTGGGATAGAGGACCTCCACGATGTTGCGTGCCAGGTTGTCCTGCTCAACTGCCTTCTGATAATCGCCTCTGTCAAAAGAATCCAGACGGAAGCATTCCATCGGCTGAGCATCCCAAATACGAAGCGTATTGACCATACCGTTGCCGTAACCGACGATCGGAAGATCATACGGGATCGCACGTACGGACTGATAATCTTCCTGCTTGAAACGCGTATTGCCATCTTCATCCACAAACGCTACCACACGACCACCGAACTTCACTTCACGTGCATATTCCGGGCGACGCAGTTCAAACGGAT
>JAEEGL011918517.1_pt1 | contig 15246 bp, 12 predicted proteins | sample 9134231 | NCBI WGS metagenome assembly JAEEGL01 (sample SAMN16246548, study PRJNA631951) | gut metagenome | biome: gut microbiome; feature: rumen; material: fiber-attached | host: Bos | place: Iran: Karaj | collected 2018-10 | reverse complement strand
TTCGTCTCAGCGACGATCCGGACGTGAACAACGTGATCCGTTTCCTGCGTGAGCGTGAGATCGTTCACTATCAGCGTTTCGGGGAAGGACTGCGCCTGGCAATGGAGAAGATGGATCAGCGCAATCTCTACGCCGTTAATCCATCTTGCGACCGCTGAAGGAATATTCATTGATCCCCGGGGGTTTGATCCCGGGGATTATTTCGTCTTTGGAGAAAAAACGGGACAATAGAGGTTTTTATCTTGAAACTTGCCGGACTTTCTGCTATGTATAGATTTTAGTGAACAGAGGAAAGGAATCTGGCAGGATGTCAAAGTTTCGTGAATTGTTCTCTCCCCGGGATATGAGCACCGGCGAGCCCTGGAAGAGGATCGCGGAGTTCGCGTTTCCGCTGCTGATCGGAAACTTTGCCCAGCAGCTCTACAATACCGTGGACGCCGTGGTGGTCGGCAACAGCAAATGGGGCTATACGGCGCTTGCCTCAGTGGGAAACGCCGGACCGGTTTTGACCTTGATGCTGGCGCTTTTTGTAGGGATCTCCACGGGCGCCGGGATCATGGTGGCGCAGCACTTCGGAGCAAAGGATTCGGAGGCCCTGGCGAAAACGATCGGCAACTGTATCAGCATGACGGCGATCGCAAGCCTTTTTATCATGATCGTCGGGCCGCTGATTACCGGGCCTCTGCTTCGCGCTGTCGGCACGCTGCCAAGCATGTATGACGGCTGCAAGGCCTATCTCAGCATTTTCTTTTACGGCATTGCCGGCGGCTTCTTTTATAACATGTTCGCCGGGATCCTTCGCGGTCTGGGCGACTCTTTCTCGGCGCTGCTCTATCTGATGGTAACAGCCGCGCTCAACATCGTCCTGGATCTTGCCTTTGTGGATAAAATGGGCGTAGCGGGCGTTGCGCTTGCTACCGTGATGGCGCAGTTTGTCTCCGCCCTGCTCTGCCTGCGGAAGCTTCTCTCCCTGAAAAGCGTGTTCCATCTCCGCAAGCAGGATCTGCGCCCGGAACGCGCCTATGTCAGCCGGATCCTCGGACTCGGTCTGCCGTCCGGTGTGACACAGGCCATCTTCTCCTGCGCCATGATGATCGTACAGCGGCTCATCAACAGCTTCAGCGACGAGATGTTCGTTGCCTGCAACGTGATGGTCATGCGGGTGGACGGGTATGCCATGCTGCCGAATTTCAGCTTCGGCCAGGCCATGGGGACCTACGCCGGACAGAATATCGGCGCGCGGAGACTTGACCGGCTGAAGGACGGGACAAGGCAGGGGCTGATCATGTCAGTCTGCACGGCGCTGGTCCTGACGCCTGCCGTTCTCCTCGCCGGGCCTGCGCTGATGCGGCTTTTTACGCCGGAGCAGAGTCTCATCGAACTATCTATGCAAATGATGTACATTCTTGCGGCCGGCTACGTCGCCATGTCCGTTACCCAGGTGCTCCAGGGCGTGATGCGCGGGGCAGGGGATACGGTCACGCCCATGTGGATCAGCTTCGGCACCGCGATCGGCCTGCGTCTTCCTCTGGCCTATATTCTGGTATCCCTCACAAAGAACGCGGGCGCGACGGTTTTGGTCCAGGAGAAAATGGTCTTCGTCTCTCTTCTTGCGAACTGGATCCTGGGCATGGTGCTGACGATCCTGCTGTTCAAGCTGGGCAAATGGAAACGCAAACTTCCGAAAAACGATATGGAATAAAAAAGGAGGCATCCTTTCGGATGCCATAAAGGAAAGGAAAAAACCATGCTCGGATGCATTCCTTTTCGGTTCAAAAGGGCAATCCAAATCCGAACCAAGCTTCAAGTTTGCATGGGGAGAGCGCGAGAGAGGGAGGGTATGACCCTCTCGCCGAATTTGAGCGAAGCGGATCTTTGCTCGCCAAAGGGGAGCCACCAGAAAGAGGGCATCCAAAAGGATGCCCTCTTTCTGGTGCCGGTGGTGGGACTCGAACCCACACGCCATCGCTGGCAACGGATTTTGAGTCCGCCTCGTCTACCATTCCAACACACCGGCATGCGCTGGTATTCTATATCAGATCCGGACAAATTTCAAGCATAAAATGGCGTAAAGTAGTTTACGTAACGATTGAAACTCTTTCGAACGAAAAAGTAAACATCTGTTATTGTTTTTAGATAAATAATTAACATAGTTTTTACAGCTCGTTCACGGATCATTCAGCATTATTTGACTGTGCTGTGGTATTATTATTTTGCTCGTAAGAGCGGAACATACAAAGGACTGGCGGTGCGTTTTGCCGATGCCGCAGCCTCGCTGCGGATAAAGCCTACGGTGTGACGCATCCTTGAAAGCCAGAAGTCTCTTCTACTTGGGCGTGGTCCAAACGGCGGACCACGCCCAAGACCATTTTGCTTCGATTGGACGAAACCAAATAGCGTTCGATCAGCAGTACTTGAAAAAAATGAAACTGCGTGATAATATCTCTACGGAGATTCTGAATGATGAACCTCCAGAAGGGGAAGCCTTATTTTGTGCAGTTTTTGATTACGTTCCTGGAAGGCGTCATGTCTTTCGTCTCGCCCTGTATGCTTCCGATGCTTCCGGTCTATGTATCCTATTTTGCCGGGGACAGGGGAGAGAAAAAACGCGTTTTCTTTCACGCTCTGTTTTTCGTTCTCGGCTTCACGTCGATTTTTTGCCTTCTCGGCGTTTTTGCCGGCACGATCGGTGTTTTTCTTCAGAGATATCGCCGCACCGTGGATATCGTATCCGGCTGCATCGTGATCCTGTTTGGCTTGCGTTATCTGGAAGTGATCCGTCTTCCGTTTTTTAAGGGGCTCAGCTCCGGCAGGGCTGTGAACGGCGTCGTTTCCGCGTTTTTGTTCGGTGTGGTCTATTCTCTCAGTCTGACGCCCTGCGTCGGGCCGTTTCTTGGTTCCGCCGTGATGCTGGCGTCCCATGCCGACACGGTATGGACGGGTCTGCTGCTCTTGTTGACTTATTCCGTCGGGCTGGGCCTTCCGTTCATCCTCTCAGCCGTGCTGATCGACAGACTGCGCGGCGCTTTTTCCTGGGTCAAGCGGCATTATCGAACGATCGATTGGATCTGCGGCGGATTCCTGATCCTGGTCGGTGTGATGATGGCTTTCGGCTGTCTGGACCGCTTGATGCGAATGATGATGTGAGGTGCTTATGAAAAGAACATGGATCACAATTTCGCTTTTGCTGTTCGTCGTGCTGCTGCTTGTGGGCAGCGTGTTCCTGTACCGGCATTTGACGTCTCTGTATGATTTAGCCGCTGACCTTGCTGCTCAAACGGGCTCACCCGCCGAGGAAGCGGAAAGCGGAGCGGCGGAATCAGAGCCTCCGGCGGAAATCCCGGATGAGGAAAGTGACCTGGAGCCTGCGGCTGATTTTGCCATGACCGATCGAAACGGCGATGCCTGCAAGCTCTCGGATTATTTCGGGAAACCCGTTATCATCAATTTTTGGGCGACCTGGTGCGGCCCCTGCCAGGCGGAACTGCCGTATTTCCAAGACGCCTATGCCGAATACGGCGATCAGATCCAGTTCCTCATGGTGGATCTGGTGGACGGCTCCTTTGAGACGCAAGAGGGGACGATCGCCTTCGCGGAAGATAACGGATACAGCTTCCCGCTCTTCTTTGACTCAGAGGGCGAGGGCGCCGTGGCTTACGGGATCAACGCCATTCCCTTTACGGTGGCCATCACTGCAAACGGTCGTATCGCTGCGACCCATCTCGGCTCCATGTCCGAAGCGGACCTGCAGGAGCTGATTGACAGCTTACTGAAAAAATAATACCGAAAGGAGATAGGAAAAATGTCTGAAATCATTTTGACCCAAGCCAACTTCGAGGAGGAAGTCCTCCGCTCCGATAAGCCCGTCCTGGTGGATTTTTGGGCGACCTGGTGCGGTCCCTGCCGGATGCTGGCTCCCGTGATCGCCCAGATCGCGGAGGAACAGGCGGGAAAGATCAAGGTCGGCAAGATCGACGTGGATGAAGAGCCGGAGCTTGCCGTTCGTTACGGGATCGCCAGCATCCCCACGATCAAGGTCTTCAAAAACGGCGAGGTAGTAAATTCCTCCGTCGGCGTGATCCCCAAGCCGATGATCGAAGCCCTGCTTGATTGATTGAAATCACAAAGAAGCAGCACCCACAATGTTGTGGGTGCTGCTTCTTTTAGTCTCCCGCCTCCGGGAGACAATGCATATGGGTCTGCCCCAAAACGCGAAAACCCTCTGCGGCTTTGGAAAAGCAGCGCAGCCCGTGATCTGCGGAGCGAAGCTTCAGATACAGCCTGATCGCCTTTGACTCCGGACAGCCATCGGGAAACTGGGAGAGATGGCAGCGAAAGATCGCATCCAACTGGCGGTCCAGATATCCGGCAGTCTGCACGAAGCGATTTGGCTTTGCCGTCATATAATAGGCGAGGGCCTGCACCGGTGCGGAGCGCGCGCCGCAGGACGCCATCAGCTCCTCATAGGGGGCGAAACAGGCGATCTGCCGTGCCGCGGAGCCTACGTTTCGGTGATCCGCATGACATTCGCTGGTGACCTCAGGATCCGGCGCAAAAATCACGTCCGGCTGAAACTCTCCGACAACTTTTGCAAGAGCGTTTATCAGATCCTTTTGCTCGTAGTTTGCGCCGTCGCAAAAGCCCAGAAATCGAACGTCCTTTACCCCGAGGACCTCGGCGGAGCGGCGGGCTTCCTCCATCCGGACGGTGACCAGCTCCTCCGGCGTGGTACCGGCGGGGGCGTTTGTCAGACCAAAGCGTCCGTCGATACAGATCACATAGCAGACCATTTTCCCCATTTCGATCAGCTTCGCCGCGGTCGCACCGGCTCCGATCTCAATGTCGTCCGGATGGGGTCCGACGAAAAGGTATCGCTGAAAGGACTCGAGCTTCGGAAGGGGAGCGGCAAAGCGCAGGACAGCTTTCGTCAAGCTCATGCGTTTTCCGCCTGCTTTCTGCTTTCCAGTTCCGCGCAGATGCGTTCGTATTCGGGCTCGTCCAGGGTATAGTGTTTTTTGTAGAGAAGATAGGAAATGAACATCAGCACAAAAGGCAGAACGGTCATCACCAGCAGCAAACCGCCGCTTTGAGAGGAGGTGACGTCCTTCAGCAGGACAGCGATTTGTTCATTCTTGCTGGCCTCGGTGATGAGCTGCTCGTTGCACTGGGTTTCCAGATCGGAAATACCGTTGGTGTATTTGAGAGTGTTGAACAGGATGTAAGCCAGGTAGGCGATCGCTACGTTCAAGGCGGAGGCGAGCTTGGTGATAAAGGGACGGAGAGAAGTGATGATGCCCTCGTCACGGGTGCCGCGCCGCAGTTCGTTGTATTCCACGGTGTTCATGACCGAGATCATCATGATCAGGTAGAACCCGTACTGGCCGAAGTTCGCAAACATGTATCCGATGGTCACAAGGAGGAACTTCAGATCGTATCCCAGGGGATAGGCAAGACCCTTCGGAAGCAGGCAGCAGATCAGCATGATCACATAACCGAAGGCGCCCACCAGCATCATCACGTCCATGAAACGCTTACGCTGCAGCTTGCGGGAGATCATGGGGTAGAAGATCATCAAAAAGCCGGTGACAGCCATGCCGACGATCTGGAATAGGGAGAAGAAACCGCCCTCATAACCGAACTCCATGTAGATGTAGTTCATTCCCACGCCGGAGAGGATGATGCCGTTGCCGATCTGCTGGATCAGTAGGATCAGGGCGATCCAAAGAAGCTGATCGTTGCCGGTGATGGTGCTCCATATTTTTTTGAAGCTGACCGGCGGGACTGGTTCCTGACTGTAATTCCGCTCTTCCTTGACGCCGAATACCGTGATTGCAAGAAAAGCAGGCGCGAGGATGGCGATCACAAGGGCGATCACACCGTAGGCGGTGATGGCGTTTCCGCCGATGGCGCTCTCGCCGTTGGTAAGCTTGGGGATCAGGACGGAAGCGCTCAGGCCGCCGATACCGGCAAAAAGGGTTGCCCGGGCGGTGAATTTGTTGCGGGTATCGGCGTCGGAGCTCAGCGCCGGGACCATGCCCCAGTAGGCGATATCGTGCATGGTGTAGGTGATGCTGTACAGGAAATACATGACACCGAAGAAGGCCACGAAGGGCCAGCCGCGGAGCTTTACGTTGAAGGTCAGATAGATGACAACGGAGGTGGTCAGAATACCGATGACCAACCAGGGCTTGAACTTGCCCCAGGGGGTTCGGGTACGCTCAATGATATTGCCCATGATGGGATCGTTCAGTGCGTCGAAAATACGGGCGGCGATCATGATGATGGTGATCACGCCCAGCTGCGCGGCGTCCAGCCCCTTTGTATAGAGAACAAAGAGCATAAGATAGCTGGTGATCAGATTGTAGACCATGTCGCGCCCGACAGTTCCGAGCGGGAAGAACCACAGATTTTTCTTGGTGATGGAGTTTTCTTTCATTTGATCATCTCCTTTCTTGCATTTTATCACCACAGCACACGACAGGCAAGGGAAAAGAAGGAAAAATGCCGTGGATAGCGATCCGCGTAGGGCCTCCTTGTTCCAATTTACATGAGATATGCGTCTTTTCTTCGGATTTTTGGATATTCTGCGGACTTGACGAAGAGGGCCCGTTGGTATAAACTTTGTTACAGCAAAGAGAGCTTCTCTTTGCAAATTTATTTGGAAAAGAGGTCGAACTTATGAATCCCGTAACGGAAAGCTTTGGTTCCATGGTCTTCAACGACTCTGTTATGCGTCAGCGTCTGCCGAAAGAGGTTTTCCGACAGGTTCAGTGTTCGATCATTGACGGCAAGCGCCTGGACAGCACGGCGGCTACGGTGGTCGCCAACGCCATGAAGGACTGGGCCATCGAAAAGGGCGCAACGCATTTTACGCATTGGTTCCAGCCCATGACCGGCATCACGGCCGAAAAACACGAGAGCTTCATCTCCCCGGTGGGCGGCGGCCGCGTTATCATGGAGTTTTCCGGGAAAGAATTGATCCAGGGCGAGCCGGACGCTTCCAGCTTCCCCTCGGGCGGTCTGCGCGCCACCTTCGAGGCCCGGGGATACACGGCCTGGGACCCCACCTCTTACGCCTTTATCAAGGACGGGATCCTCTGTATCCCTACGGCTTTCTGCTCTTACGGCGGCGAAGCGCTGGACAAAAAGACTCCGCTCCTGCGATCTATGGAGGCCATCAACCGGCAGGCGCTCCGCGTATTGAAACTTTTTGGGAACGATCTGGTCACCTCTGTAAAAACCACGGTGGGACCTGAGCAGGAGTATTTTCTGATCGACCGGAAAGTCTTTGAGAAGCGCAAGGATCTGATCTTTACCGGGCGTACGCTCTTCGGCGCGAAGCCTGTGAAGGGACAGGAGCTGGACGATCACTATTTCGGGACCATCAAGCCCCGCGTCGCGGCTTTCATGAAGGAACTGAACGCGGAGCTGTGGAAGTTGGGCGTTATGGCCAAGACCGAGCATAACGAGGTCGCCCCGGGACAGCACGAGCTGGCGCCGATCTTCACTACCACCAACATTGCAGCCGATCACAATCAGCTCACCATGGAGCTGATGCAGAAGATCGCAAAGAAGCACGATATGGTCTGCCTGCTGCATGAGAAGCCCTTTGCCGGCCTCAACGGCAGCGGCAAGCACAACAACTGGTCCATCAGCACCAATTCGGGCGTGAATCTGCTGGAGCCCGGCGAGACCCCCTATGAGAACGCCCAGTTCCTGCTGTTCCTGTGCGCTGTGATCCAGGCCGTGGACGACTATCAGGACATGCTGCGCATCTCGGTGGCCTCCGCTGCCAACGACCACCGTCTGGGCGCCAACGAGGCGCCGCCCGCCATCGTTTCCATGTTCGTGGGTACGGAGCTGGAGAACATCCTCACAGCCATCGAGAACGACGCCCCCTACGGCAATACGAAGAAGGAGCTTATCAAAGTGGGCGTGCACGTGCTGCCCAAATTCCCCCGGGACACCACGGACCGCAACCGCACCTCGCCTTTTGCCTTCACCGGCAACAAGTTTGAGTTCCGTATGCCCGGCTCCTCCGCTTCCATCTCCGGGGTCAACGTGGTCCTCAACACCGCCGTCGCGGAATCCCTGCGTCAGTACGCCGACGAGCTGGAGCGAGCGGAGGACTTTGAGACGGCCCTGCACGATCTGATCCAGCGGGTGATCCGGGAACACAAGCGGATCATCTTCAACGGCAACGGCTACGACGAGTCCTGGATCCGGGAGGCGGAGAAGAGGGGATTGCTGAACCTGGCCTCCACGCCGGACTGCGTCCCGTATTATCTGGCGGAGAAGAACGTGGCGCTGTTTGAACGGCACCGCGTCAATTCCGAGACCGAGATCCGGGCCAGATATCAGATCAAGCTGGAAAGCTACAGCAAGGTGCTGCATATGGAGGCGCAGACCATGCTGGACATGGCCTGGAAGGAGATCCTGCCCGCCGCCGCCCGCTACGTGCGGGAGCTGACGGAGACGGCGCTCTCCCGCCGCGCCCTGGATCCCCATGCTAAGTGCGGATTCGAGGCGGGACTTGCCGAACGGCTGGACGCTTTGACCGCCTCCGCCGCGGAAAAGGTCGGGAAGCTGGAAGAAAAGCTGGCCGCGATCCCCGAGGCGGACGCGCTGGCCCAGGCGCACTACTATCATGATGATGTCCTCGCCGCGATGGAAGACCTGCGTGGGGACGTGGACGAGCTGGAGCGGCTGACCGCGTCCTATTGCTGGCCCCTTCCCACCTACAGCGAGATCCTCTTCAGCGTCAATTGAGCGAAAAAATGAGAAGGCCTTGTGCGTCATCGCACAAGGCTTTCTTTTTTCTGTTCTTCTTTGTCGGGGATCTCCAGGATCCGGTATCCGCAGGCGTTGATGACGGTGGTCTCGCCGCGCCGGAGGACTCGCTTGGTGCGGACCCCGTAGCGGGTATGGACGTGTCCGTGGATCAGATAGCGGGGGTGATAGCGGTCTATGAGATCCAGGAAGCACTGGAAGCCCCGGTGGACGGGATCGTCCATATCGCCCATGCCTCTTGCGGGGGCGTGGGTCAGGACGATGTCCACGCCATGGGCCCGGAACAGCTTCCACCAGAGCTTTCGGATCCGGCGGGCCATCTGCCTTTCCGTGTACTGATGCGGCCCGTAATTGTATAGATTGCAGCCGCCCAGTCCCAGGATCCGCAGGCCGTTCACCGTCACGAGCTTTCCGTCGATACATTCGCAGCCCTCGGGCGGGCGCTTTTCGTAGCTGCCGTCGTGGTTGCCGTGGACGTACAGCAGGGGAGCGTGGCCCATGGTGACGAGAAAGGTGAGGTATTCCGCCTTCAGATCCCCGGCCGAGAGGATCAGATCCACGTCCTTCAGGCGCTGGGGACGGTAATAATCCCAGAACAGCGGGCTCTCCTCATCGGAGATCAGCAGCAGCTTCAAGCCTTTCTCCTCCTCAGTTCTCTTCCGGGTGGATCGCCAGGATCTTCGCGGTCTCCACAGCCTCGGGCTTGAGCTCGTGGAGGGCGGGGATGTGTCCGTCCACGTTTTCGCACAGCCAGTCCATGCGCAGCAGCTCCTCCGCGCTCAGACCGCGGCTCCCGTCGTTATGCAGCATGCCGTTCTGGTCCCGGAGCTTGCAGAAGAAGGGGTCGAACCAGCCGCCGCGCAGGTCGCGGCAGAGATGCTCGGCCAGGCGGCGGATGCCCTCGGGCAGGGCGGGGGAGAGTTGTACGTCGATGACGCCGCTGCGCATGCCCCACCAGTAGTTGATGGCCTGGGTGCTCTGGCTCTTCCCCAGGGCGTCCCACACGCCGCTGAATATGCTCTGCACGACCTGGACGTAGAAGCGGCCCCAATCCCAGCAGGGGAGGGCCAGGGACATCAGACCCCCGTCCTCCTTGATGCGGTAGGTGCCCCATTCCAGGGCCCAGTGCGCGTGCTCCGGATCGGTAGCGTCCCGGTTGGAGATCACGGTGATACCCCGGTCCCGCAGCTCACGCACCGGATCGAGGGTTTCCGAGGACCAGATCAGATCGATCCTGGACCGGGGATTGGTCATCTGCGCGCCGAGGGCAAAGGCGTTGATCTCCGCGGGTACGCCCACGATGGGATAATTGGAGATGTATCCGATGCGGTCCTCCCGGGCCATGGCGCCGGCGATGGCGCCGGTGATGAACTTGGCCTCGTAGGTACGGCTGTAGTAGGTGCGGATGCCCGTGTAGGGCTTGGAGAGCGAGCAGTTGAGGATGCGGATCTCCGGATGAAGGGCGGCGATCCTGCGGCAGGCGTCCAGCATCTGCGGGGTGGTGGCGATGATGAGCTCCGCCCCCTCCTCGATGGCGTCCGTCATGGCTTTGAGATAGTCGTGGTCCGCGGTGAGATAGCTCTTTACGCTGACCTTCTCTCCCAGCTCTCTTGCCAGCTCCCGCTCTCCCTGCTGATGGGAACGGCTCCAGAGGCTGACCTCCGGATCGTAGGAGTAGATCATGGCCACGTTCAGATGGTCGGGGCGTGCGATACCGATGAGCTTGTTGATGAGGCCCTTCTCCTTGTCCTGCGCTTCGGTGCTGACCGAAATGGGGGCGGGAGAGCCGGCGCTCCTGATATCCTTCCACATGGCCTCCAGCGTTTTCTTGAGTTCGTCCGCGCTCTGCTCCTTCAGCTCCCGGAAGGAGAACACCTGCAGACAAACCAGCAGCGCGTCGCAGACCGTCGTGGGCAGGTCGGAGCCGCCAAGGCGCTGATACAGCGGCTCAAAACGGTTCAGCAGGGCGAGAAGAGCGCGCTTCTCCTCCGTGGTCCAGACGTGCTCCTCCTCAAAGCCCATACGCTTCTGGAATCGCTCGTAGCTCCCGGGGATGGTAAAACGGACCTGATACAGGCTGCAGCGCTGATAGAAGTGCATGAACTCGTAATAGAGCCGGATGCTGAGATCGTCGCTGTAGACCGGAAGGACCCGGCATACGACGCCGGGAATGGTGGGCGCGTCGTAGCTCTTCAGAACGCTGGCGCGCTTGTTGCCCTCGACCACGTAAAAATATCCCAGATATTCATAGCAGCGGATGGGATCGCGGATCCCCTCGTCGGACAAATGGGCCTCGCAGAGGGTGATCCATTTTTCGCCGAATTCCGTGCTTTTTTCAAGGAGCGGCATAAAGTTTCCGGCAAAGGCCTCTCTCCGGCCCGCGTCGTTGGTGCCGATGATCAGTTCTGCTGGGATGTCAACCAGACCGATGTTGATCCGTCCGGCGGACTGGTTCTCCCGCAGCAGATCCTCCAGGACCGGCAGATAGGGATAAGCGCCCCTGTTGACAGCGTTTTTATAATACTTCGCCGCGAGCTTGTTCGCCTGCTGGAACTGCAAGACGGCTTCCTGACGACTCATGAATACGACCTCCGTTTCCTTTTGGAGTTTGCCATATTATAGCCGGACGAGAGAAAAAAGCAATGGGAAAACTGCACAAAATCAGCGCTTTTTTTGCAGCATCAGGATGTTGCTGACCAGAAAGGCGCTGTGTTTTTTCACGTATTCGTCGTATTCGGATCGACGGACGTAGTAGACATTGCCCCAGGAGGAGATGCGCAGCCATTCCTCGTCCAGACCCGTGGCGCACACGTAGTGGGCTTGGGCGGACCCGGAGGGGACCATGGCCCCGTCCGCTTTCCGGACGTAGAAGCGCAGCCTCTCCTTGCCCCAGACGGCGGGGAAATTGGGCCCCACGGACAGGATGACCGGCACGTCCTCCTCCAGGAGCCGGCGGATACGGTCCCAGAACTTGACCCCGGAGACGGCCCAGAAGGCCCGGTAGGGGAGATCGTAGCTGCGCAGCAGGCAATTCATCCCCAGGGCCAGGAGCAGGCCGTTGATGCCGAAGGGCTTCACAAGGGGGAAATACCGCCTGCTCAGCCGCACCAGCTCCCGATCGTAGTCCTCCGCGGACATGGGTTGCTCCTGGCGGCCGGTCAGATACAGGATGGTATCCAGCACCGCCACCGGTCCGCAGCCGCACACGCGAACGGTCTCGCTCTGCGACCACATCTGGCTGCCGCCGTAGGACAGGGTACCGCCCCGCAGCACGCGCACGTAGGGCTTTTTCAGTTCGATCATGCAATCAACCCCTTTTTCAGCAGTATAGCGTATTTTTTTATTTCTTTCAATCCCGGGGATGGAAAAGGCCGGATGACAGTGCTATAATCGGCGTGAAGAAACGTGAGGAGGCGCGACATGATCGATTTTTTGCGTCAAGAGGGGATCGAGGAAAAGACCCTGCAGAGGATCCAGGACTTTCGCAGCCGGTATCCGGCGGCGCCGGAGCAGGAGCACCGCATCCCGAAGCCCAGGTTCCGCTATTACGGGGGAGAGATCTGGCAGCAGGCGCTGACGGCGCTGCTGGCAGGGGAGAACCTGCTGCTGGTGGGGCCCAAGGCCACGGGGAAAAACGTCCTGGCGGAAAACCTGGCGGCGGTGTTTTCCCGGCCCGCCTGGGACATCTCCTTCTATCTGAACACGGACGCCGCCACCCTCATCGGCACCGACACCTTCCGTGCCGGGGAGGTGAGCTTCCGCAGCGGGCCCATCACCCAATGCGCCGTCCAGGGCGGCTTCGGCGTGCTGGATGAGATCAACATGGCCAAAAACGAATCTCTGGCCGTGCTCCACGCCACCCTGGACTTCCGGCGGATCATCGACGTGCCCGGATACGATCGCATCATCCTGCGGCCGGAGACCCGCTTCATCGCCACCATGAACTACGGCTACGCCGGGACCCGGGAGCTGAACGAGGCTCTGGCCTCCCGCTTCATGGTGCTCAACATGCCCATCATCTCCCGGGACAATCTGCAGAAGCTGCTGCGATCCCAGTTTCCGAAGCTGAAGCAGGAATACGCCGAGCAGCTCTCCGATCTGTTTCAGGATATCCGGAAAAAGTGCGACAGCTCGGAGATCTCCACCAAGGCGCTGGACCTTCGCGGCCTGCTGGCGGCGATCACGCTGGTGGAAAACGGTCTGAGCCTGGGGGACGCGCTGGAGATGGGCATCGTCAACAAGTCCTTTGACGAGTTCGAGCGGCAGCTGGTGGTGGATCTGATCTCCGCGCGGGTCCGCGGCGATCTGACGGCGGGGGAGCTTTTTGAAGAGAAATGAACGAGGTATCGGATCTGCAGCGCAGACGCGCGGTGAACCAGATATGGAACGCGGCGAAGGACTATCGCTTTTCCCCGGACTTCAAGGCCTTTGACGAGGATGGGAATGCGGATCTGTACTGGAACAGCGTGATCGGCGCGGTGCGCAGACACTACGACTATCCGAAGCTGGCTCAGGTGCTGTCCTCTTTTCAGCAGTACGAGGACGCCGACACCTACGAAGGGCTGTTCTGGCTGGGGCTGGAGAACGCCGTATACGGGAAGGAAGCGGCGGAGAGGCCCGTGCTCGCCTGCCTGCGGCAGGATTACGCCAGGCGCTTCGTGGAGGCCTACAGGGGCGTTCCAGCGGATGATTTTCATCTGTACGACTGTCTTGCCTACGCCCACTATCTGCGTGCCCTGGGGCGTCGGCCGACGCTGAGCCGCTACGATCTGCAGCTCCTGGACGAGCTGGAATTCGGCCCGGAGCTTGACACGGACGCCATCGTGGAACGGGCGAAGGCCCTGTTCGAAAAATGGTTTCAGATCACCGCGGAGGAGCGCAGGCGGGAGAAAAAACCGCCGCTTGCGTTTCTGAAGGGCAAAAAGGCACGGGCAAAGGGGCGGCTGCGGCGCTTTGGCATCGGCCTGGCCGACCATCCGCCCCGGATCTATCTGCCGGAGGCGCAGCAGACGGAGGAAAACGCGCCCGCCAGCAAGCTCAGCGCCGAAGAGCTGCGGCAGTTCATGGCGGGCAAGTACGGCGCGTCCATGTTTTCCCCCCAGCAGTCCATGGAGCTGGAGCGGAAGCTCTGCGTGGGGGACCACGCCTTCTGTCACCTGCATTTTACCAAAGGCGCCCCGGCCAGGGACAAGATCCGCAACGGCTTCGAGGCCCTGAAAAAGGAGCAGGAGAAGAAGCAGATCGAGAAAAACCGCCAGTTTTACCGGGACCGTCTGGCCGCGAACCGCACTGCGGCGGCTCGCCTGGCCGCCAGGCTCCAGAACTCGATCCTGCTGTATCTGCAGCCCTCCCGGGTCCGCTCCGACGCTGGGACCCTGGACGGGGGACGGGTCTGGCGCTCCGTATGCCTGGAGGACGACAAGGTCTTTCAGCGCACCGAGCAGGGGAATATGGGCGATCTGAGCGTGGACATCCTCCTGGACGCCTCCACCTCTCAGATCAACCGTCAGGAGCTGGTCTCCTCCCAGGCCTATCTCATCGCGGAGGCCATGAACCGCTGCGGCATCCCCTGCAGGGTCATGTCCTTCTGTTCCATGACCGGCTACACCATCCTGCGCGTGTTCCGGGACTACGGGGAGCAGCGCGCCAACGACCGGATCTTCGAATACGTCTCCAACGGCTGCAACCGGGACGGGCTGGCCATCCGGGCCGCCCGCGAGCTCATGAGCCGCAGCCCCTACGAGCACAGGATCCTGATCCTGCTGTCGGACGTAAAGCCCCACGACGCCATGCGCATCCCGTCCGGGGAAGGGGAGGCCCTGCCCTATGAGAAGGAGGCGGGCGTGCGGAACACGGCCGCGGAGGTGCGGCGGGCCCGGGCGGACGGGATCTCGGTGATCTGCGTCTTTACCGGGGAGGAGAAGGACCTGCCCTCGGCAAAGCTGGTCTACGGCAAGGACTTTGCCTGGATCCCCTCGGTGGAGCTGCTGGCCGACGCGGTGGGGAACCTGCTCCTGCAGCAGATCCGCAATCTGTAAAAAGAAACGATCCCCGCGTGATCATTCACGCGGGGATCGCTCCTTTTGACCTGTCACTTTGCCAGGACCTTTTTCAGCCGGGCGTAGCGGGGCATGGAATTGACCAGAGGCAGCTCCGGCTCGCCCTGGATGAGAGGCAGCACGTAGTCGATGAACTCGCGCTTGACGCCGTTGTGCTGCTCGTTGATCCAGTCCAGGGGGACCTTTTTCTCGTAGTTGGCAACGTCTTCCAGAGGGAGGAGGCTCAGCTTGCAGCGGTACTTGCCGTCCACGTACTCCCGCTTGAAGGCCACCATTTTGCCGGTGGTGCCGGAGACGGCCTGGAGCACGGCCTCGCAGCCGGCGGCGCAGGCTTCCTCGATATCCGTCTCGGAGGCGAGATGGGCCCCGCAGCGCTGCAGCAGGCTCAGCTCGATGC
>JAEEGL016103877.1_pt1 | contig 15247 bp, 10 predicted proteins | sample 9134231 | NCBI WGS metagenome assembly JAEEGL01 (sample SAMN16246548, study PRJNA631951) | gut metagenome | biome: gut microbiome; feature: rumen; material: fiber-attached | host: Bos | place: Iran: Karaj | collected 2018-10 | reverse complement strand
TGGGTAGCCATCACAATGGTTATCCCCTGATCATTTATTACCTGAAGAAGCCTGTTTATCTCTATGGAAGCTGCAGGATCAAGATTTCCTGTAGGCTCATCCACCAGAAGAATTTTAGGATTGTTAATTATAGCCCTGGCAAGACATACCTTCTGCTGCTCACCACCGGACATCTCCTTGGGAAATCTCTTGTGGAGATGATCGATTCCAAGCATGGTCAGCACATTGGTGATCTTGTGCATGGCATCGTTTCCTGCACCCCCTGTTGCCAGAATTGACACGTACAGGTTGTCATAGACACTAAGATCAGGAATGAGCTTAAAGTCCTGGAATACAACACCGATACTCCTTCTGTAAAGGGGTATCTGTTTTTTTGTGATTCCAGACAGTCTCTGACCGTCCACAACTATATCCCCACGCTGTGGATCAGTCTCTTTTAAGAGCATCTTTAAAAGAGTTGTCTTTCCGGATCCGCTCTCACCTGTGACCACCACGAACTCTCCATCGTTTATCTCATCCGAAAAGTTCCTGTAAACAGTAATGGGTCCTTCATCAGTTTGATATTCTTTGGTAATGTTTGAAAAAATGATCATTGTACATTCAGCACTTTCCCAAGCCCTGTGACTCTTATTACATCAGTCACAGCTTCGCTTGCATTGATGATAATAAACTTGCCACCTTTTGAATCTGCAGTCTTTTGACCGATCAGAAGCGCCCTCAGTCCTGAACTGGAAATATACAGCGCATCTGAAAAATCAACAATTACCGTCTTACTGCCCTGAAATGCCTTGAGAATTTCTGATTGAAATTCCTCTAAAGATGTAGCATCCACTCTCCCATGAACATTTAACTGCGTTTTGTCCTCATACTTTACTACATCGATTGTCATATCTCTCCTCACCATCCTTTTATAAAAGTGTTATTGCACCATCGTATATAGCTTCCTCATCAAGCACAACGTGCTTCTGAGTAGGAATGGTCGCATTCATATCCAAATAGCTGTTTCCATCCATAACAGCTTCCTTCTCCATCTGAAGAAGTCTGATCTTTACTCTGACAGGTTTGAACTGATCAAGAAGGAATCCCAGCTGATGCCTCAGCTGTTCAGTGAGCCTCTTGTTTATCAGTACCGTAACCTCAAACAGTTCTCCATTGTTCAGCCTGTTCTCATACATTACAACATCGTCTCCAAGCATGATATGAAGAATGCGTTCGATGGACCATCTGGTACCCTTCATACGATTCAGCTGATAAGCTTCTTTTAGAAGATTTCTCAGCACATTCTCCGGAAGGGAAATTCCTTTGAGGTCAAATCCAAACCAGGAAGCATACATCTCAAGAAGTTCAGGTGAGCACTTGTCCAGATCCAGCATCTCGTAGAGCTTTTCATTCTGCTCACTTATATCGTTATAGATACTGGAGAAAATTGAAAGGTACCTGTGGAAAAAGCTGTTTCTCTCCTTGTAAACTTCCGGGAAAGCAGCCATGAAGCTGTCACCTCTGGCTCCAATCCTGATGTTCCCAATATGTCCCGATCCGTTTCCTATGATCTCTACAGCAACATACAGATATCTGCCCGAGATGTCGTACAAAAGAAAATCATCTGTATTAACGAACCTCTTGGCATCAAGCTCATTAATGAGCCCTATCTTTTTGTAGTTATCAATACTGCTGTCGCAAAAGGTATCACTTATATCAATGGACCTTCCGTCATCCGTATCGAACGTAAGGAAGTTATACGCTGCTACATATATATAGCATACCATTTCTTCTGCAAGTTTAAGATTACAGGAAAAACGTCCCCACTGAGAATCATCGTTGACACCGTCTATTGCCCTAAAGAACATAAAGTGATGGCTCTTTTGCCTCTCAAGGACCAGCATGTCTTTTCCTTCAAGAGAAAGACCGTCCATGTAGCCCTGTTTTATTCTGTTATTTCGGATCGAATACCAAATATCATATGCCATTCATATGTTCCCCACATATCACTTTTCTGATGTAACCAGTTCCAGCTGTATGTCGCCCGGATAGCAAAGGACATCATATCTCGGGAAGATATCATATTCCTTTAGAGCTGCCAGCTTGTTGTTTTCGGAATGAAGAGCCAGATCATAGACATATTCAACACAGTCAAGATCTTCAATAGCTCTGAAAACGTCCTCAAACATTAGGTTTTCTCCGAAATTCCTGTCGGAGCTTATATAGTCTATCTGACCACGGATTCTTTCCTCTATCTGACTTGCCGGATCTGTATAATGTCTTTTTACATATACGGTACACTTGACACCAACCGCTACAAAGCTGGGCTTTATTATGGTAAATCTCGAGGTGATAAGCCTTCTGTCGGAAAGTCTCTCTTTTATCTTATCGATATATATATTTGAGAGTTTAGGGAACTTCTCATCGGAATCAGGCAGAACCACCACCTTTACCATATTGTCGTTTCCCTCGCTTACTGCCTTTGCCTTTCTGATGCAAAGCCCCGGTGTAGTCTTTACAATGTACTCGTAATCTTCGGCGGTAACTGCTCTGTAAGGAGTTCTCATGTCCCTAAGGAATCTCTCCTTAACCTGCTCAAGTCCCTCTCTGAAGCCTCCGCCTATTCCCGGTCCCGGATTGTAGAAGCCGTTCTCGATGTTCTCGTCGTCTATGGATATCATGCTTCCTGCGTTGATATTTCCTCTGTCTCCGCTCATTATGGAAACACTGCCCATGAACAGATCGGCATCTATGTAGTCGCCGGGATCTTCTATTATGATCCTGCCCTCGCCCTCTAAGAGATGGTAGTAGAGGTCTCCCTCGTTCTTCTTTTCGGGCCTTACAAAATCATAGTAATAACCTTCCTCGTCTTTTCTTCTTGCTATGAGGAAAAAGGTCTCATGAACTATCTTCTTAACCGGAAGCGCTATCTCCTGATCATCGTAACCGATGACCTTTCCAACGTTGTAGCGCCTCATGATCTCCTCGTTGTACAGCACCACCCTGACACATTCCTTGCACTTGGCAGGAGCATATCCAAAAGCCTCCTCGTTGAACTCAAAGGTAATGGACTTGTCACTGTCTTCTGAATATGTGCAGAACCTTCCGTGCTGGTTAAGGCTGGTGGAAAGCTCATATCTTCTGTAGGAAGAACCTTTCTTTTCTTTTCCGAAGATCAGATAATATACTTCTTTTCCAATGGGAGATACCAGTTTTATCTTGTCGTTTTTGCTAAATACCTGGGAGAAAGACTTTGTATCTTTCTGCCAAACCTCGAACAGAAAGCTGTGGACGTTTGTCATCCTGGGGACGATATCATATTCCGCCCTTGTGAGGGTCGCTCTTATGCAGTAGCCCTTTACCGGAGCCTCGTCGCAGATGGTCATTTTGCCTTCCGGTAAATTCAGTCTGATCTCTCCACTATTTACAAAGGCTGAGGTGTAATCTCTTGCATTTATCTTTGTAAATTCTCTTCCGGTGTAACATTCCCACTGGATATCGGCAAAGATATGCTCTGTTCTGTCCTCTGTGCGGTTCCTTCGCTCATTGTCCACCATCTTGATGTAGAAGATGGCTTCCCTTATAACTCCGGGATCACCGTCGACTATGAAATACAGACTGTTGCCTGCCTTTGGAGAATCACCGAAGATTCTCGCCGGAACGCTTATCTCTCTGTCAAGACAATAACTGTAATCCTTGAAGCCTTCTTCGTCCTTCGCAAAGAGTCCTATAAGTCTGCACTGACCAACTACGGTCTCCTTGTTGGTCTCAAAGCAAAGGTCGCCTAAGTGGAACCTCTCACCTGCCTTAAGAATTTTTGGCTCTGCAAGGTGATCCGAGGATAACAATACCTTTGCGCACTTTCCTCTCATGGGTACGAAACCTGCCATCTTCAAAAGGGCCATTCTTGCCCTGTAGCTTAAGGTGACGATTTCCGAACCCTGGAGAGCCGTAAATGCGGTCATGTTCTCAAGGATTGTTATTCCGGGATCGGAGGGATTATAATTGGTCCACTCGGAAGACCTGATGGGGATTTCCCTCATCACATCTTCCATTCGCTCATCATATGTTCTGCTGCTTAATTCATCAACACTTAGCATATACGCTTACTAATCTCCCGGTAGTTACTTGTTGGTAATTACTACTTTGTGTTCTCCGCTCTTTACCACCATAAACGGAGAAACATCTATGTCTTTTGTGTCAAGCTCGTGCTCGCCTCTTGCATCCACATATTTGCCGATCATGGTGATCCTCTGGATGATTGCTCTGCTTCTTAAGACACTCAGCTTCATCAGTATCTGTGTTTCCTTAGGAAGCGTTCCTATATCCCATCCGTCGTTTTTATCGGTTCGTACAGGATTCAGATATTCCGTAAGAACATTTTTCACCTCACTCTGAACCTCAAATGCATCGTCCATATCCATAACCATTGCCCATACACATACAGAAACGGTTACAAACAAAGGTTCCACAATGTGAAGCGAATCCGAGTTGACGGTAACGGAACATCTCTTGTAGATATCCCTGTGGAGTGCTGCTGAGATGCGATGGAATGAGAAGGCACCATCCGCATAATCCTTCATCAAAAGAACTATGGATATATCTTCAGAACTTCCGTCATAATCTCTTGTCTGTCCCACAACAACCCTGCATCTGTCTATGCTGTCCGAGAAATCCATTACATATCTCATGAAGTCTGTCTCGGATACAAGACGCATTCTTGAATGCATGATTCCGGCACATCTTGCCATTGCATGATCCAGAGTCTCAAGGTTGCTGCCACCATGGGATCTTATGGGATTGGATACACTGTCGATGTATGGTGCTGCCTCGGTGAATCCGTTGATCTCTCCTGCATTCAGGTTTCCGTTCTCACCATCTGTGGACCGGATCCTTGCCTTGAAGGCGATATCATCGACTACCCTTGGCATATCGCATTTGTTGCCATCGGAGAAGTGAATCCTTCCCGTCATACGGTCTATGCGGTAGCATCTCTTGTGAGGAGGATTTTCAAAGCTGTCTACCTCATCCCAAAGTATATAAGCCGCCGACATTCTTCCGAGGAAATCATACTCGGCTCTGACTCTCTCAGGATGCATCTCCATCAGATGCTCAATTTCCTCTATCCTGGTAAAGCCATGCTCGTTGACCCATACCGAAGCGTCAAGGATGTTGTCATATCCAAGAGAGATATTATTATTTGGAATTACATCATCGATGTAAAAATCCGTCTCATCCGAGGTCTGTACGTTGGTAACAGTAACCGCATTCAGACACATCTTCACGATATTCGGAAGGAATGCATCATTGTAATCGGTACTTCTGCTCTTACTTCTTACGATCTTGATCCAGTAGAGCCTGTTACCCTCGATATTGACCTTTGCCATATCTGAAGGCGGCATGAACACTATGGTCCCGGACCTGGTAAATTCTTCTGTAAGATCCGTTATCTTCATCTCGTTAAAGCCTGTGAGACTACTGTACATAACCTTGAATCTTGCCCCATTCTGGCTGTTCACATTGGATAGCTGGAAATACAGGCTTACAGGTCCATCCACCAGTTTCTTGCTAAGACCTATGTAAAGAGCATCCTCATAGTAATCAATGCCTGCCAAAGCAGTGAATGGTTTGTTGTTGAACAGATAATGGGTAATATCCTCTTTCCTTGTGCCTGCTATCATCTCAAGCCTGCTGGGATGTGTGAACTTCCCTTCGTAGGAATAGGATATCTTCAGGTTCTCTATAGTCGGGTAATTGTGAACCGCAGGTCTTAAATAGCAGTTATCTGATTTCACAACCCTCATTCTAAGGCACTTGCCGCTATAGGGACCGCTCTCAGACTCTTTCCAGTCCTCCGGACAAATGAAGCTGAGCTTGTAATTACCTTCTTCGCCGGCAGCAAACATGCCTGCGTACTCGGTATCACACCTCATCTTCTTCCAGCCTATGCCGTTGAAGTATTCAAGAACCATCTCATCAACCTTGGCTGAAACCGGTACGTCAAAGGCTGTCTTAATAGGTTTTCTCTTGATGATCGCCAGTTCAGCCTCTTCCTGCTCTGCGCTGATCCTTATGATGTTCTCATGGTACGAAGTATGGAATTCCAGTGTAATTCTGGCTCCAACCTTGGAAAAGCACGGCGTGTGTCCGATGTAACATTCATTGTAGACTGCCAGTGTGTCCGAGAATGGATTAAACTTCTTCGGCTCAAACTCGACGCTTCCGTCTCCCACAAACTCCGGAGGTTTGGAATCACCGCCTGCTGAAAGAAGCAGATCTGTTATTTCCAGAGAGTCGGTCATAGTATCAACAGCTTCAAGGATTACAACCGAGTAGTCTTTTTCGTCTATGGTAACCTTTCTGCACTCTTTACTCTTGACCAGCATAAAGGTCTTTTTATCGTCGCAGAGAGTAACCTTATCAAACAGTTCAAAGCCTTTTTTGGAAAAGAACTTGAAGACAAAATGTCCGGCAAGGATTCTTGCTATCAGTTCTTCGGCTTCCTCAAACCTTATGTAGATAGGTTCTCCGATTCCATCGAAAAGCTTTGGTTCGTACATGGTAATTATGCTTCTTCCGATGGTTTCCTTTTCACCAAAGAGGGTGAAAGGCGGGATCCTGAATCTCTCCTCAAGGCTCTCATCCTCAGGCTCTGTATCTTCAGTCTGTGAAGTGTCCGAAGGCTCTGATTCATCATCAGATATGATGAGCTTGGCAGTTCCTGTAAGGATTTCCGGAGGATTGAAATCTCCGAAGATAGGAGAAAGGGTTCCTCTCTCAAAATCTGTCTGGAAAACGCTCCTTATCTGTGATTCTGTAACGAAGAGGTTTCTGTCAGTCTCAAAGATGATAAATCCGGAATCTGAATTATCAGACTCTGCAGTAAGTCTGGTTCCCTTCGGAACAGGAGTGCCCATAAGGGTCTCGGTGTCCATATTGAAAACCACCATGCTGCCTGCAGGCTGTGCAGGTCTTAAAGTGGAATCCAGCATGTTCACGAACTCCAGATGATAGCGCTCCGGCATCTGGCTCATGAGTCTGTTGTTTTCCTCGATCTGTCTGGCGAAAATCTGCGCCATTACAGTACCTGCATCAGGATTTGCCTTGTCAAACTTCCACTCGGGAGCATAGGCTTTTCTGTATTTTTCTATTAACTTCTCAATATCCTCAGCTGACTGAGGTTCGAATACATTGCTCATATATCCCCCGTCATGTATCTATTATTTCAGGCTCGTAGTACTCTTCTTCTATCTCAGGTTCAGGCTCGGCGTTCAGATAGAACGGGAATACCAGATTATCTCTCTGGTTTGTCTGAGCCAGGGTGTAATCAATGTTTATCAGGATATATCCCTGCTGTCCTTCCATACTGGTTGTAATATCAACTCTTGAAACCCTTGGTTCCTGCATCAGTATGCTGTCTGTAAGATCCCTCTCCATAATGGTGAGCTCTGTGAGATTGACATCCATAAAAACGTAGCTTGCAGTATTTGTACCGAAATTCGGTCTCGTAAGTCGCTCTGTAACCTGAGTCATCAATATAAGATATATGGATTCCTTGACACTCTTGGCTCCCTGACTTAGTTTAAATCTGCCGGTGGCAGGATCTATCTGGGGAGGAAAAGCAACTCCCGTTCCCAAAAAAGACTGTTCCATCCTTTTTTCCTTTCATTATCCAAGCTTTATAGGTGTTCCGCCGATAGCCACCGGTCCGTTGCTGTCAAGCTTAAGCATTGAGTTTCCTGTGACCGATACATTTCCGCCTTCCACCGTTACCCTGTTGTTGGACTTAAGCTCCGCTGTATTTCCGGCTTCCGTCTTAAAGGTTGTGCAATCCAGGGTTACTGAGCCGTTGGATCCGTTCATGGTAAGTGTGATATTGTCTCCGACCTTTATGGTGAGCTTCTGGTTTGCCTTTATCTCCATCTGCCCCTTCTCGGTCAGTATCTCGATCTTGTTGTTTCCGTCCTTGTCAGTGAGAAGTATCTTTTTCTTCTCATTGTCCATTTCAAATTTGTGGGCATCGGTGGCGGTGCTTATTGTCATTCTGTCTTTCTCGCCTTCGCCCTCAGCGTTGTCAAAAATATCAATGGTATTTCCGTTTCTTGACTTTATACGCTTGATCTGGTTCTTCTCGTCAAAAGCTTTTTTCACAAAACCTGAGTTGTTTTTAGGAACAGCACCGATAACAAAGCCTCTCTCGATGTTTCCCTGCTCAAAGATGAGCAGTACCTGGTCTCCTATTTCCGGAATGAAGTAGTCACCCCACTTGTCACCTCCGTAGGGAAGTGCCACCCTAGCCCAGACCATCTTGTTTTCTTCATAATCCCTGGTGGTAATATTGACCTGTATGAAGCCCTGCTTCTTCTCGTCATAGTTCTTTACCACAGATCCAAGGATCACACCGTTGATGAGATTGTCCCCCATCTCTGTCTTATTAAGCTGATGTCTTGTCACATCATCCAGTATGTCAAAAAACGGCATTTCTCTCTCCCCTTACAAAGTTGCTGCCTTTCCAAAAATAGTGGTCGTATAGTTAAAACCGTCAAAATGGTGGCTGACATCCGTAATATAAAACTTATTGGAAGCTCCGGCTCCGAAGTTCTTTAAAGAGATGAATCTTCCCGGAACCAGCTCCGGGATTCCCTTAAAGGTCATGCTCAAGGTCCCCAGTCTGTAGGAGGTCTCCTCCAGAATATATGCTGCCCTGTTCTCGGCATCACTCTGGGACTCTATCGATGAATCGATATATACGTAGGTCTGCCCGCTGATAAGTGGCTTTGCCTTGGATCCAAGTGAAAAGGTGTTGGAGTTTTTCTTCTTGACCTCAATCTTGTTGGCTTTTCCGATATCCAGGGTTCTTACCTTGACCTCTCCCACAACTCCTGTGATGTCATAGCCTATGTCGTATCTAAGGATAGCAGAATGAGGAACTATATCTCCCAGGTCCTGAGTGTTGGATTTTGCCTTCCTGAATACCAGGTTTCCGCCTATGGTAAAGAACTCGAAGTTAAATTTCTTTGCTGCTTTTACCACGAAGTCGTAGTCGCTCTCAGCAACCATTTCAAGTCTGTTGTCAACTTCTTCTCCGCCTGCACCACCGGCTCCGCCGCCTGCTCCGCCACTGGGCTTATCAGGGGTATCGTTTATTGTTATGGTGGTTATGGCTTCATTGCTCTGAAGATTCTGATAGGTTGACTGATCAAATATCTCTTTTACCGCATCGGAGTAGTAATTAGCTTTCAGGCGCTTGGATGAGTGGTTTGCCATCATAATGCCCTTAACATCCATAGCTGTTATCCTTATTCCTGAAGCATCCTCCACCTGAACATCGTGAACAAAATTCACGGCTGAGATAAAGCCTTTAAATACTTCCGTTACTGAACTGCCATGCCCCATATATATGGAGATTCCGGTGCCCATGCTGATGTACTTTTTAAGGCTTGCGGTGAAGAAAGATCCGGTGGTGTCACTGTAGGACTGAAGCAGTGTAAACTCTGCAATGCTTGCCTTATAAGTGCTGGTAACGTCAACCGTTACATCAGATACGACAACAGGAACCTTTTTGTCATCCTGTATATCCTGATCTCCCACCATAACCTTAACTACTGGTTCATAGAAGCCGCCATATTTCTTATGTAATTCATCAAGATCAATTTCAGCCATAAAACAAATCCTTCTGTTTCATTTATTATAAACTGAACATGCTTCCGAGAACCTCGCCAAGATCGTCCGGAATATCTCCGATATTCTGCGCTGCCTCTGCAGGACCAAGCTCGTCCTTCATGCGGTCCATGATGGAGCCGTCCTTTATGCTGTAGATATCCTTCAGGTATTCCTTCATCCAGATATCTGAGTGAGCACCTGCAACCTCCTCGTCGTAGAGGATCATTCCCACATTTACAAATGCTCTTATTGGTTCGCAGTTTACATTGAACATTACATATTCTGCGCTGATGGTATTTATTACGCCTTCATATACCATGTCGCCCCAGGCAAATCTTGCGAGAGTCTTTTTTCCGTCTCGCACGATGGCGGTCAGTGCTTCAACCTGGGACTGGACGGAATAGGAACCGCCTGTTACAGCCTTGGAAACTGCGGTGGCTGCGCCCTTTGCCATATTGGTTCCAGAAAGAGTAAACTTGTCTGAATAAAATGCATCCTGTATGTTGGTCTGATCGAATACCAGTTTAAAATGCAGATCGATATGGGTCTTTGCCGAACTCATGGTAGAACCTGTATCTTTTCTTTCCGACTCATCCTGAGGGCGGAAGCTCTGTACCGGCATTTCCTCTCCACCAAATCCACTGATATGGAGCTCTTCAGGATTAAACTGACATTCAAATCTGTATTTCTTGAAGTTGCTGTAGGCTATGAAAGCGTTGGTTCCTTCTCCCACAACCTCAACTCCTGCAGCCTGTGCGTACTGTTTCACCGCTTTGGAGCTGTATCCGCTTTCCCCTGTGGTGGTTCCGGGATTATACTGACCTCCCGTAGCACTTGGAGCCTGAGCTTTATTCATTTTTACCTGAGTCTCGTTGAAATCTGCGATTTCAAGGATGGCCTTTTGCCTTGCCCCAACCATTCCCGTAAGACTGGATACCAGATCACTACTAAATCCCATATATTACTCCATTAAATGTTAATGAACGGATTGTCCATTATGGTAGTTCCGTAGCCCGATGCACCGGCTACACCTGCCACACCGTCGATTCCCATGCCTCCGGCAGGCTCCTTGAAGCATTCATTGAAAGCTCTTGTCCAGTACTGCTCGTCATAGAGCTTATCCTTATATTTCTTATCCTGAGTTATCTCTATGTGCATCTGTCCCCTTATGGGATTTCCCGCGGGGTTGAACATTGTATATTTATTGCTGACGGATGTAACTGTTCCTCTAAATACCATTCTTGACCAGAAGAATACGACCTGCTGGGTTGCCGGAGTGGACAAAAGAGACATAACAGCGTCCATCTTCTTTCTTACGCTATGGGTGACTCCTCCGTTCATTACCATATTGGCAGCCGTCTTTGCTGCTCCGGTAAGATTGAGATTTGCCACTTCATTGAACATAAACGCATTCATGTTGTCACAGTCATCGAAGATAACATCGAAGGAAAGTTTACTCTTACCCTGGAATTTCATGATATGCAGCTGTTCGCTGGATGCCATATTGTTTCTTTCCTGAACCTTACCGTTTACTGATGAAAGTCTTAAGGTTGCAGGATTATACTGGAATTCGAACTTAAGGAACTGATTGTTGTCCGAATCCAGGACTCCAACAGTCTGCAAATTCGATGATGACGAAGTAAAAAGGCTTGCAATACCGGAGGCGGCGCCCTTAATGGCATCCGTTGCACTGATGGTATCTTTTGTCTTCTTCATCAGGGTCTTTTCAAACTTTTTTATCTCAATGGTATCTGCTTTTGTATCTTCAGGCGTTTTTGGCTTACTGATATCCGTGAGGTAGATGTATAAAATCGCCTTCTCGGCAGCTCCGTCCGAAAACATTCCCTTTGCACTGTTAAGTCCGTTTGATACGGCTCCTCCTGCCATCTACGCCTCCTTTCCGAGAATAGATATATATTAATAACCTCTTCTCATCTTTTCATTCTTCATCTGTCTTTCGATCTTGCCAAGAACCTGATTGCTGATGGTCTGCATCTGCTTCTTCATTCCACTGTCAATCATCTGCTGTACATCCCTGGCTGTGATGTGCTCGACTCTGGACTCGTTGGTCCTTATCTCAGTCACATGCTCGGTCTTGTCGGTGGTAACAACCTGTGTCTCAACATTTTTGTTGACCTGAGTCTTAAAGTTCTTTTGTATAAGGTCCAGCTGTTCACTAAGTTCCTCTGCAGTGATGTTCTCACTTCTTCTGTGAACCGTCTCTACAGGTCTTCTGTCTAAAGCTTTATCCCTGGCAAATTCTTCCTCTGCCCTGGCTGCCTTTATTGACTCTATGAACTCTTCAACTTCCCTGTCTTTTCTTTCAGGCTCTCTTTTCTCAACAAAGGTCCTTTCGGTGACGGTGTTGATATCATGCATGAGTTCACCGACATCTGCGGGTCTTACTATGTTGTTCTCTATCAGATTCACATCACCTTCATTCAGGTTGTTAAGCATCTGATAGATCTCTATGGACTGGTCAGGGAAAATATTCTTCAGCTCATTTACGATGTTGTTCTGTCGTACTATGCGCCTTTCTCTTCTGACCTCCAGCTGCTCCATGAGCTTCTCGGGATTCGATAGTGCAAGAGCCGCATCCTCTATGGTTCTCTTAAGACCAACCTTTGGTTCCTTAACTACCTGTTTTTCCCTTATCTTTGAGATTTCCTGCACGTAGTGCTGTCTTCTCTTCTCGTTTTCAATGTTTATTTTGTTGACAGTTTCATTGATACTGCGAAGCTCTTCATCTGTATAATGTGTGGTCTCGCTGTCCTGACGGTGCTCTATGATATTCTCTTTATCTCTTTCCGTCTGGGTTATGTTTTCAATTGACTGTCTTTGTCTGTCAGTCTGTCTTGTGAGCTCCCTCTCTATCCTTTCAGTCTCAGAGGTGATATTTCTTGCTGTCTCGTATAGCCTGCTGATTTCCTGACTGGTGAGCTGTCTGTCTCTGATGTTTTCAAGAAGCTCTCTCTTTGTTTCTGAAAGCTCTTCTCTTCGTGTAATAAGATTAACTATCTCACGCTCTTTCTCATTTAAGGTAAAGTAGCTTACTTCTCTCTTTTCATCACGTGTGTTGGTGCTAGAAAGGTAATCCGTGATCCTCTTTATTTCTTCTTCAGTAACTCTGCCTTCTTCCTTGAGATGCGACAGCTGGATACTTGTCTCTGATAATCTGTTTGTCTTGGTCAAAAGACCTATGATCTCACGTTCTCTGTCGCTTAAGCTTATGATGTTTACATCTTTTCTGACATCGCGGATATAAGAACTTGTTAGGAAATCTGTGATCCTGTTTATCTCTTGCTGAGTAACTCTGCCTTCTTCCTTAAGACGGGTCAGCTCCACGTCTGCCTGTGATAATCTGTTTGTCTCGGTCAAAAGACTTATGATCTCACGTTCCCTGTCAGTTAAGTTTGTGATGTTAACTTCTTTCCTGACATCGCTGATATTGGTGCTTGTGAGGTAATCGGTAATCCTTTCTATTTCCTCTTCTGAAAGAGTTCCTTCCTCTCTGAGCTTTAGAAGTTCTGTCCTGAAATCATCTACCCGTCTTTCCTCAGTCAGAAGACTTATTATTTCTTTCTTTCTGTCCTGAAGACTTAAGATGCTCTGACGCCTCTCTTCATCACGGATATTCATGGTGCTGAGATAATCGGTTATCCTGATGAGTTCTTCTTCGGAGAGAGTTCCCTCTTCGCCCTTTTCAAGGAGTTCTATCTCATTTCTTATGAGATTTCTGCTCTCATTGATGAAGGCCTGATTGTTGATACTTTCGAAATACTCGGTCTGTGCGTTGTTCAAAAGTCTTAGGAAGGTTTGATCCGCTGACTTGTAGAACATATCCTCAAACCTGTAATAGGTCTCGCTGTTGTTATAGAATCTGTCGAAACCTGTGTGGTAGATGTTCTGCAGCATGTCCAAAAGAACTGCGGCAGTTATCTCATTCTTGATATCTTTTATCTGAACATCTTCATTTTCAACGGATTCCTCGTAGGTGTTTCCTCCGTAGAATACAAGGTTCTCATCAGGAAGCCCTGCCTGTTTTCTAAGGATTGAAAGCAGCATGTGCTGGGCTGTGTAGCTCTGGTTGGAAATTGAGTACTCCCTGGCATCAATACTGTTATCCTCTACAGTCCTGTTGAAGTTGGAAACTATCTGGTAAACAGCGCCGGTCTTTAATCTGTTCATAACGCTGCTGTAGAGGTAGTTTTCTCTCTCCTTCTCGGTCAAAAGACTCTTATCTCTGATGGTTGAATAATACATGGATTCCACTGACTCAACCATTTCCTTTAAGTTCTCACCGTTCTCGATATAGAGATCTATGAGAGCATTGGTATTTCTGGTCTCAAGAGTCATCTGGTAGAACGCTTCCATGAATCTTCTGTCGTCCTTGATTCCCAGCTTATACAGGGCATCCGTTATAAAGACTCTGTCCTGATATGTCAGATTAAAATCTGCCGAGGAAATGATTCTGTTCATTACGTTGTTCAGAATCTCGACCTTATTTATGTTGGTCTCGTTCCTCTCGCTCCTTGAAAGGATGCTGGTCATGCCCTCACCTTCAGCGACATAAATCTCCGGCGGTGTGGCGGTGATGTGGAGAAGGTCCTCCTGGTTTATGGTAGTCTCCATAAGGGAGTACCCTCCCACAATCCTGTGATAAAAGGCTTCCGGGTCTCTAAGATATGTAGTTTTCGCCTTAATCTCCAAAGGAGCGGAAATTGTAAGCATTCTGTGTTATCCTGTCATTTTTTTATTTTTTGAGAGCTTCCGCCATTAGTGCTCTCTTAGTAGGCGGATAGGTTACAGCCTGAGGAACATTAGCCTGATTGATCTTAGCCCACTTAACATTGACTCCGCTTGAACCATCCCAAGGTGACTTGATCATACTGCCGGCAAGAGTGGTCTTGTTCTCCTTAGCCCACTTGACGTTAGCTTTATTGCTGCCGTCCCATGACTGCTTAACCATCTTGCTGTCAAGAGTGGATGTATTTTCTTTAGCCCACTTAACCTTGGCTTTGCTGCTTCCATCCCAGGCATCCTTCTTAAGGGAACTGTCAAGCTCTGTTGCATTCTCCTGAGCCCATTTAACTTTAGCTCCACTCTGACCATTCCAGGATTCCTTAACGAGGCTGGAATCAAGCTGCGTTGCATTCTCTGCGGCCCATTTTACTGAAGCTCCGCCCTGACCGTCCCATGGATCCTTTACAAGGCTGGAATCAAGCTGCGTTGCATTCTCTGCGGCCCACTTTACTGAAGCTCCGCCCTGACCATCCCAGGCATCCTTTACGAGGCTGGAATCAAGCTGCGTTGCGTTCTCCTTGGCCCATTTTACTGAAGCTCCGCCCTGACCATCCCAAGCATCCTTTACGAGGCTGGAATCAAGCTGCGTTGCATTCTCTGCGGCCCATTTTGGCTTTGCTCCGCCTGAGCCTTCCCAGGCCTCTTTCTTCATCTTGCCGTCAAGCTCTGATGTATTTTCTTTTGCCCACTTTGGCTTTGCTCCGCCTGAACCTTCCCAGGCCTCTTTCTTCATCTTGCTGTCAAGCTCTGATGTATTTTCTTTTGCCCACTTTGGCTTTGCTCCGCCTGAGCCTTCCCAGGC
>JAEEGL015473742.1_pt1 | contig 15247 bp, 13 predicted proteins | sample 9134231 | NCBI WGS metagenome assembly JAEEGL01 (sample SAMN16246548, study PRJNA631951) | gut metagenome | biome: gut microbiome; feature: rumen; material: fiber-attached | host: Bos | place: Iran: Karaj | collected 2018-10 | reverse complement strand
GGATTTACAGGCTGGCGATGTTCTTATGGATGACCACAAAGGTGGATGCGTCCTTTATGAGAAGCGAAAGCTTGTAGAAGAATTGCTATAAGGATATTTTTTGATAATGATATAGGATTGCGGAAGTGGCTACAGCCATGAGGCGATTTGTATATAAATGTAGTTGTTATTTTTGGTTTTTTAGAAAGGCCGCGTTTTAAGCGGAAAGGTGAATTATATGGAATACAAGTTTACACAGGAAAATTTTGAAGCAGAAGTAATGAATAGTGATGTACCTGTACTTATAGATTTCTATGCAGACTGGTGCGGACCATGCAAGATGATGGGACCTGTTGTTGATGAAATCGCCAAGGAATTTGATGGAAAGTTCAAGGTGGGCAAGGTAAATGTAGATGAGAGTCCTGATCTTGCAGCCAAGTACAATGTTATGAGCATTCCGTTCTTTGCTTTTATCAAAAACGGAGAGCTTGCTGACAGCGAGATGGGTGCAGTTCCCAAGGACAGACTTGTTCAGAAACTTCAGGGACTTGCATAAGAAAAAATAGCTAAGAAGTTATGGAGACCATATTGAAAAATATGGTCTCTATTATATTGCAAGAAAAAATTAATTTCTTATTGACAAGAGTTATCAACTGGATTATTCTAACAGTGAGTTAGACAGTGCTAACTAGATGTTGCATTACACTAACTAATTGTGTACAGTATAACTGCATTGCACGCTATATCAATCATTAAAATTTATAAATGCAATAATAATTTGTTGTTGCATTTGGCTAACATCCTGTTATACTTAGCTAACGGGAGATAAGGAGGTTTATATGACACTTAATGAAGCAACACTTGGACAGGAATATATGATAGATGCTGTTGATACCGGAGCGGATGAGGAAATGGAGAGCTTTCTCTTTTCACTTGGCTGCTATAGTGGTGAGAGGATCACAGTTGTTGACAAGAAACGTAATCTGGTAGTCGCAATCAAGGACGCAAGATACAATATTGATCCTGAGTTAGCAAATGCTATCAAGATCTGATCTTATTACTGAATATTCATATGCACATAGCTGTATTTTGAATGATAAATGAAAAAGATTGCAGGAGGAAAATGTTATGAGAATCGCGATGGCAGGTAATCCAAATAGTGGAAAAACTACCATGTACAACGCGTTGACCGGAAGAAACGAGAAGATCGGTAACTGGGCGGGCGTTACTGTTGACAAGAAGGAAAGTGCTATTAAGAAGAAGTACTATGATGGGGACAAGGAACTTATTGCAGTTGACCTTCCCGGTGCATATTCTATGTCACCTTTCACATCAGAGGAGAGCATAACAAGCGGTTATGTTAAGAATGAGCACCCTGATGCAATTATCAATATAGTAGATTCTACAAATCTTAGCAGAAGCCTTTTCTTTACAACTCAGCTTTTAGAGCTTGGAGTTCCTGTTGTTGTAGCGCTTAACAAAAATGACGCCAACGATAAAAAAGGAAACGCCATTAACGAGAAGCTTTTGTCCGAAAAACTTGGATGTCCTGTTATCAAGACAGTAGCCACATCTGAGACTGGCCTTAAGGAAGTAGTTAAGGCAGCAGCTGAACTTGAAGGTAAGGGACAGAAAGAACCTTATGTTCAGGGAAATATAGATCTTACAAATAAAGCTGAAGTTGAAGCTGCAGACAGAAAGCGTTTTGAGTTTGTTAACAAGATTGTGAGCGAAGTCGAGAATCGTAAGGCTCTTACCAAAGATAAGAACTTTGGAGATACAATTGATAACGTTGTAACTCATCCTATTTTAGGACTCTTCATTTTCGCAGCTATTATGTGGCTAGTATTCTACATTTCTCAGACAACTGTAGGAACATGGCTTGCTGATATCCTTGCAGGATGGATCGAGACATTCCAGGGATTTGTAGGTGATGCAATGGCTGATGCTAATCCGCTTCTTTATGCACTTTTGGTTGATGGTATCATTGGTGGTGTAGGTGCTGTAGTAGGTTTCCTTCCACTTGTTATGGTTATGTATTTCCTCATCGCACTTCTTGAGGATTGTGGATATATGTCCAGAGCAACTGTAGTACTTGACCCGATTTTCAAGAGAGTAGGCTTATCAGGTAAGTCTGTTATCCCTATGATCATCGGTACAGGTTGCGGAATTCCAGCTATCATGGCATGTCGTACGATCAGAAATGAAAGAGAGAGACGTGCAACAGCAATGCTTGCAACTTTCATGCCATGTGGAGCTAAGCTTCCTGTTATAGCTCTTTTTGCAGGTGCTTTCTTCCCTGAGTCAAGATGGGTAAGCTTTATCTGCTATATGGGCGGTATTGTACTCATTCTTCTCGGAGCACTTCTTATCAAGGCCATTACTGGTATGAAGTATAGAAAGAGCTTCTTCATTATTGAGCTTCCTGAGTACAAGGTGCCAAGCCTTATGTTTGCTCTTAAGTCAATGCTTGAAAGAGGAAAGGCTTATATTGTTAAGGCCGGAACTATCATCCTTGTTTGTAACACAATTGTTCAGATAATGCAGAGCTTTAACTTCAGCTTCCAGCCTGTTGAAGAGGGAATGGAGAGCACTTCAATCCTTGCAGGAGTAGCAGGACCTTTTGCTTATCTTCTTGTTCCTGTTGTTGGTATTGTCAGCTGGCAGCTTGCTGCAGCAGCAATTACAGGATTCATTGCAAAAGAGAACGTTGTTGGAACAATAGCTACAGTATTTGCAATATCTAACCTTATTGATACAGAAGAACTTGAACTTATCGGCGAAGGAAATGCAGTAGCCGCAGTTATGGGTATCACAAAGGTTGCAGCACTTGCATACCTTATGTTTAACCTTTACACACCACCTTGCTTTGCTGCTCTTGGAGCTATGAACTCTGAGATGAAGTCAGCTAAGTGGCTGTGGGGCGCAATTGGACTTCAGCTTGCAACAGGCTTTACAGTAGGATTCCTTGTATATCAGATTGGTACACTTATTACAACAGGTGCATTTGGAACAGGATTTGTTTATGGCCTTATTGCAATAGCTGTATTTGCTGGTGTAATATTCTATCTGATCAAGAAGAACCAGAGAGAAATGGTTCTGGAGTACAAGCTGGATTAATAGATTTGGAGGTTCTATGGCAAATTTAATTGCAGGCGCAGTAATAGTACTGCTATTAGGATTGTCAATCGGATATATTTATAAAGAAAAGAAAAAGGGCACCCGATGCATCGGGTGCCCTATGTCCGGTAAATGTCACAAAACGAATTCATGTAAATAAATATACGAATTTGAGTGGCTTTGTGTTGACCTGACGGAACTACACTCATATAATTTAACTATAGTGACTGTTAAATGCAACTCATGAAAGGATACGAATATGCCTAGAGTTAATTTATCAATAAGTCAGGAATTATATGAGCAGATAGAGAAGGCAGCCAAAAAAGAGAATGTCACGGCTAATTATTTTATCTGTGAGATGCTTGAAGAGAAGTTTGGCAAAAAGGTTGTGTATGATTATGGCGCAGCTATTGCCAGCATGATCAGCGAAGCCAGGAAGATAGAAGGGGAGTTTACCTTGTCTGACCTGGAGACCTTTTCAGATGTTAATACTGTTATTAAAGACTACAAGATCAGCGAAACACCGGCGCAGGTCAGAGCACGCCTTGGTAAGATGTTCAATGAGGCGGTCCGCAGAGGAAACGTCAAAGGTGTTGAGAGAGCAACAGTAGTCAGAAACGACGAGGAACAGCTTAAGTTCTTGTCGAGGGCTGCTGTATATATTAATAAAGCCGGGAAGACCAGGAAAAACAGTTAATAAAGATTATACAGGCATATAGGGACAGAAATGTTGCTGTATGCCTTTTTTGTCTTTTTCAGGATCTGGTTCTGCTCGAGAAAGAGGGAAAATGTTCACAATCAGGATGTGGCAAATAATACTAATACCTTTTGTGGGAACGACACTGGGTGCTGCAAGTGTTTTCCTGTTCAGAAAAACCATGGGGAACAGGATGCAGAGGGCTCTTACAGGTTTTGCGTCAGGAGTAATGGTTGCAGCTTCTTTTTTTAGTCTGCTGTTACCGGCGCTGGATCAGACTGCAGATATGGGCAAAATTGGTTTTGTTCCCGTTTCCATAGGATTTGGAATAGGAATGCTATTTCTTTTGGTGCTGGATGTGCTGACCCCGCACATGCATCTGGATAATCTTGAAGAGGGGCCCAGAAGCGGACTTAAGAGGACAACCAAACTGGTCCTTGCGGTAACGCTTCATAATCTGCCTGAAGGTATGGCTGTTGGAATAGTCTGTGCAGGCTGGATGTATGGAAACAAAGCGATAACTTTCACCGGAGCTGTGGCGCTGGCCCTTGGTATTGCCATACAGAATTTTCCGGAAGGCGCAATTGTTGCGGTGCCTCTTTTGGGGGAAGGCGTTCCTAAGGGGAAAACTTTTTTGTACGGAGTGCTGTCGGGAATAGTTGAACCGATAGGAGCATTACTTGTAATATTTGCTTCCGGACTTCTGATACCTACTATGCCGTATTTGCTCAGCTTTGCAGCAGGAGCCATGATTTATGTAGTAGTGGAGGAGCTTATTCCCGAAATGTCAGAGGGAGTTCATTCCAATGTTGGTACAATCAGCTTTGCGGCAGGTTTTATTTTGATGATGGCTCTTGATGTGGGACTTGGGTAATTGGTTTGTTTTTAAAAAAATGTTGTAAAATATAGTTAAATCTTTTCCTTATAAACGGAATACAAGATATAATAACAGTAGGTGAATTTATAAAAAGCTGGGAGAGGTGAAGACATGCAGGAACGTAGAACGATCAATCGAGTAGAGTTTTTGGCAAACAGTGTAATTGTTGACAAGGAGTCACTGAACAAGTACTACGGGCAGGTTAAGAATATCAGCCCTCTTGGAATCGCTATAACTGTGGACGAGCGTATTCCAAATCTGGTTACACGCGATGTTATAATTGTAGCTGAGACAATGATCATGTATGCAGAGGCTGTTCGTGAGGATAAGGAGAACAACGGCAAAAAATCTGTGGCATTTAAGGCGAGAAAGTTTACACCTGAAGTATTGCAGTATCTGTTTGAGCATATTGGTCTTGATGAAGGTTGATGATTTCTTTGATTGATGTATACTAAAAAAGAATTGCCATAGTTTATTTGTATTCGTATAAATGAGTGTAAAGAAAAATACAAATACAAATTTACTATAAAAATACAGGAGGCATACTATGGAGAAGAAATTATCAAGACTTTTTGATTTTCAGAAATTTGCAGAGAACAGTGAACTTGCTGATATTATTGCAGATGTAGATTCAAGATATCCTAAGGCACAGGAATTATCAGATGATGACCTTTTTAATGTTGCGGCTGCCGGGACTATGACAGCCAAGAATGATAAGAAGAGAAAAATTGATAAGTGATGACTGATGCATTGGATAAACTTAGACTTTAAGTTCGCAAATCATATGTTAATATCGTCATGGATAAGATGATAAAAAAGGACCTCTTTTACGGAGGTCCTTTCGTGTTATAATAGACCGCAAATAAACAGGTATTGGAGGAGAGGTATGATCAACGAGAGCTATAAGAAGATGCTGGGAGCTAAATCCGTTATCCGCGAGTTGTCTGAATATGCTACAGCAAGGGGCAAGGAAATAGGGTATGAGAACGTTTTTGATTTTAGTCTTGGAAATCCAAGTGTTGCTGTTCCACAGGAGTTTACAGATGAAATGATAAGACTTCTGGAAACAGAAGATACAATGACACTTCATGGATATACACCAAGTCTTGGCAATCCGCTTTATAAAGAGAAGATCGCCGAGTCTCTAAATGAGCGCTTTGGAATGAATTATGGCCCGGAACATATCTTTCCAACAACAGGAGCTGCAGGAGCTATTGCGCATGCAGTCAGAGCAGTGACTGAGCCCGGAGATGAGGTGCTTGCCTTTGCTCCGTTTTTCCCTGAATATGGTCCATATATCACGGGAGCAGGTCTCAAGCTGAGTGTAGTTCCTGCTGACACAGATACTTTCCAGATTAATTTTGATAGATTTCTTGAGATGATAAACGAGAAGGTAATGGCTGTTCTTGTTAATACGCCTAACAATCCTTCGGGAGTAGCTTATTCTACACAGACTCTTACAAGACTTGCTCAGATCCTCAAGGATAAATCTGAGGAGTATGGGCACACGATATATCTTTTGTCTGATGAGCCTTACAGGGAGATTGTGTTCAAGGGAGCAGATGCGCCTTACGTTTCGAAGTTTTATGATAATACGCTTAGCTGTTACTCTTTTTCCAAGTCATTATCACTTCCCGGAGAAAGAATCGGTTACGTTGCAGTTAATCCTGCTTGCGATGGTGCTGAGTACATTGTACCTATGTGCGGACAAATATCCAGAGGAACAGGACATAACTGTCCTCCGTCCATCATTCAACAGGCTGTTGCCAAGGTTTGCGGCATGACAGCGGATCTGTCAGTATATGAGACTAATATGAACATCATCTATGATACTCTGGTAGATCTGGGATTTACTGTAGTCAAGCCGGGCGGAACATTCTACATCATGCCTAAAGCCCTCGAGGAGAGCTCTATCGAATTCTGCAAAAAGGCCAAGGAATATGACCTTATATTTGTGCCCACTGATGGTTTTGGTGCACCCGGTTTCTTTAGAATGGCATATTGCATTGATACGGAGAAGGTGGAGCGTGCAATGGTCAGATTAAGGCAATTTGTGAACGAGGTGTACAGATAAGCCGCAATATAGCTGATTGAATCTTATTCTTTTGTTCGGAAATGCGTTGACAATGCGGATTAAGGGGTGTAAACTCTATTTCGTAAACCACTTTATTGTTTTAACGAGTCACATTTCATGTTTGTGATTTTTTCTGACGAGGAGGAGAAAAAAAGATGGCTGAAGTTAAGAAGACAGTGGCAGCAGTTAAGCCTGTTGCATCAATTAAGACACCAGTAGTTACAGAAGCTAAGACAGAGGCAAAGGTTGAAGTAAAAAAGGCAGTAGCAGCCAAGAAACCAGCAGTTAAGAAGGCTCCTGTTAAGGATGCCAAGAAGCCGGCAGTTAAGAAGGCTGAAGCACCTGCTAAGAAGGCACCTGCCAAGAAGACAGCTGCAGCCAAGAAACCGGCAGCTAAGAAGGCTGTTGCCAAGGAAGCTGCACCAACACTTAAGACAAACATCGTTCTTCAGTATGCTGACAAGAATGTAACCTATGATACACTCAAAGAGAATGCTGAGAACGTTTATCAGTTTGATATGGGCAAGAATATTGCTGATATCAAGAAGCTTGATCTCTATGTTAAACCTGAAGAGAATACAGTTTACTTTGTTGTTAACGACAAAGAACTTGGAAACTACGGTTTATAATTTATGATGAATTGCCCTGGGCGGTCGGTATTTCGACTTCCTGGGGCTTTTTATTTGAGGAAATTCTTCGTATCAAATATAAGTTTTTCACTAAGGATTCTACTGATAGCTATCACTTATCGGAAACTATAGATTTTATTTTTTAGAATTTTTTTAGATTTTATTAATATTTTCTTGACTTAAATTAATATGGAATTTAAACTATAACTACGATAGGCAGATTAAAAAATGTCTATTTTTTTTACCGGAAACGCTTTATTGCTTAAAAGCGATAACGAGCCGACGCTTTAAATCAGATTAGTTTTGTCAGACTATTACGGGGAACAGATAAAAACGTACTAATTAAAAGTACTTTTTATAAATAATAAGTGGAGGATAAGTGTATGAAAAGAAAAGTTGGACCCGCTAGGGTGCTGGCAGTGATCTTGAGCGCAACTTTTGCGTTTACAAATGTAATTACTGCTGCAGCTACTTCTGGGGATGACGCTGCTTCTCTTTCTACAAGTGAGGAAGAAGTAGTTTTCGAAACAGACGATCAGAATTCTTCTGAAGAAGAAACTGTAGTTGCTGACGAGAGCGCACAAGAAGCATCATCTGCAGCAGAAGCTGATTCAGAAAAAGCTTCATCTGAAGAAAACGAGGAGACACCTTTATTTGAAAAGGTAGATCCTAAGGAAGAGGGACTTGAAGATCCTTCAACAGCTCTTAATGGGGAAGTAACAGAGCTGCCTGAAGAGAAAAAGGATCCGGATGAGCAGACTCGTGTCATCATCGTTATGGAAGGCGATGCTGTCCTTGATAAAGGATTTGACACAGAAAATCTTGCTGATAACAGTGAGGCTATGAATCTCTCAGAGAGCATCATTGCTGAGCAGGAAGAGACTATTGAGAAGATTTCAGAGGAAGCTCTCGATGGAGAGGAACTTGATGTTAACTATAATCTCTCAATTCTTACAAATGCAGTATCAGCTGATGTTGCTTACAAAGATATTGAAAATATCGTTAATGTAGACGGCGTTGCTGCTGTTTATGTGGCTCAGAAGTACGATCCACAGGAGACTGCAGAGCCTATGACAATCACATCAGGGGATATGGTTGGAAGTTATACAACATGGGCAGCAGGCTATACAGGTGCCGGCACAAGAATAGCTATAATTGATACCGGTATTGATGCTGATCATCCATCATTTGATGCTGGCGCTTTCGACGCTCATTTGAATGAGACAGCAGAAGCTGCCGGAAAGAGTGTTGCAGATTACTCACTTCTTACAGCAGAGGAAATTGCAGCAGTTCTTCCAAATCTTAATGTTGCACAGAGAAATCAGGGTGTTACTGCTGAGCAGTTATACCTTAATGAAAAAATCCCATTCGCATTCAACTATGTTGATAAGGATCTTGATGTAACTCATGATAATGATAACCAGGGCGATCATGGTACACACGTATCTGGTATTTCTACAGCTAACTACTATGTTCCAAATTCATCTTCTGAGAGTGGATATGCAAGACAGGATGTTGGTGTTGTAGGTATTGCTCCTGACGCTCAGCTCATTACTATGAAAGTATTTGGTAAGGGCGGCGGCGCATATAGTGATGACTATATGGCAGCTATCGAGGATGCTCTTCTTCTTAAGGCTGATGTAGTTAACCTTTCACTTGGTTCAAGTGCAGCCGGTTACTCTTCAGATTCAGAAGAATATGTAAATGGAATCTTCAAAAAGCTTGAGGGAACAAGCACAGTAGTATCTATTTCAGCAGGTAACTCCGGACGTTGGACTGATGATTCAACATATGGTGTTAACCTCAGCAAGGATGTTAACCAGGATACAGTAGGATCACCGGGATCATATACAAATGCGCTTACTGTAGCAAGTGCTGTTAACAACGGAATGGTTGGTAACTACTTTGCAACAGCAGATGGCAAGAAGATTTTCTATACAGATGGTAATGATACACTTGCTCCTAAGTTTGCTACTCTGGATACAACAGGGAACGGAACAGATTATCCATTTGTACTTATTGCCGGAACTGGAGTGCCTACGGATTATGAGGGACTGGATGTTACTGATAAGATTGTATTTGTTCAGCGTGGATCCATTACATTTGGTGAGAAGCAGATGAATGCAGAAGCAGCAGGCGCTAAGGCTGTTATTATTTACAACAATCAGCCAGGTACGATCAGCATGACACTTCAGGGCAGCACAGCTGTTATTCCTGCAGTATCAATCACACTTGCTGATGCACAGATTATTGCTGCTGGTTCTGAACAGATAGCTGATAATGCTTATGCAGGAACAATCACTGTTTCTTCCAAGATTGGTGTTAAGACAGATACACCTGATGGATATACAATGAGTGATTTCTCCTCATATGGTGTTCCAAGTTCTCTTGATCTTAAGCCTGAGATCACAGCACCTGGCGGAAACATTTACTCAACAAGAGATGGTGGTACATATGGCCTTATGAGCGGAACTTCAATGGCTGCTCCTTCTATTTCAGGTCAGAGTGCACTTGTAGAACAGTATATCCGTGAAAACGGTCTTGCAGACAAGACAGGTCTTTCCGTTCGTACACTGGCACAGACACTTCTCATGAGTACAGCTATTCCTCTTCACGAGGATAACGATCCTAGCGCTCCTGAGTTCTCACCTAGATCACAGGGTGCAGGTCTTGCAAATGTATATAACGCAGTTTCTACTCCTTCATATGTTCTTGTAGGAGACAAGGCTGGAAACGATGGTAAGGTTAAGGTTGTTCTCGGCGAAGATTCTGAGAAGAACGGAAATTATAGTTTTGCGTTTGATGTTTACAACATGACAGATGTTCCTCAGTACTATGTGCTTGACTCTACTGTAATGACAGAACAGCTCTATGAACAGAACGGTATCACATATTTTGCAGGATCATCACATGTACTTAATCCTTCTGTTTCTCTTTCTGCCAGTGATACAGCACTTGTATATGACATCAATGCAGACGGTACAGTTAACAAAGACGACAGAAAGGCATTACTTCAGGTAATAAATGATTCAGTTGAGAATCAGGTTATTGATCAGAACCAGGATTACTTTGACCTGAATGATGATGGAGTTCTTAATACTAAGGACGTATATCTGTTTGGTAAGGTTTTGAATGGCAAGTCAGATGTTGCAAATCTTGGACTTGAGGTTGTAAGAGTTACAGATCAGACTACAGTTAATGTAAATATCAATCTTTCAGACGCTGACAGAGAATATCTTGCAGGCTTTGAGAATGGTATTTATGTAGATGGTTTCGTATATGTAAAGGGTAATGTTGACCTCTCAGTTCCTTTCCTTGCTTTCTATGGAAGCTGGATGGATTCTTCAATGTTTGAAGACTTTGACTTTGAAGAGAGTGTACACAATCCTGCATACAGCGCACAGACATATACAGGAATTTCCAAGACAAACTTCCTGTCAGTGTATCCATTAGGCGATTACTCATCTGAAAACGAGATGTACTTTATTCCTAACCTTGTTACTAATGATGCTCAGTATGTTCCTGACAGAAATGCTATCAGCTCACAGAATGGAACAGCACTTGGAAGTATGTACTACTCACTTATCAGAAATGCAAGCAGAGTTATCATGTCTATCACAGACAGAAATACCGGAGAGGTTTACTACGAGGATACTCAGCTTGAGAACTATGCAGCATTCATTTATCAGGGACAGTGGGAGAATTACATCCAGTATCTTGATCTCATGTGGAAAGGAACTGATAAGGATGGTAATGCTCTTGAAGATGGTGTAGAAGTTGATGTTACACTTGAGGCAGTTCCAAGCTACTATGATAATGTAGAAGATCCAACTACACTTAAGGGTAAGGGACTTTACCTTACAACACCTCTTGCTATCGATAATACTGATCCTGATATTGTAGGTGCTGAGAAGAAGGAAGATGGTAAGTTTGATATTTATGTTAACGATAACAGATATGCATCATCTGTTCTTGTACTTGACAGAAGTGGCAATATCGTTGGCAGATATGCAGTTAACCAGCTTGAAAAAGGCGCTGATGCTGTAGTTACTATCGAAGCTCCTGAAGATGTTTTCTATGTAGAAGTATTTGACTATGCTTTGAATACATCTGTATATCGTTTCAATAACACAGGTCATGCTGATACTAAGTTTGTAACAGAGATCACTTTGGATAAGACAGAAGTATCTGTAAGAGAGCGTTCAAGAACACAGGTAGTTGCAACAGTTGGTCCTAAGTGGCTTGAAGAAGGCTATGACGGAGTAGAATGGTCCTCTTCTGATGAGAGCGTTGCAACAGTAAATGAAAACGGTGTCATCACAGGTGTTAAGGAAGGAACAGCTGTAGTAACAGCTACAACAGTTGCTACTGATAAGGATGGAAATCATCTTTCAGCTGAAGTAAAAGTAACAGTTACAAAGCGTGGTGGCTGGAATGAAACAGAAGATCCTGATGATGAGTCCGTTGAGGATGCAAGCACAGATAATTCTTCTGCAGATGAGACTGCAGTTGATGAAGCTGATGAGGATTCATCTGAAGAAATATTCTATGATATTAACGACGAGAAAAAAGATAATTCAGCCGATGAGGCTAGTGTAGAAGCCAGTGCAGAAAACTCAGATTCATCTGCAGATGCAGCTTCAGAAGAAACTACAGAAGGAGGAGAGAATGATGATTAAGTCTATTAAAAAAGCTTTCGTTCTCGGAATGACTTCACTTATTCTTTTCGCTGGACTGCCTGCAACAACAGCACATGCGGCTGACAGCGATCCAATTCATACAGTTACAAGTGTATCAGGTAAGGAAAGCAATCCTGTTGTTACATATGAACTTAAGTTTGATAAAACAAGAGTTACAGATGGAAGAGTAGCAGTTTTATATGATCCTGAAGTTCTCACACTTGCACAGGGTAAGGGAAACGTCAATTTCAGCGAAAGAGACTTCAACAAGGATTATAAGGAAGGCGACCAGACAGGTATTTCCTACGCATTCGTACATGATGAAGGAAAGTATGTTAAGGGATCTCTTTTAACACTTACATTCTATGTTAAACCTGGAATTGAGAGCCAGAGTACTACATTTAAAACAGAAGTATTCCAGATAAGTGATGGCGATAAAGATGTTTTGACAAATGTGGTACTTGAGGATGCGGTTGAGGTTGGAAGACCTAAGCTTGTAGCTCCTGCAAATGTCCAGGTTTCACAGGGACTTATTGGAGTAGATGTATCATGGGACGAAGTTCCTGGTGCTGATGGCTACACAGTTTACCGTTCTGATGCAGAAAATGGAACTTATAAGGTGATTGGTTCAACTTCTGGAAACAGCTACAATAACTTATGGGTAAATAAGAATAGAACATATTATTTCCAGGTTAAGGCTTACCAGAAGCAGGGCAAGGAAAAAGTTTATTCTGAGCCATCTGCTCCAGTATCTATAAAAGTTAAAGGTCTGCTTGAGAAATTAGGCGGCTGAAATATAAGTTAATAAGTAGGAGCTTGCTTTTAGCAGGCTCCTATTTCTATGAAAAAAGACTATTAACATTTATTTTATAAAAGCAAGGTTGACATGTGAGCTTCATAGTGATAACTTATGATACAGAAGATGTTAGCACTCAAATGAAGTGAGTGCTAACACTTCAAAAAACAATACCATTCCAATGAATTTACCGGTGATTACAGAGGAAGGGCTTATGGAATTAGACGAGAGAAAAAGAAAAATACTTCATGCTATAGTCAAGAATTATTTGGAAACGGGAGAACCTGTTGGCAGTAGAACGATTTCCAAATATACAGACCTTAACCTTAGCTCAGCTACAATACGTAATGAAATGGCAGACCTTGAAGAGATGGGGCTTATAATTCAGCCGCACACCTCAGCAGGACGTATTCCATCAGATATGGGTTACAGAGTATATGTAGATGAGATGCTCAGGGACAAGGAAGCTGAAGTAGAGAACATGAAGGAAATGCTTCTTGATAAGGAAGAGAAGCTTGAGAATCTTCTCAAGCAGGTGGCCAAGACCCTTGCAGTTGATACGAATTACGCCACTATGATCTCTGCTCCTCAGATCAGGAAGAATAAACTTAAATTCATACAGATATCCAAGGTTGATGATGAACATCTGTTGGCAACTATAGTAATAGAAGGCAATGTTATCAAGAATAAGATCATCACTGTAGAGGAAGTACTTGATGATGCTACGATGCTCAAGCTTAACATTCTGATGAATACCAGACTTGACGGACTTGCTGTTGAGGACATAAATCTTGGACTTATAGCTGCAGTCAAGCAGGAAGCAGGAATCCACAGTGAGATCATCGGCAATGTTATAGATGCGGCTGCAGAGTCAATTACAGCAGATGAGGATCTTCAGATATATACAAGTGGTACGATGAATATTTTCAAGTATCCGGAGCTTACAGATTCTGCCAAGGCCAGCGAATTGATCAGTACCTTTGAAGATACCAAGGACTTGTCCAGTATCGTAGAGGGAACTCTTTCAGCAGATGCCGAGGAGACTGGAATTCAGGTATACATAGGTAATGAAACTCCTGTCCAGGCCATGAAAGATTGCAGTGTTGTAACAGCAACATATGAGCTCGGAGATGGAATGAAGGGTACAGTTGGTATCATCGGACCTAAGAGAATGGATTACGACAAGGTGATCACTACACTTAAGAATATGAGGCATGCGCTTGATGATCTGTATAAGAAGGATTAGCAAATGTGCATTTTGAGATAGAAAGATTTGTATAGGAGGCAGTTGATTTGAGTAACACAGACAAGAACAAGCCTGTAAGCGAGCAGGACAAAGAAGTCCTTGAGAATATCATGGAAGAACTTGAGGCTGAAGCCAAAGAGAAGGCTGAGACTACAGATAAAAAGGCTGACGAGGCAGCAGATAGTGCTGCTGAGACAGAGACTGTAGCTGAAGAGACATCTGAGGATACAGCTGAAGATAAGACTTCTGAAGACAATGCCGAAGGCAAGGAACACAAGAAAAAGAATCCTTTCGCCAAGAAGGACAAGAAAGATCCACTTAAAGAAAAAGTTGACGAGCTTAATGACCGTGTCATGAGACAGATGGCTGAGTTCGATAACTTCAGGAAGAGAACTGACAAAGAGAAGGCTCAGATGTTTGAGCAGGGTCAGAGTAATGTATTAGAGAAGCTTCTTCCTGTTATAGACAATTTTGAGAGAGGCCTTGCAGCAGTTCCTGAGAATGAAAAAGATGGAGCTTTTGCAGAAGGCATGAACAAGATTTACAAGCAGCTTGTTACAGAGCTTGAAAATCTTGGGGTAACCCCGATTGAAGCTGTGGGTAAAGAGTTTGATCCAAATCTTCACAATGCAGTAATGCAGGTAGAAAGTGGAGAATATGAATCAGGAATAGTTGCACAGGAACTTCAAAAGGGATATAAATTCCACGACACCGTGCTCAGACATAGCATGGTAGCTGTTGCACAATAAGTGATATAGGATTGAGGTAATTAAGCAATCCGAAAATTCAGATGATTTGTACATTATTCAAATAAACGGAGGAAAATAAGATGAGTAAGATTATCGGTATCGATCTTGGTACAACAAATAGCTGCGTAGCAGTTATGGAAGGCGGACAGCCTACAGTTATCGCTAACGCTGAAGGCGCAAGAACAACACCTTCTATCGTAGCTTTTACAAAGAATGGAGAGAGAATAGTAGGTGAGCCTGCTAAGCGTCAGGCGGTAACAAATGCAGATAATACAATTGCATCAATTAAGAGAGATATGGGTACAGACAATGGTCGTATCATCGATGACACGAAGTACTCTCAACAGCAGATTTCAGCTTTGATTCTTCCGAAGCTTACGTGCGATGCTGACTGCTATTTC
>JAEEGL012607338.1_pt1 | contig 15247 bp, 17 predicted proteins | sample 9134231 | NCBI WGS metagenome assembly JAEEGL01 (sample SAMN16246548, study PRJNA631951) | gut metagenome | biome: gut microbiome; feature: rumen; material: fiber-attached | host: Bos | place: Iran: Karaj | collected 2018-10 | reverse complement strand
CAGCTTAAGACAGCCCCGGAGCTATTAAAGCATTATATATGGATTAAGAGGTCGATGGATTATAATATTGTAATTAACAATAAGCGTTCTGTGGTTTCGCATATGCCGATCAAATATTTTGCCAATGAGGAGAAGCTGGCAGAAGCTACTATAAAAAAATATAATAAGCAGCTGCAGGATATGAATCTAATTTATATTATAGATAACATTTATTCTTCTTATGAGAATAAAGACTATGCTGATTATTGGTCTATATATATCAGACATACCCAGATGTCAAAGAGCGTGGCTTCACAGTATAAATATTTTTGTAAAGACCCGAATAAATATAAGGCGGCAGAAAAAGAAAAGTTATATTCTTTAATAAAGAAATACAACGAAGACTGTGTTTTACTTGGAAAGTATCAGCCAGATTATTTAAAAAAGATAAAAGATTTAGACATATTCGAACTTTTTTAGCAATTAACTATTGACAAAAATTAAGGCGATGTTATACTGTTGCAAATAAATAAGAAAGGAGGAAGATCCGTGGCAAAATTAGAATATAGTCCCGTTATAAATACGGACGGTCAAAAAATATTAAATGAAATAATCGAGTGGAAGGCGGAGCTAGATGATAGTATCGTTGATTCTATTGTTTATGAAACGTTGGAAACTGTTATAGATATTATATATGATAATAGCGAGTGCGAGTTGAGTTATGAAAATCAGTAAAATTCGTGTTGAGTCTTTTGAAGTATATGGTCTTAATAAATATAAAAACTTTCTTGAAGGCAAAGAAATGACTATGGATGATGTTGAGTCTGTTATAGAGTGGGCTGATGATTTTTTATCAGAAGACGAAGAAATAAGAAATGTGGCAATATTCATTCATACTTCTAGAGATGTAATGTATGCAGTTACTAAAGAAATGCAACAAGATGGAATTACTTTTGGAGTTTATAATTATACTTGTCAAGAAGATTTAGATTTTTTTGCAAAACTAGATGCAGAAATAATTTTTAATAATTATGCATTAATAATGCAAGTCGGGAAAACGACTTGGAGAATAGTTCAATTTTGAGGTGACATTTTGTTAGACAGACAGATAAATCTTTTTAAAGTAGATACGAACGCTTTTTTATTTCCTGAAGAGAATGAGCAGCGCAAGTATTTGATAAAACTTAAAAAGGTGCGTGAATCATTTTATAAAACGAGAATTGATAATCGTGAGTCAGATATTAATCAGACCGTAAAGAAGCTTGAGATAAAAAGAAATAACGGAGACGATTTAAAAAAATACGAAGAGGCGTTAATTAGATTTACCGATGTAATTAAAAAAGAAGAAATTAAATGGAAAAACTTTATTCTTAATTCTGCATCTGAAAATGTAAAGTATAATGATACACATAAAAGAAAACGTATCCGTGAATTAAACGAGAACTATCTTTCTTATATTGATAGGCAGGATGGATACAAAAAAGTTAATCTTACAAATGTGGTTTCGATGTTTGAATCTACTTTGAGCAGGAGTTTTAATATTCAGCGAGACGAATTAACTTATGATATTTTTATAGTCGAGATATATTATTATGACATTGCTCAAGATATAATCTTAAACGGATTCAATTATAACGGAAATCATTATGTTTATTTCTCATCATCTGCCGGACAGATTAGGACTAAAAAGGCGGTTTTTGTCAATGAGAAAAAATATGAGAAGTGCAAAGCAAAACTGATGTGTGGTTTAACCATTGACAAGATTAATGAATGCGGAGGAATGAACATTAATAAATTTCTCGCATATTTGGCTTTGTCTAATTCGGCAACTGATTTATGGGAAGATATCTTTCAAGAGCCGTTTGATATTGATCGTTGTATCGTGGTGGATGATTTTGAAACCGAGGTTGAATGTGTAGTAGATAATATTGATTATCAAACTTATGAGATAACCCCAGGGGTAAAGGAATATATTCCTATTCCTCATAGTGACGGATGCGGTCTTATATCTGCAGATTATTGTGCAAGAAACTTTATGGTAAGACTTCCATGGATAAAAGGATTGCTTGGAAGCTTCGATTATAAAAAATTTATACGTGACAATAACTGTTCTCCAATTGTTAAAGATTTGTGGGGAAAAGAATACGACATTATCAAAGACGACATTAAAGTTATTTTCACGAAGTCGCAGCTTAAAATGTATAAGTACTATTCTAGTTGGGACGAATATAAAGAATACTTTAAAAAATATAATTGCGAGGCTGGTATTTGTAACATTGAGGAATCAAAAATTCCTAATGCAAAAATAAACTATCAGATGCTTCAAACTCTATATGATGCTACAGATGCCGAGATTAAAGAATTATGTAGCCTGCCAAATAAAAAGATAAAGGAGATTTCAGATAGCGTCGAAAATGCATTGGATTTTTTTGGAGTAAATCTTTATGATGAAGATGAGATACGTAAAGATTGGTTTCAAAAGTCTTTAAAGATTTATCCAGAGCTTTTAACTGATCCTGCGAACAAACAAGACCTTAAAGATTTAAAAAACAGTTTAGTTAAAAAGTATCGTGGTGGCAAATTAGATGTCTATGGTAAGTTTACATTTGTATTGCCAGACCTATATGCTTTTTGCGAATGGTTATTTGAAGATATCAAAGTTCCGTCAGGGTTAATTGAGAATAACGAAGTATTCTGTAGGTTATATAAAAATTCAGAAGAGCTAGACTGTTTAAGATCTCCGCATCTTTATGTAGAGCACGCAGTCCGTAAGAATGTATTTAATAAAAAATACAGAAATCAGAATTTAAGAGATTGGTTTCATACTGATGCTATATATACAAGTACTCACGATCCGATTAGTAGGATTCTTCAATTTGATGTTGACGGAGATAAATTGCTTGTAATATCTCAAAAGAAAATTATTGAGATGGCAAAGCGTTGCATGACCGGGGTATATCCTCTTTACTATGAAATGAAAAAGGCTACTGCTGAAGAAATCAATCCGCATAATTTATATAAAGGATTGGAGCTAGCTTTTACTGGTGGCAGAATCGGGGGTATTAGTAATAATATAACAAAGATTTGGAATAGCCCAAATATTAATAGCGAAGCTAGAGATGCAATAAAATGGTTGTGCATGGAAACTAATTTTACTATTGACTATGCTAAGACATTGTTTAAACCAACAAGACCTCAAGAAGTAAATAGTATCATTAGTAGCTATACAAGAAATAAAGTTCCGTATTTCTTTATATATGCAAAAGACAAGGAAGAAAGATGTGTAGAGCCAACTAATCAAAGCATGATGAATAGAATTGGGAAAGAAATAAAAGATAATAAAAATATGTTTTTCCCAATTAATAAATTAAATAAAATAAATTATCATTTATTTTTAAAAGATAAGTTGGATGTATATGAAAACGAAGAATTAAATCAATGCTTTAATAAATGGAATCGTAAATACGGAAACAATTTAAATATTGATGAAAGTAATACTGATAAGAATAATATAGTTGCTATTTCAAACCAGGTTAAAGAAGATCTTCATAGGATCGAAGCTGATGACAATAAGATATTAAATTCGTTAGTGTGCTTTTTATACAAACGTCCTTCCGAAAGAAAGAAGAAACTTTTCTGGTACATGTATGGGAAAGAGTTGTATGAAAATTTAAAAACCAATTTAATAGATATGCCGTTCTGTTATAAGTGCGGCAAAAGAACTGATGAAAGCATGGTTCATAATAAATGTTTTAGTTGTCGTCAAAAAGAAACAAAAGAAAAAGGTTTTAAATTAATTAAATGCATTGATTGCGGAAAAGAAATAAAGATTAGTCCGAGGTCTAGAGCGGTTAGGTGTGATGATTGTAAGCTGGCTGAAAGGCGACTACATAATCAAAAAATGTATGAAAATAGAAAATTCAACCAAGTTCGTGAAATAACCGACTTGCAATTTTCCTAGACAATCGCTGATAAAATTAAAGATTTTTAGACATTTAAAAAAGGCTTATTAGGGGAAGACCTTAATTTGTAGGCATATTAAATGTCGATAATCTACACTAAGTTAATTCCGGTCTAAACCCCGAATATGATAACAAGGAGACTTTATGAGAAAAGATAATCATGGCAACGAGCACTACTCTTCTTTTAGTGAGCTTGCTGCTTCAATGGGTTTAAAGCCCGTAACAAAAAACAAAAAGAAAATTGAATATCAACAAGAAAAATTTAATAAGAGACACAAATGTAAGTCATGTGGTCAGCCATTAACATTTGTTGGAGGCAATGTTGTTACTTGCACTAATCCTAAATGTCGAGGAATTAAAAACGTTAAGAAACTTGACGACGGAACTGAAATTGTAACTTATCTTACATCATATGAATTGCTTGACGATGTAGGAGAAATAATTGCCAATAAAATATTTGATAATTAAAGGAGACTGACATGATAAACAAAAATGCAATGACAGATCTTATTAAGAATGATACTGGAATTTCTAAATGCGTAATTACTCCAGTTCTCGACTCATTATTTGATAATATTGTAAAAGCTGTTGCAAACGATGAAGTTGTTAACTTTGTTAACTTTGGAAAATTTTCTGCTAGGCACCGTGATGCCTGTGCAGGAACTAATCCTCAAACTGGAGAAACAATAACAATAGAAGCACATACAGTTCCGCAGTTTAAGGCGAGCGATACTTTTAGAAATGCGGTTAGATGAAGGATAGAAAAGGTGAGATTTGTGATTAAAATTAATAAAAGCGAAGCAGATTATTTATTATCTCAGGGATTTAATTTCCCAGAACATTTACATAAGACACATACAAGTCATCCGACTTATTACGTTACAGAAAATAAGGCATATAAGGCTCTTCAAAAATATAGAGAATCTATAACAGTAAAATAGGAGGTGCGTCTTGGATTTAAATAAACAAAAGGACGAAACTACTTTACAATATATTTGGAGAATCGGAGATGCTAAAGATTCTGGATCATTAGACATGACATGGGAAGATTTAACAGATGTTTTAAACGAAAACCTTGGTCAAGATTATAATAGTTCGACTTATAGAAAATCTTATAGATTGGCTAAATCTTATTATGATGAAGTATTTTCTAAAATGGAATCTGAAGATTATAATCATGAATTAATGATGCAGAGACGCAAGTTAGAAAAACTTAAAGTGCAATTTCGTGATGAACGAAACGCTTGGAATAAACAGAATTATGTTGAAGCTAGAATTGAACATAAGCTTGATTACCTTGAAGAAAAACTTCAAGAAATTGGGCAAATAGAGTTTCCTGACCATGAGATTTTTTTAACTCCTACTGATAATGATTTAATTGTATTTCTTACAGATTTACACATTGGAGAAACTTTTGAAAGTAAATTCGGTGCTTATAATTCTGATATAGCAAAAGAAAGATTGGACAAATATATTACAGAAGTTGTAAATATTGGTTCTTTACATAAGGCTGAAAATATTTTTGTAGTTCTTGGTGGAGATCAGATAAGCGGCAATATTCATAAATCTATTCAGGTGTCTAATAGAGAAAATGTTATAGATCAAGTGAAGCTTGCTTCTGAATATATATCTAATTTTGTTTATAAATTAAGTGAATATTTTTCTCACATTTATGTTGCTAGTGTTGCTGGAAATCATTCAAGATTAATTGCTAATAAAGAATTAGATATTAGAGAAGAACGTTTAGACGATTTAATTTCTTGGATTGTAAAGCAAATGACATTAAACGTTAGTAATATTGATTTTATAGAAGACAACTATGATAATGGGATTGCAAAGATTTCTGTTCGTGATTTAGATTATATTATGGTTCATGGAGATTTTGATGCTCCTAATGCCAATGCAATAAATAAGTTATGTACTATGATTGGAGAATTTCCATATGCTGTTCTTGCCGGACATAGACATAGTCCTATGTCAGCAGAATTTAATGGAATTAAATATATCCAATCTGGATCTCTTGCAGAAGCTGGTGATTCATATACAATTTCTAAACGTTTAAAAGGAAAGGCTTGTCAAACTGTATTAGTTTGTAATTCAGACGGAATACAATGTACTTATAACGTAACGTTATCATAAAACAACGCCCTATACGGGCATATAATAAACCCCACACGCCTCTCAACGATGCGTACCACGTGGGGTATTTTTATGACGCAGAGTGGACTGGAGTCTGGAACCAGCCAAGCCTCATAAGCTTTGATACGTGAGTTCGAATCTCACCTCTGCTATTTTTTACAAAAGATAATAACTACCAAAGATAAACAAATATAAGGAGTTTATATATGAGTTATTATCCATACGGAGTACAACAGTACTCTCCTATTTATCAACCTCAATATCAAATACAACAACAACCAACACAACAACCTTCTTCTGGGTTAAATTGTAAGATTGTTGATAGTTTAGAGGTTTCAAAAATTCAAGAAGTTCCATTTGGTTCTTTCGGAGTTTTTCCTAAAGGCGATCTTAGCGAGATTTATATAAAATCTTGGAATGGCGATGGTACAACAAAAATAATTACTTATAAACCAGAAGTAATTAATGAAGCGCCACAACAAGACGTTTATATGGTTGCTCTTGATGAAATAAAAAGATCAATAGAAAATCTTGAAGAAAAAATACAACCTACTGCTTCTTCCTCTTCTAGAAAAAGAAAGGAGCCGGTAGATGAATAATTATATTCAACTTATAAAAAATATTATGAGTATGAGAAATCCACAACAGTATGTTGTAGGAGAATTAAATAAAATGGCTTCCCAGAATCCAATGGTAAGTATGGTAATGAAGAATGGAAATTATGAGACCGTTGTTCGTAATATATGCAAACAGAAAGGAATTGATATAGATTCCTTAATTAATATGATTCACTAAAGATAAAAAATACCAAAGATAAATTTTTATTTAGAATGAATTAAGTTGCGCAACTTATTCAAATAAAAATTTAGGAGGATTTTTTATGTTTTCAGGTAATGACTTTTCTCTTTCTGATATTGCAGCCGTAACTGGTTCAAACAGAAATGATGATGGATTTTTTGGCGGTAATGGTCTTTGGCTCATTCTGTTCTTTATTTTAATCCTTGGCGGTGGCTGGGGATTTGGTGGATTTGGTGGAAACGGTGCAGCCGAAGTAGCTGTAACTTCTGCCGATCTTCAGAGATCATTTGATAATTCTGCAGTAGAGTCTAAATTAGATTCTATTTCTAGCGGATTATGTAATGGATTCAATGGAACACAGATGGCTATGGCAGCAGGATTTACTGATGTAGTCGGTAATATTAATGCTACTACTTATGCTCTTCAGAATGCTATTCAGGCAAATGCCATAGCTGACATGCAAAATAATTTTGCATTAACATCACAACTCCAAAATTGTTGTTGTGAAAATCGCAGTCAGATAGCTGATTTGAAATATACAATGGCTACAGATGACTGTGCTACTAACACACTTATAAATACTTCAACTCGTGATTTAATCGAGAATAACAATGCTAATACCAGAGCCATACTTGAAGATCTTAATGCTCAAACATTAGCTCAGAAGGATGAAAAGATACAAGAACTTACTTCTCAAGTAAACGCTCTTGGTCTTGCTGCTTCTCAACAGGTTCAGAGCAATTATATTGTTGATCAGCTTAGAACCAAAGCTCCTATTCCTGCATATGTAGTTGCTAATCCCTATTCTGGAGTTGGCTCTTGTGCTTCATATGGATGTATGGCTTAAAACCTTTTTATACTAAAGATAAAAAAGGAGAGGTGATCCCTCTCCTACTTTTTATGTATAAGGAGGAAATTTAATATGGAAATAACAAGTGTTGCGAGCCAGCAAGTTGCTGTTAGTTCAAACGTGTTGTTTACTGAAACTGCTATTCCTGGAGGGCATTGTATTACTCATAGAGAAGGAAGTGGTCTTGTTAATTTAAGAGGGTTAGTAAATCCTTGTGAATGTTATGCAAGATTTCTTGTAAATTTTCAAGGCAATATAGCTATTCCTGAAGGAGGAACTCCTGGAGAAATTAGTTTATCAATTGCTTTAGATGGTGAACCAATTGCGAGTTCTACAATGATAACAACTCCAACAGTTGTTGAAAGTTTCTTTAATGTATCTTCGAGTGCTAACATTGTTCTTCCTGAAGGAGATAATGTAATTATAGCAGTTGAAAACACTTCTAGTCAGCCTATCACTGTTCAGAATGCAAATCTGATTGTGACAAGGACATTATAGGAGGTGTGTATGGAAGAACTGAAGACAATGAAACAGCAATTTATTTCTGCGGTTCAAGGAGAACTTGCTAGAGGAATAAATAAAGTTGATGCTCATGAAATGGGCGAAGTTGTAGATATGATTAAAGATCTTAGTGAGGCAATTTATTATTGTTCTGTTACAGACGCTATGGATAAGAGTTCTCAAGAAGATAAAGAATATTATATGGAAAAATATATGCCCAGTAAATATTATACCCCATATCCTCGTTATTATGATGAACGTAATAGAGATATGGAAATGTATTCTGGAAGAATGTATTTTACAGAACCTAAAGTAAATGTTTCTGCTAGAAGTGATTATGCTAGAGATATGCGTGAAGGACGCAGTCCTATGTCTCGCAGAATGTTTATGGAAACTAAAGAAAGTGGTTCTGTTGAAGGCTCTATGAAAGAACTTGAGCATTATTTAAAAGACTTATCTGAGGACGTTGTTGAGATGATTGAAAATCTTAACAACGAAGAGCGCATTATTGTTAAACAGAAACTTTCTGCTTTAGCAAATAAGATTGCTTAATGTTTAATATAAATGGTGAAAGTTGGAATATTAAATTTGTTCCTGCTGATTCTGATATGCTTCGTAGAAGTGATGGGGAATATACTTTAGGCGCAACTGTAGATCAGTACAAAACTGTATTTTTAGCTGATACTTTGTACGGAGAAAGATTAAGAAAAGTATTGTGTCATGAGTTGTGTCATTGTTTAATATTTTCTATGAATTTATATTTTGATTTATATCAAGAAGAACGCTTGGCAGATTTTATTGCAACGTATGCTAGAGATATTATAAATATATCAGATGAAATTTATAAACGTATAAATGAGAGCACTTAGAAGTAAGTGCTCTTCTATGTGGGCGAGTTGGTCTATTGTAAGTTCGAATCTTACCGCCCGCTTTTGATTTTATGACAAAAAGGAGGATAGTCATTTTGGCTACGAAAAGAAATTCAGCTCCTGTCAAAATGACAATTGCTGAAACAAGAGACGCTTTAGATAAAGCAAATAAATTATTAGATACAGGTTGTCGTTGTGCAATGTGCGGCAAGGTAAAAGACCAAGAAACAAAATTTTATTATGATACAGACCCTTTGTTGGGAGGAAGTAGTTTTTCTCGTATTTGTAGAGATTGCGCTAAAGCTATCGCATGTCGTAGAGATAAAAATGGAGAAGACCACGAACCAACAAAAGAATCAGTTCAATTGGCTTTGTTATATTTAAACAAACCATTTCTAGAATCCGTTTGGAATGCGAGTATTCAAGAATCTGAAAATTTAGTTACTGGGAAAACAAAATCAAATGTGTGGGCTAGTTATATTAAGAATATTCAGATGACCCAATACGTTGGAATGACATATAAAGATTCAGATATGTTTAAAGAAAAAATAGTTTATCAAGATGAACTGACCGAGGAAATGGTTATGGATTCTCATTCTGGTCAAGATACATATGATAGCTATTTAAAAAACAAAGCCGATGTTATAAGACTATTAGATTACGACCCTTTTGAAAAAGAATCTATATCTGATCAGCCTTTTTTATATTCGCAATTATTAGGACTTCTTGATTCAAGTCAGGAAGCAAATGAAGATATGATGCGTACTTCTTCTGCTATTTCAATAGTTAGAGGATTTTTACAACAATCTAAAATAGATGACACTATTGCAAAATTGATGTCTGATATTCAAAATCTCGAAAGAAATTCAGCGACTATTAAATCTTTACAAGATAGTAAAAGTAAGATTACTTCAATGATTAAAGATTTAGCTGCCGAAAGTTGCCTATCTCTTAAAAATAGTCGAAATTCAGTTAAGGGCGAAAATACTTGGACTGGAAAAATTAAAAAGATTAAAGAATTGAATTTAAGAGATGGTCAAGTAAATGGTTTTGATATTGGAACTTGTAGAGGAATGCAACAAGTTTTAGATATGAGTAACGCTTCAATCATGAAACAGTTGTCTCTTGATGAAACTGAATGGTCTGATATGGTCGCTGAACTGCGTCAAGTAAGAATTGATTTACAAAAACAGTTAGATGCATATAAAGAAATTAATAGAATTCTTTTACAAGAGAATTTAGATCTTAAAGACTATATTGAGGAAAAAGGAATTAATCTTGATATTAATACAGTTGATTTAAAAGATATCTATTCTCCTTTTTCTAGTATAGATAAAGAGGAGGAAGTTAGAGATGAGTCAGATACTTCTTCCGTATAATTTTGATTTGAATTATGATAAAGATTTTTATAAAGATTATGGGATATTTGTTAAACCCATTGATTATCCTATGTCTACAAAAAAAATAGAATCTTTATTAGAAATTGCTAGGCTTCAAAAATATTTACAATGTAATCCAGTTAAAGCAATTGATTTATTTTTTAATATTGAATTATTAGATAGTCAAGCATTGGCGGTTGAAGAAACTTGGTTTATTCAGAATGCATTGATTTGTGCAAGCCGTGGATGGGGAAAATCAACCGTAATTGATTTAAGTCTAATGTCAAAAGATATGTTATTTTGCAATTATTGGGCTTATATTGCGAGCGGTTCTGGATCTCAGGCTGAACAAACATTTAATGTTCTTGAAAAATTAGCCAATGATAATATTGACACTTTTGCTGGATCAACGGGAAAAATATTTAAAGATGAAATAGAAATTAAAAATGCTGCAGGAGATGGATTTAGTCACAGTAGCAATGGATTTAATTACAATCTTTATAATGGATCGATGACTCAAACTCTTAACAGCAATATTGATGCTAAGAGAGGTTATAGAGGCTCAATAATTTTTGATGAGAGTGGTTTCTTATCAGAAGAAATGATGAATGTTTATAGTGCGTTTGCTATTGTAAATAAATCATTGAAGACTGGTAAGGACGCAAGTGGTAGGTCTATTGATCCTATAAGACAAAGGTGTTTCCCAATAAGTATGCCTTATCAGAAAATATATATAAGTAGTGCTAGTAGTACAGATACAAAGTTTTATTCTTTATATAGAGATTTTTCTAAAAAGATGATAATGGGAGATCCAGACTTTGTAGTTCTTCATATAGATTGTGAACAGGCATTTAAGCCTACTTTAAGAGGAGAGCTTATTGAGCCTTTATTAACACGTTCTCAGGTCGAATCCGAAATGAGAACAAATCCAGAAAAAGCAAGAAGAGAATATTATTGTCAATTTACTACTGATGCTGGAACTGACGCTATTGTTCGTAGAGGAGTTATTACTCGAAACGAAGAGGTTAGGGTTCCGCTTTTATTTAACGATACTGGAGATAAAAAATTTGTTATCGCATATGACCCTGCAAGATCAAGAGATAATTCTGTAATTTTAGTTATGGAAATATATTCTGTTGAACAAACAGATGGAACTTCTGATATTAGAGGACGTATTGTTAATGTTATTAACTTGTTAGATGTTGGCAAAAAAATTAAATCTCCTATGAGAACTCCTGATCAAGTTGAATATTTAAAAAAAGTTATTCTTGATTATAATGGAGGAGCCGATGCATACGGTAATATATTAGGAGTATATATAGATGCAGGATCTGGTGGTGGCGGTGTTAACATTGCCGATTATTTAATGCCAGATTGGGTAGATGAAGCCGGCATTACTCATAGAGGTTTAATTGATAAAGAATATTCTGAAGAATATGTAAAACAATTTCCAAATGCTGTCGATAAGATTAAACTTATGTCTCCTACTGCTTTTAAATCTATCATGTATGAGGCAATGATAGAATTATTAAATCAAGACAAAATTAGTTTTACTTGTTCTTATGACAATAAAGGATATTTTACTATTTTTGATGTTGATGAAGAACTAATTAAAAAAGAGCGTCAAAAAATAGAGGAAAAACTAAAAAATAAAAAACTTTCTGACAAGGAATTTGAGGAAAAGGTTGAGGAAGAATTAAATAAATTACAATCTGTTAATACTAAAGTTATTAAATTAAATTGGAGCGAAGAATTGGCTTTATCAAACATAGACGCTTTAAAAGAAGAGCTTGTTAATATGGTGAGAAAGAAAAGAGAATCTGGAAAAGATTCTTTTGAACTTACACCAGAAAAAGCAAATAAGTTAAACGACGATAGATCATACGTTTGCTGTATGGCAAGCTACGCTTTAATGGAAGAACGCAGAAAAGCAATTCTTAAAAAACCTAAACCTGATAATTCAAATTTATTAGATCTTTTAACTTTTCGTCCAGCCCGTCCAAAGGTTGGACTTTTTTAATATAAAGGAGGAAGTGCCGGATGGCAGAGAATGTTAAAAGTGCAACTGGCACTAAAACTGCGGCAGAATTACAAGAGATGTTTGCCACAAAAAATCAGATTAACTATGCCAAGGCTGAAGAAGCTTTGCGTAGATGGCATGATCCGAATAAAACATATAATAAGACTACGGGTATTTTTAGTAAAGAAACACTTAGGACTTATTTACAAAATATTGGTGCCAATGAAAAGAACTTGAGAAATCTTTCATGGTATTTATATTATAGAGCACAGATTTATAATCGACTTGTTCAATTCAACTCCAATATGTTTTGTTTAGATTGTCGTTCTGTAATACCCCAATATGATTTAGTCAAGGGTGGAGACGCAACTAAAATGCTTAAGTCTTTTCAAGATACTCTTGATGTTTTAGACAATATGCATTTACAGGGTGAATTTTATAATGTTTATGTAAATTGTTTTATACAAGACGTATTTTACGGTGTTGTCTTTTATGATGATACTGGAATATTTATTTATAATTTTCCCGCAGATTATGCAAGAATTGCTGGTAAATATATGACAGGTGATTTTGCATATGAAATAGATTGTTCATATTTTAAAAGATATCCTGAACTTCTTGATTATTTTCCAGAACCATTTAAAACTTTATCTGATCAATCTGAACGTGACGGAATTCGTTGGCAAGTAATGCCACAAGAATATGCTTTATGTTTGAAATATAGGTCTGAAGATGTTGAGACTGTTATACCTCCGTTTGTTCCAATATTTAATGCTATTATTAATTTGGCAGACTTGGAAGACGTTCAAGCTATTGCAGATGCTCAAGCTATTTATAAATTAATTTGGATGGAGCTTGAAACAATTCAAGGTAGTAAAAACATAGATGACTGGAAAAACGATCCTAATTTAGTTTCAAATTATTTTAATAAAATGATTAATGAAAAGTTGCCAGATTATATATCAGCCGCTTTGGTTCCAGGAAAATTAAATGAGATTTCCTTCCCTGAAGATCAAGCTAATGATACTAATAAAGTCGCAAAGGCTACCGAAACGGTTTTAAATACGGCTGGTGGTGCAGAAATATTAAATGGTGCAACTATTAATAATACATATGCTTTTAAAATGGCAATGATTGCAAATACAGAATATGCTATTTCAAGTTTATTACCCCAAACGCAGGGATTTATAAATCGTTTCTTACAGAATCAGTTAAAGAAGAATGCATGTAAAGTGAAACTTTTCCCAGTATCTGTTTATACAAAAGATGATTATAAAGAACAACTTTTAAGCTCTGCTCAGAATAGCTTACCAACTATTCTTGCATATAATACGTTTAATGGATTTAGCGAGAAGGATACATTAGCTTTGAATTTCTTAGAGCAAGATGTTTTAGGTTTAAGCACAAAACTTCGTCCATTAAATACTTCTTATACTCAAAGTGGAGATGATTATACAGACGAAGTAGGTCAGGGAGCACCGACCAAAGACGAAGGCGATCTCTCTGATAGCGGAGAAAGAAGTAGAAATCAATGAGGGTAAAAGGATATGAATTTTGTAAAAACAAGTAATGAAGATACATACAAAAAATTATTAGAACTTGGTTTTACATTTCTTCAGAAAGAAGGTAATTATTATTGTTTTATAAATGATGGTAAACAAGTTTTTGATAATGAAAATGTAATAATTACAAATAAACTTTGTATGTAAGAAAGGAAACAGCAAATGGAAAGACGTTATTCAACGTTGCCTGATTTGTGCGAGTTTTTCTCTTCTAAAGGTGTAAATCAAACATTTAGTTGTAAAGATGCTACTGATGAAATTGTAGTACAAGTTAAAGGTACTATGAAATTTTCTAAAGAAGATGCAACTGAAGGATTATATCCTGCTAGAGTTCAATTGAATTTCATTGGAGATAATCTTAACGGAAGCACTATAAAAGCAAAGGCTCAAGAGAGTGCTCTTCCGTCTTCTCAATTTAGACCACTTCTTGCATATATCCATGAAGTTGATGGAGAACCTCAGTTTTATGGACATAATATGCATCAAGATGATGAAGGGAATATCGTATATGATGAGCAAGCCGTAGGTGTTATAATTGACGCTGCTCACATAGAACATGACGATGAATATGATAAAGATTATGCAGTTGCTAATGCATATATATGGCAATCATATTCTCGTGCAGCAGAAATATTGGAACGAGACGGTAAGTGTGATTGTAGCGTTGAACTTTGTATAAGAGAAATGAGTTACGATGCTAAAAACAAAGTATTAAGTCTTGATAATTTTTATTATGATGGATGTACTATGCTTGGTATGGATGATGAAGGTAAAAAAGTAAATCCTGCTATGCCTGGCTCTAATGTTACATTAAAGGATTTCAGTGTAAAGAACACTGATTATTCTAATGAAAAAGTAATTGAATCATTAGACGAGATAAAACAAATTCTCTCTAATTTCAATATACAAAATTTAAAGGAAGGAGGAAAACCAGTGAAGTTCGAGGAATTGCTTGAAAAGTATGGCAAGACTGTTGAAGATATAACTTTTGATTATGAAGCTATGTCAGACGAAGAACTTGAAGTTGCATTCGCTGAAGCATTTGCTGAAAACGAAGGTGTACAAGGTGATGAGGCTCAAGGCGAAGCTCCTGCTTCCGAAGAAAATTCAGAGACTGATCCTGAACCTACGGAAGATGAAAATGCAGGAGGTGAGCAGACTGTTGAGAATTCAACAGATGAGTATTCT
>JAEEGL011438925.1_pt1 | contig 15247 bp, 10 predicted proteins | sample 9134231 | NCBI WGS metagenome assembly JAEEGL01 (sample SAMN16246548, study PRJNA631951) | gut metagenome | biome: gut microbiome; feature: rumen; material: fiber-attached | host: Bos | place: Iran: Karaj | collected 2018-10 | reverse complement strand
CCGCAGACCAAGAACGGCGGTCGTATGGACTTGATTGTCAATTACAACCGCAAGGAATACATCGTGGAACTCAAAATTTGGCGCGGCTCGAAATACGAAACCGAGGGCAAGGTTCAACTCGCCAACTATCTCTCGCAGCGCGGCCTTGACACCGGCTATCTCATCACATTCTCGTTCCTCAAAAACAAGGTTGTCAAAGAAGACCCGGAATGGATAGAGTACGACGGAAAAAGAATTTTGGAGGCGGTGATATAATTTTTAACACAAAAAAATTGTGTATTTCAATTTTATCCTCTATTTTTACCGCGTAAAATCTAAAATCACTATTAACTATGCTCAACGAAATGAAATATACCAACATCAACCTCACTTTACAAAAAGTAAATCGGGGGGGGTAAAATGTGTATTTTATTTTACTTTTTACAACAACCATAAAAAAATCCCTTGCGGAAAAAGTCTGAAATGACATTTTTCGCAAGGGATTTTTGTTTTCAATCTATTTATTAATTTTAAAAAAAACAACCATGAAAAAAATTAAATTTTCATTGCTGAGCGCATTTTTTTGCGCAGGTATGCTCCTTGTAACAGCGTGTCACAAGGATGATGACAACAACACAGAACAGAGCGACAAAACTGTATCTGTTTTAGGCGTAACTCTTGACAAAACTTCTGTTTCTCTTGAAGTCGGTGCAACATTAACTCTTACTGCAACCGTTTCTCCCGACAATGCTGACAATAAGACCGTTACATGGTCATCAAGTGATGAAGCTGTTGCTACCGTTGATGAAAACGGCAAAGTAACGGCTGTTGCTGTTGGCAATGTAACCATTACCGCTAAGGCAGGGGATAAAACTGCCGAGTGCAAAGTAACTATATCGGCAAAGATTATTGCAGTAGAAAGTATAACTTTCGACGAGTCGTCTTTATCGTTACTCGTAGGTGATAGTAAAACCCTTACGGCAACCGTTTCTCCCGAAAATGCTGACAACAAGACCGTTACATGGTCGTCAAGTGATGAAGCAATCGCTACCGTTGATGAAAACGGAAAAGTAACAGCAGTTGCAGCCGGCACGGCGACCATCAAAGCCTCTGCAAACGACGGCAGCGGTATGAAAGCCGAATGTGAGGTAACAGTTATTTTCGGATGGAATTATTCAGTAATTAGTGCATATACTCCGGGGACACCAAGGGGCGGAATAACCATTGAAGGTGCTTCTAGTAAAATTGATCGTAATTTCTATAGCGGTACTTGGACATTTAAGATAGATGAAGGAAGAAAATTCAAAAAAATAGAAATGGCTTCTAGTTCTACAAATTTTTCGGGAACTGGTGTTACAATAGAGAATTATCCATTTTATAGTGCGCAGGACAGGAGGAATTACGACAACGGGAAAAAGATTATTTGGGAAGGGGACGCATCCTCCGTCACATTCTCTGGACATGCGTATGCTGTTGAGTATATCAAATTCGTGATAGAATAGGCAACACGTATTGGATTACAGAGCTAAAAACACCTCCCGTCAAAAATGGCGGGGGGTGTTTTGTTTTTGTATTTCCGATTATTTGTCGTACATTTGGAATGAAATTTTAAAGTCGCAAATTGCGACATCCAGTTCTGAAAAAAATGGGTATCAGGGCAAAAACATTTGCGTAGTTCAACAAGACGGCAACAGAATGGTTTGTCATAAAAAAAAAGTTTTTACCAAATTTGCCCCTAAAAGTGAGATTTGGTAAAAACTTTTTTTTTATATCTGATTATCAGAATAAGATTCTAATTAAAAACGTGTCTTATAAAATCGTTTCCGATTGCAAACACCATGATTGCCAATAAGATAATCATGCCTATTTTTTGCGCTGTTTCTTGGAATTTTAAAGAAGGTTGTTTGCCCGTTATCATTTCAACAACGGTAAACAAAGCGTGTCCGCCGTCAAGACCCGGAATCGGGAAAACGTTTAAGACCGCTAACATTATCGAAAATAATGCCGTTAAATTCCAAAACGCATACCAATCCCAACTGCCCGGGAAAATTTTAGCCATTGAAATAAAACTTCCAACGCTTTTATATGCTTGAGTATCAGGATTGAAAATAAGTTTCCATTGTTTTAAATATTCACCGATTTCGTCGAAACCACGTTTAATTCCCACAGGGAACGATTCAAAAAATCCGTATTGAACGGTTTCAAATTCAAAGAAATCTCCCGGATTTTTGTTGATAACTTTTAGAAGTCCGTCTTGAGGAATTTGCATTGTTATCGTTAATGTTTCTTCACCTCTTAAAACGCTGAAATCCGCAGTTTTACCGGCATTAGCCTCAAGAAATTTCTTGACATCGTTAAAAAATTCACATTCCTTTCCGTTAATTTTTTTTATCTTGTCATCTACTTGAAAACCAGCTTTTTGTGCGGGAGAATTTTCGGCAAACTCTTTTATTTGAAACGGAAATCTCGGTGTCATAAACGATGTTTCCGCTTGTAAAATACCGGCAATATGTTCGTCTGTTAAATAAAGAGTCGTATCTTTGCCGTTACGGGCCACTGTCAATGATTTAGGATCGTTTAGCAGCAAAAGACCGAGTATTTTGTTGTAATCAGTACATTTTTCACCATTTACGAGTTTTATCATATCACCGTCTTTAAGACCTATGCTCTGTCCTAAACTATCAACGGCGATACCGTATTTGATGTTTTCAGTCGGCAGATACTGACTTCCCCAACTATAAGCAACCATGGCGTAAATAAACATTGCCAAAATAAAATTGACAAAAACTCCCGCCAACATTATTATAAGGCGTTGCCAAGCCGGTTTTGAACGAAATTCCCACGGTTGAGGTGTGCTGCTAAGCCCCGCAGTATCAAGGCTTTCGTCTACCATTCCGGCGATTTTGACATAACCGCCGAGCGGCAACCAACCTACTCCGTATTCGGTTTCGCCTTTCTTGAACTTAAAAAGCGAAAACCACGGGTCAAAAAACAAATAAAATTTTTCAACCCTGCATTTAAACAATTTGGCGGTTATAAAGTGTCCGAACTCATGACAGATTACGAGCAGACTCAAACTGACCAAAAGTTGTGCTATCCTTACGGCTATTTCCATCTTTTATATCTTAAATATTTTAAAAATTTCGTTCGGCAAAGGTAATAACTATTTTGCTTATAAAAAAAATAATTTAACTTTGCAAAAGATTTTTTTGGAATTTGACAAATGCAAAAATACACTATAACTATCAGCGGCATAGCGGTTACGGTAAAAAAATACTCCGTTTCCAAAAGCATGAGAATTATCGTTCATCCAGGTGGTCAGGTTACGGCGACTTGTCCGCTGAGGGCAAGAAAGTCTGATATTGAAAATTTTATTGCATTAAATTGCGCTTGGATAACTTCAATGCAGAAAAAAAGTGTATCTTTGCCCCCGGAATCCAAGAACTTGAGGGTTCCCGTTGAGGTTTTGAAACAGCAGGCAAAAACTTACGTTCCAGAACGTTTGCTTTTTTGGGCGAGGCTTAATGGTTTGAAATACAAAACTTTAACTATCGGTTCTGCGAAAACTAAATGGGGTAGTTGTTCACGGGACGGACGGATTAGGATTTCGTGTTTTGTTATGCTTTTAACAAAGGAGCAGATAGATTATGTTTTGCTTCATGAATTGTGTCATTTGATACATTTCAATCATTCGGTGGCGTTTCATAAGAAATTGGACGAGATGTTGCCTAATCACAACGAAAAAGAATTAGTAAAGGAAATAAAAAAAGTATCAATATACAACCAAAAATAATCATGGAAAAAGCAGTAAGTATAAAAGTCAGCGGCAGGGTTCAGAAAGTGGCTTACCGTCATTATGCGCGGCTTGCGGCGCAAGATTATAAAATAGCGGGCAAAATCGAAAATCTTCCCGATGGTTCGGTTTATATCGAGGCGCAGGGTGAGGAAAACAATCTCAAGGATTTTATTGATTATTGCAAAACAGGGCCTTCTTGGGCGAGAGTTGATAATATAGAGATTCTTCCTATTGATGTTCAGCAGGACAGAAAAGGGTTTGAATAAAAAAATAAAAAGCGAAAATAATCTTTTATAAAAACAAAAAAATATTTATTTTTGCTAACAAAAATTTTACGCATTTTTTTTAGTTACAAAGCTAAAAAAATCAAACGAACTTGATGAGAAACTTAAAGGAAAGATATGGCAAGTTTAATTACTGTATTTAAGGACATTTTGCTGACTAACGACAGCATTACCGTACCGTCTTTCGGTACGTTTGAAACATCATATCAGTCTGCGCAGTTGGACGAGAAGACGGGCGTGATTTATCCGCCGACAAAACTCGTAAAGTTTAATGCAGCAAAAAAAGAGGATGAGGCAAATCGTCTTGTCAATTATTTGAAGGAGAAACTTCAAGCCGACGATGAAATTTCGCAGAGGCTTATTAGCGAATTTATTTCGCAGGCGGAAAAGAAATTTCAAGAAAAGGTTGGGCTTACGATTGACGGGGTCGGAATTTTGCAAAAGGACGAAACGGGAAATATACTTTTGAAATCCGTACCGTCCAATCTTTCTATCGACAATTACGGAATGGACGTTGTGGAAGTGGAAAAAGTTGATGAAAGTCAGAGAGTTGTGCAAGAGGCTCCGGCTCAGAAATCAACCGTTAAAACAACTAAAGTTACTACTACGAAAGTTACCACTACTAAAACTACTACCGAAAAAACGGACGAAGAAAAGAAGAAAAAGAGCAGTCTTTTGAAACTTTTGGCTATAATATTGCCGATAGTAGCATTGCTGACGGTATTGTTCTTTATTTTCAAAGATAGTATTATCGGATTTTTCTCTGGTGAGAGCGAACCTAAAGAAACTGTTGAGGCTCAGCAGGCTAACACTTCACCCGAGGTTAAGGTAATTGACATCGAAGAGCCGGAAACAGTTGAAATTAAAGAGAATATCACTACGGATTCTGATTTAAGCATTTTGGCGCGTGCCGGATTCAGTAACGTTTCGCCGCAGTATTTAGGTACGAAGTACAAAAAATACTATCTCGTTGGCGGTTCGTTCAGAGATAAGGCTAATGCTAACAAAATTAAACGTCAGATTAACGCAAAAGAGGTTCTCAAAGCCGAAGGTTCTGAATATTACAGAGTTATAATTATCGGCAGTGATGATGCTCAAGAAATCGTTGACGCATATCAGAAAGCATTATCCAAAGGTATTAAAGCCGAGGATATGTGGTTATTGAAAAATTCTAAATAATTCAGTCTATTTGAATTATTTTTGTTATTATTATGTTTTTGTTGGAAACGGACTATTTTCTTAAAAAAAATAGTCTGTTTTTTATTAAAATCTTTTTGTTATGAAATTAAGATATTTTAGTTTTTTTATCGTTTTAATGTTTTTAATAGTTGCTTGTACGAAAGACAACGAAGAGTTTTTAAACAGTACGAAAACGAGAATTTTGAGCAAAAGAGTTTCTGAAATTGTAATGAGCTCGCCCGATTCGGATACCGTTAAAATAAGTTATACATACAAATCCGATGCACTTTATTATATTTCGGTTTTTTGTGCCGAGGAATTTAATGAAAAACGTTTTGAAATTAGCGACGACACTTTAATTATAACAAGTGTTACATCTCAAAAATTTTCTTCAGATGCTTTTTTTGTTGAAGAAAATTCTGTTACTCCTGTTTATCAATTGCGCAATAAACTTAATACGGAAGGTAATGTTTTAGCGTATTACGATCATGATGGTTATGTAAAAAAAATGAATGACGCAGCAGAATTTTATTCGGAAAACGGCGTTTTAAAGGCTTTGAAACTCAATGACATGGTTTATACTTTTGAGTATAGTTCTGAGATTTATAACAATTTGAACATTGATTTATTTAGTGTTTTAGGCGTTTTAACGCAAACAGATTTCAATAAAATTACGTTTTTTGATTTTTTTGCGGCCGCTGTTTTAGGCTCCCGTTTTATACGTTTGCCTGAAAAAATCGTTTTTGGCGACGATTCATGGATTATAACTTACGAAAAAGATTCAAAGGGCTATATCACGCAATTTACCGTTGAAAAACTTTCTTCAAGCCTAAAAGTTGAGGTAAAATATCAATAAAAATTATATTATTGATTTATAGGGAGTTAATAAAAAAATAAAAATAAAGGTAAAAAAAACTGTTAAAAATTTGTTAATGTAGTTAATATTTACTTAATTTGCAGCGAAAATATAAAAACAGAATAGAACAGAACGGTTATTTTTAAGTTGAGATTATTATAAAAAGAAGATTTTGCAATTAGTATTTTAACGTTAAGATTTGATTTGCATATTTTTTTTGATATTATAATTTTATTTGGATTTTATTAATTACTAATTAATTATTTTATGAGAACAATTACACTAACAACGGCGTTGTCATCAGACAATCGGCTTTTTAGGAGTTTGATATTACTGGCGGCAATGTTGTTTATCTTTACCGTTGATTCTTTGGCGCAATGCACAATCAAGGGTAAAGTATCGGACGAGACGACAGGAGAGCCTTTGCCTGGGGCTAATATTGTCCTTAAGGGTACAACTCTTGGTACTATTACGGATTTTGACGGTAATTTTACATTGTCGAATATTCCGGAGGGTAATCATACGATTTCCGTTTCCTTTATGGGTTATCGGACAATTGATAATGATTATTTATTCGTTTCTGGCTCCACTATTACACAAGACTTTTCTTTGAAAGAAGACAACGAGCAACTTGAAGAAGTCGTTGTTATCGGTTATGGTGTGCAGAAGAAAAAACTTGTAACGGGTGCTAATGCTCAGGTAAGCGGAGAGGATTTGGATAAAATGAAATCCACAAACGCATTACAAGCATTACAAGGTCAGACAGCTGGCGTTAACATTACTTCTACCTCTGGTCAACCGGGCGAGAGTATGAAAGTATCTGTCCGCGGCGTTGGTTCGCTTACCGGCACATCACCTCTTTATATTGTAGACGGTGTTCAAACCGGAGATATTTCTTATCTTAACAATTCTGATATCGAAAGCATTGATATTCTCAAAGATGCTGCTTCTGCTGCTATCTATGGTTCGCAAGCCTCTAACGGTGTTGTATTGATAACAACAAAGTCAGGAAAGGCGGGAAAATCTCAAGTATATTTTGACGGTTATTACGGTATTCAAAATCGTCCGAAAGATTTCGACCTTCTTAACACAGAACAATATGCTATGATTATGAACGAGGCCGCATTAAACACCGGACGTTCAGTATCGAATCTTCCTTTTGGAGATATGAACAAATACGCATACGTTAACTCTCAAGTTGCTGATAATGATTGGTTGGACGAGATGTTTGTTGAAAATGCAAAAGTTCAGAACTACACTGTTGGCGCAACCGGCGGAAATGATGTTTCTACATACGCGATTTCTCTTGGTTATATGAGTCAGGAGGGTATTGTAGGCGGCAAAGATCTTTCTAATTACGAAAGATATAATGCCCGTATAAATTCAGAACACAAACTCTACGGCGGTATTTTGAAAGTCGGAGAACATCTTTCTTATTCCAACGTTAAGAAAAATGGTGTACAAGTTGGTGATGTTTGGAGTAATTCGCTTAGAGGTGCATTTAGCGTGAGTCCAATTTTGCCCATGTATGACGAAAACGGAGATTTTTATAACACTGCAAAGGGCGGATATTTTACCTCTGAGGCCAATCCGTATGCTTCAATGGTTATGAATAATCAAAATCTTACAAAAACTTCTAATGTTGTAGGCGATATATACATGATTATTGAGCCTATTAAAAATTTAAGATTTCGTTCAAGTTTAGGTGTTGATTTTTACGGAAGCGATTACCGCTCGTTCAATCCTGTTTACGAATTATCTTCTAACAGCAACAATCCTACCTCAAAAGTTACTCAAAATATGACCAAAGGAACAACCGTTTCCGCTGATAATACTTTGAGTTATTCATTTGCATTAGGACAGCACAAAATAGAACCTATGGTTGGTATGTGGGTTCAGACATCTAAATCTGATTATCTTTCTGCCAACAACAGCGATTTGTCGGTAAGCGATTTTGAAAACGCTTATATTTCTAATGCCATTGCAAATGATATTCTTGCCTCACAACTTGCAGGAAATCCTTCTGAGGTGAAAATGCTTTCATATTTTGGCAGATTGCAATACAATTTTAAGGAAACTTATATGTTGAATGCAACAATCCGTGCTGACGGTTCATCAAGATTTACAAGTAAAAACCGTTGGGGATATTTTCCTTCTGTAAGTGCTGGTTGGGTTGTAAGTAACGAATCTTTTATGGAAAATCAACATATTTTTGACTTCTTGAAAATACGCGGCAGCTGGGGACAAGTTGGTAATCAATCAATTACTGATTTCCAATATCTTGCAACAATTGCTTTTACTAATGCACTTTATCCTTTTGGAGGTAACGAATCGGGATATAACGGTGATAGCGGTGAAAACAAAAATGGTTCTTATCCGAAACGTCTTGCTAACGAAAACCTCAAATGGGAAACCTCTGAGCAACTTGACTTTGGTTTTGATGCAAGATTCTTAAAAAATACATTAACCGTTAATTTCGACTGGTACAAAAAATCCACAAAAGATTGGTTGATTGTAGCTCCCGTAGTAGCAACAGCAGGTGCTGACGCTCCTTTTATGAACGGTGGAAATGTAGACAACAAAGGCTTTGAATTGGCAATTACATATCAAAACCATGTAGGAAAATTCAATTATCAAGTTTCTCTCAACGGCTCTTACAATAAGAACGAAATTACTGAAATTCCTAACGAAAACGGTTTAATCACAGGTCCTACTGGCAATGTTTGGGCTAATAGTCCTGAAATTTCACGTTGTGAATCGGGACATTCAGTCGGCTTTTTCTACGGATACAAAACCGCAGGAGTTTTCCAAAGTCAGGCTGATATCGACGCATGGAAAGCTGCCGGAAACGGAATCTTGCAAGAAAAGGTTCAACCCGGTGATGTAAAATTCGTTGATAGGGAAGGAAACGGCAAAATTGACGAAGATGACAAATTTGATTTAGGCTCTCCGTATCCTGATTACACATTTGGTTTTACAATCAACCTCGATTACAAAGCATTTGACTTTATGGTTAGTGCAAACGGTGTTGCGGGCAACAAAATTGCTCAGCTTTATCGCGACAATGGCTCTGCATACGCTAATTATTCTACTGCTATTCTTGATCGTTGGCACGGCGAAGGAACTTCAAACAAAATACCTCGTGTTACAGAAAACAATATTAATTACAAAGTATTTTCTGATTTGATGCTTCAAGACGGAGATTTTCTTAGAATCAGCAATATAACACTCGGTTATGACCTTTGCAAGCAGATAAAAGTAAAAGGCTTTTCACAAATGCGTTTTTATGTAACATGTCAAAACGCATTCACATTCTCAAAATACGACGGTATGGATCCTGAAATCGGTTTCGGTGTATCGGATGCTACCTATAGTTTTTCAAGCGGCATGGATCTCGGCTATTATCCAAGACCGAGAACATTCTTATTTGGCATAAGTTTAAAACTTTAATCTTTAAGGAGGACTATTCAAATGAAACGTTATATATTTTTAGTGAGCGCTCTTTTGTCAGGGTCGCTTTTGACGGGCTGTGCCGAAGATTTTCTTGAAGTCAAGCCTGTTGTTCAAAAAACTGATCAAAATTATTACAGCACGCCAGAAGAAGCGCAAGAGGCTCTTGTAGGTTGTTACGACGGTTTGCAGGGTTTGAGCGGTAATTTGATTTTCTTGGCTCCCGAAATTGCGAGTGATGATTGCAGCGGTAGCGAGGGTTCGGGTGATGCCGACAACTACAATCAAATCAATACATTAACGGATATGTCAATTCAATATCCTGATTTCTTTAACGAGGCATGGTCGGCGTATTACAAATTACTAAATAGATGTAACACTCTTATTCAAAAAATTGATCAAATTTCAGGTTGGTCAGATGAAGGTGAAAAACTTTCGATTTTGGCACAAGCACGTTTTATCCGTGCGTATGCTTATTTTGACCTTGTGCGTTCATTCGGGCATTGTCCTTTGCTCGTAGAACCTTCTAACGAAATCATACCTTGTTCTCAGTACAAGGAGATTTATACGCAGATTTTTGAAGATTTCAAATTTGCTGCTCAAAACGGTTCTGAAGGTGATTACGACGGACACGCAACAAAATATTCTGCTGCGGGTTTGTTGGCAAGGGCATATCTTTATTATACGGGATATTACGGTGAAGAGGCTCCTATAGTAACCAAGTCGGAGGTGATTTCATTTTTGGAAGATGTTAAAGGTGAGTTGATGTCGAATCCGTACAAATTATGGCCGGCAGCTGCTCAGCAAAAAGCCAAAAAAGAAAACGGAGATTTTCACGAATGTTATTCTTCTCCTGCTTCTGATTACGGTTATGCAGGAGAACTCAACAAAGAAGTCTTATTTTCAATTCGTTACACCTATACTGGTGCTTACGGTGGAAGTGAAAATGATGGTAATTTGTTTTCGCTTTATGTATCACCACGAGGCGGAAAAGGCGGTGGAACAGAAGCTCATTCCGACAAAGATCTCCAAAAGAACGGTTGGGCAGGCGGTTGGGGCATTGCTTGCGCTTCAAAAGAGATTTTTGATTCTTTTGAGGCTGGCGACATGAGAAAAGAGGCGTCAATAATTGATATTAAAAATGAAATAAGTGCTTCTTTTGATACCAAAACTGCTGATGGCTCATCGCAATACACAAGTTATTCAATCAAAAAGTATTGTACCACAGGCGATTTTGACGATAATGGTGATTATAATTATTCATGTCTTATCAACAATTCAAGCGGACACATGAATTTATCTCAAACTCAGGATTTTATTGTTTTGAGATATGCCGATGTGCTTTTGATGCTTTCGGAGTTGAAAGAAGATGTTGAAGGAATGAATAAAGTTCACGAACGTGCAACTGGAGTAGCTGATTATTATACTGCATACGATAAGGAAAAACTATTCCAAGAACGTCAATGGGAGTTGTGTTTTGAAGGCATCCGTTATTGGGATATGCTTAGATATGACGGCAGACAAGGTGATTTTGCATACGCTAAAAAATGTCTTGCTGGACCTCAGGGCAACGGAGTTTACAAACTTATAAATGCGGGTGTTGAAAATGATGTAACGGTAGATTATAACAGACTTTCAAAGACGAAAGGATTATTTCATATTCCGCTCAATCAGATTACAATTTCTGGAGGTGCGATAACGCAGAACGAAGGTTATAAATAAAAATAATATTTCAGTTTAATTACATTTAATTTACTAATTATGAAAAAGTTCAATTATTATCTTGCAATGAGCCTTTTGTGCTCGGCAACATTCGTCGGTACACTTTCATCTTGTAATAAAGATGACGACAACGACAACAACAACAACAGTTCAACAGACCAAACGGTAACTGGCACAAAACCTGTAAAAGACACGGATTTCAAAGTTTCTGTAAGCGGAAACACAGTTACAGTAACATCAAATCTCAATTATGGTAATCAGTGGGTTACATTTGAGGGTGTTCAATACAATTTGCAGGACGGAAAGGTTGAATTTACACAACCTGTAGCCGGAACTTATAAAGCTGTTTTTTCTTATTATGACAATGGAAAAACCGTTTCCTCGGATGAATTTGACATTGTAATTTCGGTGTCGGATCTTACCTTCTTGGACGAAGGCGTGTTCAAACTCCTTTCCGGAGGTAAAGCTGCATACGAAGAAGCAGCAAAGACTGCTGATGCAAATGGCGTATTTACTCGTACATGGAGATTGGATGGATTTGTAAACGCTACAAACGATGCATACAGCAAGGTATTTTATGGTCCTGGTACATACTGCCGTGAATCGGCTAACGAATGTTACAACGGTGGAGTAAGTGCAAATGGTAATGGCAACTGGCGTGAACTTGGTAACCCAGAAAATGCAACTATTTCGTTTGACATAGTAAACAAAAAGGTAAAAGTTGTATATACTGAAGGATTCAAACTTCAAGAAACATCGATACCAAATGCTGTAAACAAAGAAGAAAAAATAACAGGAACTTATTACGGCACATTCACATACAATGAAACAGAGGGTAACACAGAGTTTTTGTCAGTAATTGATGGATGGGCAAAAACTACAACTGAAATAAACGGTCTCGAAATAGTTTTGAATGGAGAAAATGTTAGAATTCCGTTTATGAGTGGAGCATTAGCATGGCCTTTATCTGCTTCTAAAGATGTTACAAATGTAAAATTATTTGCATCGAAAAGTACAGAAGAAGAAGAAGAAGGTCTTATGATTTTATCTGCTGTTTCATATAACACCAACGATGCCAAAGATGGACTCAAAGATGATTATTGCAACATTATGATGAACTATGTTGCAGAAGAATTAGAAAGCACATACAGTTACGAAATTCCAGATGAATGGATTTGGAATGGCAAGAACTCATTTGATGCCGGGTTATATAGTAATACTACATGGGTGGGTACTTGGAATGCTAAAATCAACGGAGAACTTCCCTCTACAGAAGTAACACTTGAAAATGGAGATATCACGATTGTATTTTCACTTCCTGAAAATGAAGATGGCACACCTGGAACTGTTACTGCAGCAAATACATTCTATTTTGATTTGATGAATGCATCTCAAGACGAACAAGAGAGTGTTGCTGTTGAAATTAAATCAATTACAGTTGACGGAACAAATTATACATTTGATGCTGCAACAGCAACCAATACATGGAATGCGGACAAAACACATCAATTTAGAACTCAGATAGCATTGCCTACACCTATAGCATTCACCAATAATGTAACAATTGTTGTTACCGTTTCAGGCTTGTAGTCCGATTCTTTAACCAACCACTACACTAAAAATTAATCCCCCTTATCGAATTATTCAATTAGGTGAGGGGGATTTTTTATAATTTATTTGGATATTTTGTTTATATTTGCATTGTTTTTTTACCTATATAAAATGGATTTAAAAAATTTAATAGCAGAATGTACAGCATACGATTTCAAAGCAGAAGTTGAACATCGAAAATCAAAAAGTTGGCTCAAAAGTGTCAGCGCATTTGCCAATGGACTTGGTGGAAGTTTGTTTTTTGGTATAGATGACGATAGAAATATATGTGGTATTGATGATGCAAAATTAGAAACAGAATATCTGAGCGAAACAATTAAAAATAAAATTGATCCAATACCAAATTTCAGTTTGGATGTTCACGAATACGACGGTAAAATTGTTATTCAATTAAAAATTTTCAGTGGAAATTCCACACCATATTATTATTTCAATGACGGTAGTCGTGTAGCGTATATACGAATCGGCAACGAAAGTATAATTGCTCCAAACAACAGGCTTATGTCGTTGATTCTCAAAGGAAACAACTCCACTTACGACACCGTAGTAACAAGTAATTCAATTGAAAATTTTACATTTGTAAATCTTGCCAACGAATATAATAACCGTGTAGGAATAAAATTCGAAAAAAAATATTTGGAATCATTTGGGTTGGTTACACCAAAAGGGTTTTTGACTAATGCTGGTTTGCTTTTGACTGATTATTGTCCTGTGTATCAATCAAGAGTATTTTGTACACTTTGGGATGGAACTACAAAAAGCAATGCCATAAATGACGCAGAATATTCAGGAAACTTGTTGCAATTATTACAAAACGCTTTTAATTTTATAAAATCGTCAACGAATAATGGTTGGATTAAACTATCTAATATGCGACAGAACTTTTCTGATTATTCAGAACGAGCTATTTTGGAGTGCTTAGTTAATCATTTGATACACAGGGATTATACAGTTATAGGTAGCGAAGTTCATGTCGATATTTTTCAAGATAGAATCGTTTTTACATCACCTGGAGGAATGTACGATGGTACACTTATTCAAAATTGTAATATCGACAATGTACCCTCTTGCCGTCGTAATCCAGTAATAGCAGATGTGTTTGCACATTTGAATTTGATGGAAAAGCGAGGTTCTGGTCTGCGAAAAATTTGCGATGAAACAGCAAAACTGCCTAATTTTACTTTGGATAAAATGCCTATGTTTGAATCAGCAGGTCAAACTTTTATGACAACTGTATACAACGTAAATGTCGCCCAAAATGTCGCCCAAAATGTCGCCCAAAATGTCGCCCAAAATATTAATAGGCACCAAGCTATTGTCGAAATGATTACAGAGAATGATTGTATTACACGAAAACAAATGGCTGAAAATTTGGGTGTGAGCAAAAAAACAATTGAGCGTCTACTTACAGAAATGAAAAACATTGTTAAATATGAAGGTTCAAGTAAAAATGGTCATTGGATCATATTAAAAAAATAAAAAAACATGAAAATAAAAAATTTAATCTTGCCGCTGTGTGCGGCTGTTTTGGCAACTTGTTTTCTTAACAGTTGCAACAAAAATGACGACGATAAAAACGACCCAACACAAGAGGAACAAACAATAAGTCTGAAATCAGACCCTTCAGAATTGGTTTTCTCAAAACTTGGTGGCACTCAATTTATTACCATTACCTCGGCTTCTGAGGTAACAGTATTGTCGAATGCTACGTGGATAAAACCTACTATAAAAAGTTCCGAAAATAATTCATACACTTGCGAAGTGATAGCCGCTCATTACGATGGCAACACCGACCGAGTTGGCGAAATCACATTGCTTGCCGGTAACGAATCTGCAAAAGTACAAGTAACACAAAACGGCACAATGAATCAAACAATTTCGATAGATGCTGCCGCTTCTAATTTTGAAATTGGTAAAATTCCAACTACAATTAGTGTTGTATGCGACGCACTATGGATCAACCAAAATGAAAACGTATTTTCTGCCGATGCCAACAACTCTGGCAACGAACGTACAGGATTGGTAATTTTTGATTTTGGCGACACTCAAGATACTATTTTTGTAACACAAAAATCTACCGCATTGCCAACTTTGTCGTTTGCAAGTTCTGCAATGGATTTGGCATCACAGATGTATCCCGCTTGGAATCTTGGCAACACAATGGAGGCTACGGGCGGCGAAACTTCTTGGCAGAATACCAAAACCACTCAAGAAATTATCAACTATGTTAAATCGTTGGGATTTCGCTCTGTTCGTATTCCATGTTCGTGGTATATCCATTGCGACGAAAGCAAAAACTACGAAATCAGTGAAACATGGATGGCACGTGTAAAAGAAATTGTAACGTACTGCATCAATGCTGGACTTTTT
>JAEEGL016313040.1_pt1 | contig 15248 bp, 12 predicted proteins | sample 9134231 | NCBI WGS metagenome assembly JAEEGL01 (sample SAMN16246548, study PRJNA631951) | gut metagenome | biome: gut microbiome; feature: rumen; material: fiber-attached | host: Bos | place: Iran: Karaj | collected 2018-10 | reverse complement strand
AGCTCAGCTGGATAGAGCACTTGGCTACGGACCAAGGTGTCGGGGGTTCGAATCCTCTCGCGCACGCCGTTTATGAAAATAAGAGTAGGAACTTATTCCTACTCTTATTTTCATGTTCGGATGCGAATCGCATCCGAACGGGTTCGGTCTCGGTGATCAGCTTCGCTGTCACCTCGGTCGGTTCGGCGGGAAAAAGGTCCCCCGGACCTTTTTCTGTCTCCGCCTCACCCTCTCGCGCACGCACTGGCACGCAGCGCCCTCTCACGCACGCCATTTCATTTGCGAGGCGTGCGCATATAATATATTTCCCACACTTGTTATAAATTCATACATATACTATAATGGAACCACTTTTATCAGATTTTGGGGGGATATTATGGAAGGCAAATCTATATTTCGTGAAAAAAGTCTGGATCGGGTTACTTCTCCGGAGCAGTTGGATGAATATATCAAAGTGACCACACCCTCGGTGTGGTTGATCCTTATTGCTACGATTATACTCATAGTTGGGGCGCTTTTCTGGGCTGTATTCGGACGGATACAGGTCAACACTGACGCCGGGGAAAAGGAAGTTGCTCCTATTAGTTATATCATTGGAACCTGATGATCATGCTCGTAATCAAGCCAAATTTTCAGATGTTAGAATTTTAAAGAGAAATCTATTTATAGACTATGTCAGAAGCCAGTATCACTAAAAAAATCAAACAGCCGATAAAAAACGGTGTCGCTAAGGTACCTGTGGTAATGCAGATGGAAGCCCTGGAGTGCGGGGCGGCGAGCCTTACCATGGTAATGGCCTATTATGGTAAATGGGTGCCATTAGAGCAGGTCCGTGAGGACTGCGGGGTATCCCGTGATGGCTCAAAGGCCGGTAATGTGGCCAGGGCAGCCAGGACCTATGGCTTTGAAGCAAAGGGCTACCGTTTCGAACCGGATCAGCTTAAGGAAAAGGCTTTATTTCCCTGCATCATCCATTGGGAATTCAATCATTTTGTTGTTTTGTGCGGGTTTAAAAAGGGAAAGTTTTATATAAACGATCCGGCCAGAGGCGATGTGGTTCTGACGGAAGAGGAGTTTGACAAAGCTTTTACCGGCGTTTGTATCATGATAAGCCCTGGGGAGTCCTTTGAACCTTCCGGCAGCGCAAAAAGTATGCTCCTCTTTGCAAAAAAACGTTTGGAGGGTGCAAAAACGGCGGCAGCGTTTGTAGCCATCACCACATCCATCACATCCATTTGCGCAATTTTTGCTGCAGGTTTCTCACGGTTCTTCTTAGACGAGCTTCTTGGAGGTAAAAATCCCGGGATTGTCGGTTACTTTATGTCGGCCCTTATCATCTTAACAATAGTGCAGATTGTGGCGGCGTGGATAACGGCTGTATATTCCTACAGGATAAGTGGCAAGTTTGCAGCTGTTGGCAACGCTACCTATTTCTGGCATGTTATGCATCTTCCCATGAAGTTTTTCTCTCAACGGATGGCGGGAGATATTGAGCAGCGCCGCCTTTCCAACGGCAGGATCGCAAATCTTTTAGTAAATACTTTTGCACCTTTAGTCATTAATACAGCTATGCTGATTTTTTACCTGGTCGTGATGCTTTCTTATTCTGTTACAATGACAGCCATAGGTCTGGCATCTGTTATTATTAATATTCTGACGGCTTATTATACCAGTGTCAAAAGGGTTAACATAACCCGTGTTATGATGCGGGATGAGGCGAAGCTTTATTCCAATACGGTATCCGGTGTGGAGATGATAGAGACAATAAAATCCAGCGGGGCGGAGGACGGCTTTTTTACAAAGTGGTCCGGCTTCGAGGCCAGTGTTCATTCACAGCGGGTTAAGTTTGCCGGAATGGATGCACGGCTTGGCAAGGTACCTAAAGTTATTATTGAGCTGGTTAACGATGTAATCCTTATTATGGGAGTATATCTTATCATTAAGGGAGAATTTACATCGGGTATGGTTTTGGCCTTTCAGGGATTTCTGACTCAGTTTTTGCTGCCTGCACAGTCCCTTATTACAGCGGGGCAGAGCCTCCAGGAGATGCGTACCCAGATGGAACGGATCGACGATGTTATGGAGTATCCCCAGGATCCCATTTTCGACAATGATACCGATCCCGGAGAGGAGAGTCCGTCATATAGAAAGCTTTCTGGAGCTCTTGAACTTAAAAATGTGACCTTTGGCTATTCGAGACTGGCACCGCCTCTTATTGAGGATTTCAGCCTGACTTTGGAGAGGGGAAAAAGCGTGGCCTTTGTAGGTGGATCAGGCTGTGGTAAAAGCACCCTTTCACGACTGATATCCGGGCTTTACAGGCCCTGGTCCGGAGAGATAAATTTTGACGGAAAGAGTATTACTGAAATAGACCGGGATGTTTTCACAGGGTCCGTGGCTGTTGTAAATCAGGATATCATAATGTTCGAGGATACCATCGCAAACAACATTAAGATGTGGGATAACTCGATTGAGGATTTTGAGATGATCCTGGCAGCCAGGGACGCCCAGGTACATGAGGACATTATAAAAAGGGATGGGGGCTATGCATACAGACTCAGGGACGGAGGCTCTGATTTTTCCGGAGGACAGAGACAGAGAATGGAGATTGCCCGAGCACTGGCACAGGATCCCACTATTATGATCATGGATGAGGCCACCAGTGCCTTAGACGCCCAGACAGAGTTTGACGTTGTTTCATCCATAAAGGAAAGAGGCATCACCACTGTGGTTGTGGCCCACAGGCTTTCTACTATCAGGGACTGCGACGAGATCATCGTTTTGGATCATGGAAAGGTGATTGAGCGTGGTACCCACGATGAGCTTATGGCAAATGACGGGCTGTATGCAAAACTGGTAACAAACGAGTAAAGGATCGCTGTGATTCCGACAGATTAAACCTATTATAGTGAGGAAAACCTTAATTTGAGCTGGTTTGAGGAGCAGATTAAGCTGCGTAAAGAAAGCGACATAGAAGCATTTGAGGATTCGTGCCTAAAGATCGCAGGATCGGTCATGGGGCAGTCTCTTTCCGCTGCGCTTAAAAACGAGAGGGAGCAGGCCACGGATGCCATTGGCTCTATATTAAAATACTACAATGTAAAGGTTAGGGAGGTCCCTGAAAGATTAAACTCCATCCATGAGGTTTTGGAATATCTGCTGCGTCCCTACGGTATCATGACAAGAGAAGTGACCCTTCGTGAGGGATGGAGATCCGATGCAAGCGGAGCCATGCTGACCACCTTTGCCAAAGACGGTAAGCCGGTGGCGCTGATCCCCGCAGGTGCGGTGGGATATAAATACCTTGATCCCGATACCGGGAAAATGGCAAAGGTCACTTCGGCTTCGGAAAAGCTTTTTGCCGGGGAGGCCATAACATTTTACAAGCCATTTCCCACCAGGGCCATGACCCTAAACGACCTTTTCAGATATATATTTGAAAATATAGACAGGCCGGGACTTATGGGATATTTTGGGTTTGCTCTTATTGCTACTTTGGTGGGCATGCTCATTCCCTGGATTAACCGGATGCTATTTTCCGATATAGTATCCATGAACAGCGTATCAGCACTGATGGCCGTGGCTGTATTTTTAATTTGTGCGTCTCTGTCAAGCTTGCTTTTCGGTACCATACAGGAGTTATTTTTGCACAGGCTGACACAGAGATTTTACTTAAGCGTGGAATCCGCTACCATGATGAGACTTCTTACGCTGCCCAGTTCATTTTTTGCTAAGTATTCATCAGGTGATCTGGCAAACAGGGTGGGAAATGTCAGCATCTTAATTTATGAGATATTAAACCTGGTCATGACAGGTTTTACCACCGCGCTTTTTTCCTTTATCTATATCTTTCAGATAAGGACCTTTGCACCGGCTCTTGCCATGCCTGCATTTATCATGGCTGCGCTGCAGGCTCTTACCATAGTTGCAACACTTGTGATCAGAAGTAATATCAATAAGGTTCAGATGGAACTGGCAGCAAAGGAGAGCGGCCTTTCCTATTCCCTTGTCACAGGAGTGGAAAAGATAAAGCTGTCCGGAGCGGAGAGACGCGCTTTTTCGAAATGGGCAAATGCCTATGCTCTCCAGTCAGAGTATCAGTATGATCCGCCCATGTTTGTAAAGGTTTTTCCGGCAGTCATGACTGCCATTTCCCTTACGGGGACGATTATCATCTACTATCTTGCGATACAAAATGAAATAGGACTGGGACAGTATTATGCATTTAATGCAGCCTTTGCCATGGTAAACGGCGCTTTTAACACGTTAATTCCCATGATAGCGCCGGCCTCCCAGATAGCACCGGTTTTTGAGCTTATTCGACCCATTATAGAGACTGCTCCGGAGATCGCAGAGGACAAGCCGGTGATAGAGCGGCTTTCCGGTGCCATAGAGCTTAACAACATCACATTCCGATACAGCGAGGATATGCCGCCGGTGCTGGATAACCTGAGCCTTAAGATCCGGCCCGGACAGTATGTGGCCATAACCGGCAAAACAGGCTGTGGAAAAAGTACCCTTATGCGTGTCATGCTTGGGTTTGAAAAGCCTCAGAAGGGAGCGGTGTACTACGACGGCCGGGACTTAAACAGCATAGATCTGAAGTCACTACGATCAAAGATAGGTACTGTTATGCAAAACGGTTCTCTTTTCATGGGGGACATCTATTCCAATATAGTCATATCAGCACCGGAGCTTACCCTTGATGATGCCTGGGAGGCTGCGGAGCTGGCAGGTATAGCGGATGACATCCGTCAGATGCCCATGAACATGTTTACCATCATTGGTGAGGGAGCAGGAGGTATTTCCGGCGGCCAGAAGCAGCGCCTTATGATAGCCCGGGCCATTGCTCCCCGGCCAAAGATCCTCATGTTTGATGAGGCCACCAGCGCATTGGACAACATTACCCAAAAACAGGTTTCCGATGCATTGGATTCATTGAAATGCACCAGGGTAGTCATAGCCCACAGACTTTCTACCATCCAGCACTGTGATAGGATAATTGTATTGGACGAGGGAAAAATAGTTGAGGACGGGAAATACGAGGATCTGATAGCAAAGGATGGTTTCTTTGCCGAGCTTGTAAAGCGCCAGCAGGTTGAGAGACGGGAAGGATAGTTTTTTATGGAAAAAAAGCCCTTTGAACAGGTATATGACGAGTATTACGAAAAACTGTATAATTATGTGTACATGAGGCTTTTGAACAGGGAGAGCACCGAGGATATAGTGGCTGATACTTTTGTTAAGGCCATGAGTGCCTATGGCAGATTTGATCCTTCGGTGGCCTCGGTCTATACCTGGCTTTGCACCATTGCTACCAACACTTTATACGATCACTTCAGAAAGAACAAAACCGGGAAGGTGGTGTCACTGGAGGATTATCTGGAAGTGGGGATTGAGCCTTCGCAGATGGACGAACAGCTGGAAAAACTGACCGACGATGAGGCCAAAAGGGCTTATATGATATTAAGTGAGCTTACCCCTCAGGAGAGAGGCTTGATTTCCATGAGATATGGTATGGAACTGTCCTACAAACAGATGGCCGGGCTTATGTCATCCAATGATAAAGCGGTGGCAAAAAAGATGGAGCGGCTTTTGGATAAATGCAAAAAGATAGCAAAAGAAAAAAATATTTAAAAGATGTCGCATTTTAAAAATTGTAGCGTATAATAAATTAGAGATGTTTGAACACGGAGGAAAGGATATGGAGGACATATTCAAAAAGGCTGATTTTACTGCAGGCTCGGATCACAAGGAGAGACTGGCAAAGGAGCTTTTCTCGGGTGACATTACCAACATCGAGGAGTATCTCAGTGATGATGAGCTTGATCTTGCATCAGCAGGGACTTCATTGGGAGTCAAGGGTTCAGGTATTTTTGAAAAATTATTTAAATAAGGAGGATTTACTATGTTTAACCCAGATGACAAGAAAACACAGACAGAAGAGGCAAAGAAGGCCGAAGAGAAGAAGACTGAGGAGTTCGAGCTTAACGATGACGATCTCGATCAGGCAGCAGGCGGCCTTATGGGGAATCTGCAGAAGGCAGATCATATGTGGTAATCTAAAAAATTCTTTTCCGATGGGAATTAGGGTCCGGCGCATAAGCACCGGACTTCTTTTGTTTGAAAAACCATCCGGTTTATAGTATAGTTATAATGTATGAACATTTTTTGAGGGACTGTTAACTCGGTTTTATGAGGAGCAGGATATGGGGAGATATGAATTTAATGAAATAGAAAAGGCTGCCATGGAAAGGGGCGTCATGCCTTTTGCGGTTTACCAGTTTATCGACAAAAGGGTGGTGACCCTGGTGGTTTCTGACGGCTTTTGCAAAATGTTCGGCTATGAGGACCGGGCTGAGGCCTATTATGATATGGATAACGACATGTACAAAAACACTCATCCGGATGACATGGCCCGGGCAGCGGATGCAGCATTTAGCTTTGCTACCGAGGGTGGCAGGTATGAGGCTGTCTACCGTTATAAAAAGGTGGGAGAGTCTGAGTATCATATCGTTCATGCCCTGGGGGAACATATTTATACCGATTCCGGCGTCAGACTTGCATTTATCTGGTATACAGACGAGGGCGTTTGTGAAGACGGGATCATGGATCCAAAACTAAGTCTTAAACATAATCTGCAGGAAGAGATGGTTGAGGAGCGTGAGAGCAGGATCAGCTATTATGACCATCTTACGGGACTGCCCGGCATGACATATTTCTATGAGCTTGTCATGGAAAAGCTTTTGGTCATGAAGGCTGATGGCGAGTGTCCCGCACTTATTTATTTTGATCTTTGCGGCATGAAGTATTTCAACCGCAAACACGGTTTTTCCGAGGGCGATAAGCTTTTACAGTCTTTTGCATGGCTTCTTGCAGAGACTTACGGCAATGACAACTGCTGCAGACTGGGACAGGATCATTTTGCTGTTTTTTCCGAAGAAAATGGGCTTGAAGAGCGGCTTAACGGATTGTTTGAAGCTGCAAAGAAATTGAACGACGGCATGACACTTTATGTCCATGCTGGCATACACCTTCATCGCATGGAGGAGGTGGGTGTTTCCACCGCCTGTGACAGGGCAAAGCAGGCCTGCGATAGTATCAGGAGTATTTACGATTCAGGTTTTGCCTATTTTGATATTTCCATGCGTGATGAGGAGGATTTATATCAGTATATTATTGCAAATATTGACCGTGCCATCGAAGAGCAGTGGATCACAGTCTATTATCAGCCTATAGTCAGGGCGGTAAACGGCAAAGTCTGTGATGAGGAGGCTCTTGCCCGGTGGGTGGATCCCGTCAGGGGACTTTTGCAGCCTAGCGCATTTATTCCCGTACTTGAGGAGTCACACCTTATTTACAAACTGGACCTGTATATTTTGGATGTAGTGCTTGAAAAGCTGGATATACAGCGCAATGCGGGGCTTCACCTTGTGCCTCAGTCCATCAATTTATCCAGATCGGATTTTGATTCCTGCGATATAGTTGAGGAGATCCGCAAAAGAGTTGACGATTCAGATTTTGATCGCAGTCTGATTACCATTGAGATCACCGAGAGCATCGTTGCACAGAATTTTGATTTTATGGTCGAGCAGATCAACAGATTTAAGGATTTGGGATTTTCGGTTTGGATGGACGATTTCGGCAGCGGATATTCATCCCTTGATGTTCTTCAGAATATCCGTTTTGACCTCATCAAGTTTGATATGCGTTTCATGAGACAATTTGATGAGAAAATGAGCAGCAGGGTCATTTTGACCGAGCTTATGAAACTTGCGGCATCCCTTGGGACGGATACGGTATGCGAGGGGGTTGAGACGGAGGAGCAGGTCAGGTTTTTGCGTGAGATAGGCTGCTCAAAGATCCAGGGATTTTACTATTGCAAGCCCATACCCCTAGATAAGCTTTTGGAAAGATACGCAACGGGTTCTCAGATCGGTTTTGAGAATCCTGCCGAGGAAAAATATTATACAACCATAGGCCGGATAAATCTTCATAATCTGGATATCTTATCCCAGGGGGATATAGATGAGTTTAACAACCTTTTCAGTAATCTGCCCATGTCCATTTTGGAATTTAAGGAAAAAGAAGGCCGGGTTGCCAGGACAAATCAGTCCTTCAGGGATTTTTTGAGTCGCTATTATAATTATGATCTGAGAAATGATAAAGTGGATCATTACAGGCCCTTTGAGAGTCTTGGGAAGGCATTTTTGAGCGCCATAAAGCAAACCTGTGTTGATGGCAAGGCCACCTATGTGGATGACAGGCTGCCCGACGGTTCCATGATGCATGCTTTTGTCAGAAAGATAGCGGACAACCCCGCGAACCGCTACACGGCTGTGGCCTTTGTTATCCTGTCTATTACAGATAGTGAGCAGGGGACCAATTATGAAAACATTGCAAAGGCACTGGCATCGGATTTCTTCCATATTTTCTATGTGAATTTGGAGACTGACCGGTTTATCGAATATACATCTATAGTTGGAGAGGAATCCATGACTATGGAGAGGTTCGGGGATGATTTCTTTGGAAAAAGCCAGGAGGATGCCGACAGGATCATACACCGGGATGACCTGTTACCCTTTAAGGAGGCCTTTACCAAGGAAAATGTCATAAGGACCATGGAGGAAAAAGGAAAGTTCATGATGCAGTACCGTCTTTTAAGAGGCGATGAGTATATTACAGTCAATATCAAGGCTATCAGGATGCCTGAAGATAAAAGCCATATCATTTTCGGCGTTAACAGACTTGAAAACGAGAAGAAATGATCTTGAAAGGTTGAGTTTTTTCACATGAATGAGAAGAAGACAAAGCCCGTTAAGCAGGGAATATCTTTAAGAAAATTGAATATCGGATTATTTGTGATAGCGCTTTTGATAACCATCGTGATGTTTGTGGCCATGAAGCAGACGTCTACATTATATAACCAGACCCATGAGATCACACAGCAGGCTGATGAGCTGCGTCAGAGTGCATATAACATGCAGCTGGCCTCTGATTATCTTACGGAGCAGATCAGATGCTTTGTCATAACAGGCGAAAAAAAATATCTTGATAATTATTTCGAAGAGGCCAATGTTACAAAACGCAGGGAAAAGGCCCTTGAAACCATAGAAAAATACCGGGCAAACAGCAATGCCTACGAGAATATCAACGAAGCGATGATGGGATCTTTGGAGCTTATGAATACCGAGTATTATGCTGCTCTTTTGACCATTGATGCCTATGGTTACGACAGACAGGAGTTTTCCGATATTCCCGGTAACATAGAGTTGGCCTCCGTGGATGCAGCGCTTTCTACTGACGAAAAAAGGAAGCTGGCTGAGAGGATGCTTTTTGACAACAGATACAGGAGCAAAAAGGAGTACATTTCCTCCAATATGCAAAGGTGCCTTTCGGAACTTACCAAAACATCGGGAGAGGAGCAGAAAAATCTGGCGTCCAGGCTCAACCATCAGGTGTATCTGGAGCATGTGCTTACGGAACTGCTAATTGCCATAATGCTGGGGATCGTTATTACCACTACCATCCTTGTGATCAATCCTCTTATGAAATTTGTGGAGCTGATCCGTGACGAAAAGCCTATTCCTCTTAAAGGAGCATACGAGGTCAGGTTTTTGGCCAAGACCTACAACCTCATATACTACAGCAATGTGGAGAGCAAAAAGAAGCTTGCCTACGAGGCTTCCCATGATCAGCTGACGGGGCTTTTTAACCGCAGGGGCTATGAGCTTTTGATGAATAATATAGAGATCGAGTCCTCTGCACTCATGCTTGTGGATTTAGATCACTTTAAAGAGATCAACGACAACAACGGTCATGATGTGGGAGATCGGGTCCTTATCAGGATGTCGGAGAGCCTTTTGAAGGCTTTCAAGTCCTATGGTTATGTGTGCCGGCTTGGGGGAGATGAGTTTGCGGTGATTTTGATCCATGTCGATTCCTCCACAAAATCCATGGCGGATAAAAAGATCAAAAAGATAAATGAAAAGCTTTCCAAGTCTGCCAAGGGCAGCCCCGCATTTTCCATAAGCGCAGGTGTGGCTTTCGGCAGGCACGGAATGGATGAAACCATGCTTTTCAAGACAGCGGATAAGGCCTTGTATGAGGCCAAGGAAAGCGGCAGAAAGGCCATCCGTTTCGGTAATGTGGGATAGGTGCGATCAGGGTGTAATATTGTATAAAACGATATAGATATTTTTTTAACATAGTGCTATACTTATCAGAGTTTCAAAATATCAAGGGGGATTTGATCCATGGCGAAGAAGGAAAAACAGAATAAGGAAAAAAAGCAGAAAATGCCTGCGCAAAAAAGCGGGGTATCTGCAAAGGACAGTATCAAGACCAGACTGATAGGCATTATGGCTCTTCTTGTGGCTGTGCCGTTGGTGGTTGCGGTTATTGTCAGTTCGCTTAATACCATGTCCGAGGGCACGGAGTCTGCAGAGGAGCTAAATTCAGCACAGTCCCGTACGATAGAGGGCAGCATTAAAGCTACTTTGGACGGCAATATGTACGCGCTTCAGGTGCTCGCACAGTCACCGGCAACGGCCGAGTTTGTTACGGTAGGCGGCAATGATTCTGCTCTTAAGGTTCAGCTTAAAAAGCAGCTTCAGAATATAGACTTGATGTTTAATGACATGAACACCACGGCTATTACCGGCCTTTCCGGTATGCAGCTTCTGCGTTCCTCAGGCGATCTTGTGGATGTTTCAGAGCGCGAGTATTTTAAAAAGGCTACTGAGGGCAAGCTTTATGTATCCGACATTCAGGTTTCCAAAACTACTGGCAAGCGCATCGTTACTTTTGCGGCTCCCATTTTAAATACCGGAAACCGGGTGGTGGGCGTAGTTCAGAGAAACTATGATCTGTCCGTTTTTCATCAGATACTTGCTGATGAGGTCACCGAGCCCGGCCAGGAGATAGTGATCATTGACAGAAATGGTGATCTGATAGCACATTCCGGCTATGAGATAGATCCCGAAAGTGAAGAAAACCATGCAGACAGACGCTATTACACCGACTCAAGAGGTGATACGGAAAGCGGAAGCTATGAGGATGCTTCGAGCGGTCAGAAAATGATGATTTCATGGGTCAAGGAGCCCAACACGGAATGGGTTGTGGCTACCTGCAGATCAGAGGCTGTGGCTCTTGCCCATGTTACTAAAACCCTTATAATGATGATCATTTTGGGAATAGTATTCCTTATTGCGGGTATTGTAATAGCAGTTATTATGGCCAAGTCCTTTACAGATCCTGTTGCTGCCATAAACGGCAGCCTTGAGCAGCTTGCAGATGGACACTTTGTAAATATCAGCAAGTATGCCGGACGTAAGGACGAGTTCGGCAAAATGGTCAACCATACCAATGCGGTTATTGACAGGCTGCGCAGCATAGTAGCGGATATCAAATCTTCTGCGGCGCAGGTTGGCACATCATCAACGGATCTTGCGGATACGGCGGATCAGATCTCCCAGACAGCGGATGACGTCAGCAATGCAGTACAGGATATCGCCAGCGGAGCTACACAGCAGGCGGATGAGATACAGAATGCATCCGAGAATACCGGGCGCATCAGTGATAATATTGCCAGCGTTACCAATAATGGCGCCACACTTGCTGATACGGCAGGCGTCATGAACTCTGATTCCAAGGAGTCCTCCAAGGAGCTTGAAAAGCTTACCAAGTCTTCTCATGAGATGAGTGCTGCCATTGATCTGATTGCGGAAAAGATTGGCGCTACGCAAAAGGCAGTTGAGCTTATAAACGAAAAGGTTGCAGCCATTGACTCTATTTCTTCCCAGACCTCCCTTTTGGCGCTTAATGCTTCCATAGAGGCAGCCCGTGCAGGTGAAGCAGGCCGCGGATTTGCGGTTGTGGCTGAGGAGATCGGAAAGCTGGCTGATGACTCTGCCAAGAGCGCAGGGGAGATCAGGCAGGAGATGGATGTACTTCTTTCCGAGTCACAGGAAGCTGTGCACCAGGCTGACGAGGTTAAAAAGAGCACCGAGGAGCAGAGAGAGATCATTGCCAATACCGTTGACAGTATTGAAAAGCTTATCGCGGGCATTGAGACCACCGTTGAGGGTGTTGAGAGGATCACAAACGATGCTGACGCCTGCAACGTGAGCAAGGATGTGATCGTGGATGCCATGAATTCACTTTCAGCAATTTCACAGCAGAATGCAGCTTCCACCGAGGAGACATCGGCTTCCATGGAGGAGCTCAATGCTACTGTTAATACTCTTGCAGAGTCTGCGGATGCGCTCAGACGGATTTCCGACGGACTCATTGAAGAGATGGCATTCTTTAAGGATTGATGTAATTTTATATTTTGAGGCGGGGCAGGTTTGCCCCGCTTTTTTTGGAGGTAAAATGGCTGACTGGCTGGATAGGACAAGGCTTCTTTTAGGAGACGAGGCGGTTGAAATACTTAGAAATTCTCGGGTCGCGATCTTCGGAATAGGCGGAGTGGGAGGACATGTCTGCGAGGCCCTGGTTCGAAGCGGAGTGGGACATTTTGATATTATCGATCGTGATGTGGTGGATGTGACCAATATTAACAGGCAGATCATAGCCCTTCACAGTAATATCGGACGGTCCAAGGTTGATGTGATGAAGGAGAGGATGAAGGACATCAATCCTGGTGTTGAGGTTCGCGCCAGGGAGTGCTTCTTTTTGCCGGATACTTCGGATGAATTTGACTTTTCGGAATATGACTATGTTGTGGATGCAGTGGATACTGTAACGGCAAAGCTTGAAATAATATCCCGTGCCTATGATCTTGGCGTTCCCGTCATTTCAGCCATGGGTGCCGGGAATAAGGTGGATCCAACCGCATTTAAGGTGGCTGATATCTATGAAACAAAAGTGTGTCCACTGGCCCGGGTGATGCGAAGGGAACTTAAAAAGAGGGGGATAGATTCTCTTAAGGTAGTCTATTCAGAAGAAGAGCCCATTAAATCCGAGGCAGGTTTTCCCGCCAGCTGTGCCTTTGTTCCCTCTGTGGCAGGGCTTGTGATGGCAGGCGAGGTTATAAGGGATCTTATAAAGGATTCTCCCGGGATGTGATAAAATTTGATTTTGATTTTTGGGGTTTTATGATAGAATTACTTAAGGGGAAAAGGGCCGTTTTCGGGGACGGGATATAATTACCACAGAGTGTTGCACCAATGTGTTGGAAAGGGTTTTCGATGGGAAAAAAATTTGACATAGTACAAAGTTTTATTGAAGAAGGAACCACAGTTACAGCTGTTATTTTAGGCGCCCTTACAATAGAGACCGCTGATGAATTCAGAGCTGCTTTTGATGGAAGGCTTGTAGGAAGAGATACTCTCATTTTGGATTTTGCAAAGCTTGCATATGTGACCAGTGCAGGAATAAGAGAGATCATCAGAGTGATCAAGGCGATGTCGGCACAGGGTGGAAAAGTTATAGGACGACATATCAATGATGATGTTATGAATGTTTTTGAATTAATGAAGATCAACACTTTGATCACTATTGAAGAGTGATGTAACCAAAACGGATGGGATTGGGGAAATTCGTTTTATGGATAATGAAAAAGATATCTTATGGGAAAATGAAATAAAAGCCAACAAGATAATGACGCAGTCCTCATTTGTCTTTATGATCGCAGTTGTTGTTTTTTGGATTTTGTTGAATACCGGTCTTTTTCATATGCCAAATGGCAAAACACCCACATTGGAGATGCTCACGCTGATTCTTATTTTATCGGTTACTGTTTTTGTCAGTATTCGACAAAATTATGAAAAAAGATGGATCAAGTATCTTCTTATGGCCAACACCACAATTGTATTTGCCGGACTTGATGCAATTTTTACTTATGCGGTTATGCCGCTTATGTTGGTACCCATGGTGCTTTCTACCAGGTATTTTTCAAAAGTATACACACGGCGGGTGGTGAGAGGCAGCTTTCTTGTATTTCTTGCCTCTACTCTTTGGGGCGCAAATCACGGTATTTTAGATATAAACAGTCTTGAGGTGCCTTTAGGTACCACTCTTACATTTACTGATACCACTATTTTTTCGGATGTTGTTGATGGTATAGAATATGACCATCTGACAATGCTTATAAATGTTTTCAAATATAACTACTGCGTCAAGCTCATTATTGCATTGGTAGCGGCACATGCCTGCATCAGCATAGCAGAGAGGGGCAGGGCGTTGGTTTTACAGCAGGCAGAACTTACTGAACGGGCTACTCGCGTCAGCGCGGAGCTTTCCCTGGCAACAAAGATCCAGGAGGATATGCTGCCCCGGATTTTTCCTGCATTTCCGGACATAAATGAGGTGGATCTTTTTGCCTCTATGACTCCGGAAAAGGAGGTTGGCGGAGACTTCTATGATTTCTTTTTGGTGGATGATGATCATCTGGTTCTGGTGATCGCGGATGTATCCGGCAAGGGGATTCCTGCCGCCATGTTTATGATGTTTTCAAAAAATATCATTGAAAATTGCGTAATGATGGGAAAGTCTCCGGGGAAGGCTCTGGCGGATGCCAATAATGATGTTTGTGCCAATAACAGCGAGGAGATGTTTGTGACGGTCTGGCTGGGGGTCTTGGAGATATCAACGGGACGCCTCACCTGTGCCAATGCGGGACATGAATATCCGGCTGTTAAAAGGAAGAATGGGAAGTTTGAACTGTTTAAGGATAAGCATGGATTTCCTGTGGGGTGGTTTGCCAATACGGAATACGAGGAATATGAGATCGATCTGATGTCAGGAGATGTGGTGTTTGTCTATACAGATGGCATAACGGAAGCTAAAAATATCGATAATAAGATGTTCGGTGAGAAGGGAATGATAGAGGCATTAAACAGTAAGTGCTATGAGAACCCCAAAGATACAATAGAGACTGTGCATGCTTTTGTTAATGTTTTTGCGGGTGAAGCGGTGCAGTCTGATGATCTTACCATGCTGGCGCTGGAGTACAGGGGATGATTTTTTGAAATTTTTACTGTTAAAGTCCTTGACAATATTGGCAAAAGCAATTATAATTTATATCCGTGGCGTGCGGGTGTAGTTCAATGGTAGAACACCAGCCTTCCAAGCTGGATACGTGGGTTCGATTCCCATCACCCGCTCTTTATTTTTTGCTTTTTGGGCTGTTGGGCTATCGCCAAGCGGTAAGGCACAGGATTTTGATTCCTGCATTCGTTGGTTCGAATCCAACTAGCCCAGTTAGAAGTTCCCTTTTTGATAGGGACTTTGATATGGTGGGT
>JAEEGL015819871.1_pt1 | contig 15248 bp, 2 predicted proteins | sample 9134231 | NCBI WGS metagenome assembly JAEEGL01 (sample SAMN16246548, study PRJNA631951) | gut metagenome | biome: gut microbiome; feature: rumen; material: fiber-attached | host: Bos | place: Iran: Karaj | collected 2018-10 | reverse complement strand
CCAATCCCCAATCCCCAATCCCCATTTATATTAAAAATGAAAATTTATTAATTTTTTATTTTAAATAATTAAATTTATTAATTAATTTAATTGATTAAAAGAATTAGTAATTTAAATACTTCTAATTTTACATAATTGAATAAAAATTTTTTACTTAATAAAAATTAAAATTTAAACCATATTCAAATAAAAACGTGTGATTGTGAAGGTTGGAAAAAATTCAAATTAGTATAGATTCTTTTTTAAAGCTGTTTTAAAACTCTGGGTATTTATTTTCTTCATTATTATTAAGAATAATATTATTAATATTATGATTTTCTTCGTTAATAATATTAACATTCAGATTATTGTTTAAATTATCATCTAAATTAATATTATTATAAAGATTTGGTGCATCAATATTATTATTATTAAAATGATTAATTTCATTATTATTAATAGCAATTTTATCTTTATCTCCTATTATTTGATAAAAAGCATAGGCTTGTCCAACTTTCAATTTGAATTCATTTAATTGACCAGTAATTAAATCATCTAAATTCTCTAATTTTCCTATGGCTTCATCCCATAGATCATTTCTCCATAATTCATAAGCCAAATCTCTTTTTTCATCAATATCAGTAGTTTGTCTTTTTCCAGCCAAATATCTAGAAATATACCTTCTAACAGCAGCAGCTAAATCACCTATTGTATATTTATCATCTGGATTTCTTTGTGCAAGTAATTTTTCTCTAATATTATAAATAACATCGTTAGATATTTCCATTCTATATTCTGGTTGAAGTGATTCTACTAAATCATTGAAACATAAATATTCTATAAAACAAAATATATTCATTAATTTATTTAATGTTAATTCTTTTCCCTCATTTTTGAAAAAGTTTAAGCAATCACTTGTTATTTTTAGATAAGATGGTGCTTTGCTTAAAATAATTGATATTTTTTCTGTTTTTTTAACATCAGTATTTGTCAAATAGAAAGTAAGTAATTGTAAAGAACCAAAAAATCCTTTAAAATCATAATAATTATTATTAGAAATCAAATTATTTATATAATTCATAATAATTTGTTTTTCATTTTGATTTAAATCTATTTGAGGATATTTCATATAAAAACTACTTAAAGTATCAGATTTTCCTCCTCTGAAACCTTCAGACCAAAATGTTACAAAATTCAAAATATCTTCATTCTCAAACAAGCATAAACCAGGTAATAATAATCTACCAAATTCTTCTTCTATTTTTGGAAAATCATATATAAACGAATTATAATTAATATAATTAACAGTACCATCATTTCTAAATATATCTCTTTTTGAAAAAGTATAGATTAATTCGAGGAAATTTTTATATTGAGATTTTAAGAAGCAATCTTCAATTAATAGAGTTTGGCTAATTTTTGCAGTTTGAACAGGTATTTTTTTCATTAAATTATTAACATAATAATGCAAAATTCCATTAAATCTTACTGAATCAATAATAGGTTGTAAAAATGAATTTTGCCAAGATATAAAGTTTTGGCAAGCAGCTGCAATATACATTCCTCCATTTAACTCTCCATCATCATTTAAGAAATGAATTAATGTATCATTTCGAGAAAGGTTTTTAATTGGCATTTCTGGTCTACATTTATATTTAATTGCATCTGTTTTTATGCCATTCCATGAATCTATAAAATTATCAAATTTTTTTATGAAATTAGGTTCATTGAAAATTTCTTCTTTTTCTAATACCTTTTTTTTGGCATCATCTCTTGACACTTTAAAAGAAAATAGTTCTACCATATAATTAGTAAATTCATTAAATGCAGGAAGATATTTCATTTTTTTTGGACCTGGTTTATCTAATAAAAATTGGTTAATTAAAGGATATTTTACAAAACCATTATTTGAAGTATTTAACCTTTTAATAAAAATCTTCTTTAGATTTATATTTAGTTAACATGAAATATTTAAGTAATGGGTATTCTTTTTTCTTATATATTTTTTCATTTGGAGGTGTTAATTCACATATTATTGTTTTCATATCATGATTATCCAAAGATAATTGATTTTTATTTTCTATTTCATATTTAGGACTATATTCTTTATATTCCAATAAACTTTGTTTAATGATTGATTCGACATTTTGTTCAAGCATATTTCTTTCTTCTTCTTTAGAGCAAAAAACACAATTTTTAATTAAAGTAGAAATTCTTCCAAAAATTAAATTCATAAATATTTGAATGTGAGCAATTCCTTTTTGTTGTAGCATTTCCTTCATTATATCCCAATCTTTTTCAATAATTTGAAGACAAGTCATATCTTTTACAAGACTATAATATTGTAATGAATAATCATCTATATATCCCAAAAAATTAGCAAAAAATAAATGACTATATACAATAAAATGTAGCAATCTAAAACTAATTTCACTCAAATTTCTTATTTTTTTATTCGTTCTTAAAAAGAATTCTTTGCTAACAGTAGTTAACCCAAATTGACTTTTTTTTAAAATAGGCTCAATAACATCTCTTTTGTAAGCAGCCAAAGTTTTATTAGGAATATTTTCACTTGGGTCTCCATATCTATTTTCACAAGTAATTCTCTGTAAATCATCTTTATAAATTCTATAATGGCCTGGTCTTATTACCATACCATGGTCTACATAACCCTTGTTAACAACTTTTTCTCCCCAACCAATACTCATACCACAAATAGGACAACTTGATGTATTTCCCCTAGTAGGAAAACCACATGGCTCAACTTCATAATAATATCCACAACTACAAACATAACAACCATATCTATCTGTTAATGTATTTAAGTGATTAGTTATTTCTTCCAAAGTAACTAAATGTAAATCATCTTGAAGATCGCATCCAGGAATAAAGTTTTGAGTTAAATTTTTATGACAATTTTTTGATAGTAAAGATTCATATAATAAATCTTTATTATATTCTTCTTTAGATTCTTCTTTAACCGATAATGATGAAACACAAAAACGAAGACCATATAATACTATTTCTAATAGTTTTTGATTCATAAAAGCCCCACTCATAAATAAAGGCTTCAATTTTGTATTAAAAGTATTTTCATCAAAGAATAAATATAATAAATCTTTCATTGCTTGGTTTTTAAATATATAATCTTTACTGAATAAAGTTTGTGTAAATATTGAAAAATTATGATATTCTGTGTTTTTTTTTGTGTCAGATGTTTTTAAACCTAAATTTGAAATTACTTTATTTATTGACATAACTAAAAACATATCAATACCATTCAATTTTATATGATCAGCAAAAGATTTTGTTTTTGATAAACTAAATTGATGTTTTCTAGCTAATTCAAAATCACTGAATTGCTGCATATATCTTTGATATGTTTCTATATTATCTAAAGGAAGAAAATAAAAATTTAACATATCTTGTTCTTTTGATTTATTTTTATTTTCAAAAGAAAATTCTCCTGCAAAATCAATATTATAATCCCTGAAATTACATGCTTGAAATTCTTCATAATTACTCATAAGACTAAAGAATAATTTAAAAATATAAATTTTAATAACTTTTCTGAAATTATTATTTTTTTTGCCTTTTATTACTGACATAATTTCAGAGATTCCTCCTACTTTATATTTTTTTTCTTTTAAGAAAAGGACTAATTTACTTAAATATATTTTTACATAAGTTAAAGCGTATAATTTAATTATATGAGAATTATGCTTCCTTTTTTTACCAAGTGCTGCTAATTCTAGGTAATCCAAATATTTTCTAAAAGCAAAAAATGATTGATCCATAATTATTCCAGTCATATCATCTACTTTATTTAATTTATCCAGATATAATTTTGGATAATGTTTTTCCAATTCTCCATCTGAAGCTAATGGAATTAAATCAAAAAAAATATTTATTTTTGTTTCAAATACATTTATAAGCATTTCATCTACAAATATTTTTTTTGAACTGTTTAACATTTTTATAATTTTTGATTTACTGTCATGAATTAAATCCAAATTATTTGGAATTCCTTCTATTGAATGATTTAAAGTTGTATTAACTATATAGGTCATTATTTGATTACTATATGGAATTAATTCCTCATGTTCTAAAATTATTTCAATTATTTTTCTATGATAATCATCAAATATTATTTTATTGAATTCATTCCAAAAAATACAATTTATGATTTCACCATATTTTTCATTATTATTTTTAATATTTTTATATAAAAATTCATATAATTTTTTTAAATTACTAATCAAATCATTTTTTTTGTCCTTTATTATTAAAGTTGTTTGTTTACTGAAAAATTTAATAGTTTTAGTTAAATTATCAACAGAATTTATTTCACATACATCTAAAGCTTCAAAAATTATTAATATTTCTTGTAAAGAATATATTTCTTTAGAAAATAAATTTAAACTTGCATTTAATAATAATCCATCTTGGTGTATTTGTTTATCTATATTTATCAATTCAAAATATTTATCAGAATCATCTTTTAATTTTATATATTCTTTTTCATTTGAAGTAATTACTCTTAAAAGAGATTCTAAAGCGATAAAAAAAGCTTTATTTACAAAGGACTTATGCTCTGGATTTCTTTCTGATACTTCAAATACCACTTGATTTCTATCAATTATAGTTTTTATTTGTTCATATAAATTTTGAACTATTCCTTGTAAAGTAATATACATTTTTAATATAGATGTTATTTCAACTGAATAGACTTCCAACCAATTAATTATGCTACCTATTTGAATTATGCCATTATTATCTTCTTTAGGAGAATATTTATTCTTTAATTCAACTAAAAGTTTTAACATTTTTTTTGATTCTTCTATTTCATTTAAATTATACATCTTTTCTTCTTTTTCATTATCTTTGTTTCCATTTTTATTATTTTCATTATTCTCATTAAAAACATTATTTTCATTGTTTATTTCTTGATTATTATTTTCAGCATTATTTTCATTATTATTTTCTCGGTTTTCATTAACTTGTACTCTATCATCTTTTGATTTATTAAAATTAATATTAATATATAAAGTATAGTAGTCATTGAGAAGTGATTCATAAAATTGATTAATTTCTTCTGGTTTATTTCCATATGCTTTTACAATAAGATTTAATATTTCTTGACTTTCTATTTCTAAATTAGTAATATCATCTAATCTTTTTAATTCTTCTTTATAATTGTTAATATCTTTTTCTAACTGTTTATCTTTATTTTCAGTTCTTCTTAAATCATCTTCATTTTTAAAATATTTATGTAATACATCATCTTTTACCTTTTTAGCAATTTTATCTATTGTAGTTTTCAATCCTGGCAATTTTAACCCTAAAAATATATCTAATTTATTTGCTCCTTGTTTTTCAGTTATTTTAGTTTTTCCATCATTAAATAATAAATTTTCTAAATAAACTTCTTTTGTTAATTCAGAAAGGTCTCTTTTCCATAATTCAGTTGTTTCTTCACCTAGATCTTCCCATGGACAATTTTTTTCAATATTATAAATATCTTCTTCAAAATCATCTAAATCTTCTTCTTCCTCTTCTTTAGTCTTAGAACTTGTATTAATTATTGATTTCTTAAAAAATAGCCTCTTCTTTTTTTTATTTTTACTTTCTTCTATCATAGACTTTTCTTCTATAATTGATAAAATAGATGAAAAGAAATGATCTTTTTCTGCTTTAAAAATAAATAAATATAACTGATGAGAATATGAATCTGATAAATATTTAATAATAATAGATACTAAATCAATATCATCTGCATTTATTGTATCTTGTTTTTTAAAAATTTTTGTAATAATATCTTCTTGTTTTGAAATTTGCCTTAATATACAATTATTTATTAATTTTCTAAGTCTTGGATTAAATCTTATTAAATGCATAAATTTTTTTATATATGTATTTTGTTTTAAATCCTTTACTGAAGAAATTATATTATAATTAAAAAATGTAAGAGATGTAAATACATTTGTTAATAATTCACGATCTATATTTAAACATTTTAAATATATTTCATCTCTTTCCATTTGTAATATTTTATCAACTGATAATTCTTCTTCTCTATTTAAATTATCTATAAATATTTGATAATAATCTGTTAAACTAGATAATGTTTGATTTAATATCTTTTTATTTATTTCATTTTGTTCTTTTTGCGATTTTTTATCAAAATTTTTTAAATCCGAATTAAACACTCTAACTACGTGAACAATAAAAATAAATATTTTTACAGAATTCTTATTTTTAACTTTTTTACTGAATTCAAAATCTTTTGCTTTATTATCTATGAAATAATTAAGATAATTCATGAATTTTCCTTCATGTGGTCTTACTTTTATAAAACATAATTTATATTTTTCTTCACTAAAAAAGATATCTAGTTGCCTTTCTAATTCCATCTCTGATTTAATTGAACTAATTTCAATTTGAGCAATATTCTCATTTTCAAAATGACCAAATGTTGGATTGTCAATATTGTTAATATTTTTAATAGCTTCCATATTACTACTAAAAGTATAAACAACATTTTTATTAGTAGTTAATTTTTTGATGAAATTAGCCAAATTATTATGTTCACCTTGATGATAATATTCATTGATTTTTTTAGAATATTTTGAATTTTTTGATTTAAATTGTGTATGTTTAAAACTATATAAAATATCTTCTGGTAAAACTAATGCTATTCTTTTTAATACATCATCAATTATTTGATCTTTTGGAACTTCCTTTTGACTTAATTCATAAAATATTCCTTGAATTTCTTCTAAGTTACAATTAATTAATAATTTTGAAAAATCATAATTTATACCTTTATAAGTTTTATAGTTAATTTTAGCAAGAGATTGTAAAGCATTATAAATTTTATTCGCTTCTTCTAGTAATTCCTTACTTAATAAATATTCATAAGATAAAATATGTTTTTCAAATCTATTTAAGAAAGGAGCTTCTTCATTTTCTATTTTATCTTTATCAACATTAACGATACATCTAAATTTATTATTAACATAACTAAAAGTATTAGTAGTAGAACCTACTGCTAAACGTGCATAATTTTTATTACCAACTAAAGTAAAATTTTGGTTGAATAAATCATATAAATTAGGATATACAGATTCTAAATTATTTAAAATTAAAATATTTCCTTGTTCCATATGTAATTGGACTTTATTTAATACTTTTAAAGAATATTCTTCATTTTTTTGATCATCTTCAAATTCACTTCCAATGAAAAAGCTATAATTTTTATTAGTTTTCTTTAAAATTGATGATAATAAACATGAACTTATAGATGAATTTGCAATAACTAATAAATATCTACTATTGAAATCATATAAATTTTCTGTTATTCTTTGGGCTACATCATATTCTCTTCTAACTTGAATAAAAGGATATATTGAATGATATATTTTTTTTATTACTTCAAGAGAACTTATTTTTTCTTTATCACTTATAAATTCAATTCCTGCAAAGTTTCTTTCAATTGAATCAAAGCCTATTTGACTTAAAATATTTTCATCAATTTCTCCATAATTATAGAATATATTTGATAAATTAATACTTGCATTTTTAACTAAATGATAAAAATCTCTGTTACCATGAAAATCTTCTTTTCCATCTAAGTTATGATTTGTTTTTAAATATTTTTTATATTCAAAATAAATATAACCTAACTCTTCGAAGAAATATCTAAATTTATCAGCTAAAATTTCATTATAAGATCTTCCAATAGTTACAGCAGTTTCTTTTATATCTTCTTCATCTGGTTCAGCAATAGAAATAAATACACCTCTATTCATTTTAGATGCATCCAAAGCCCAATTTGATATACCAACAAATGCTATTTTTTTATCTCCTTCGTTTTGATCATATTCTAATTCAGCATGTATTACTTTTAAAGGATTATTAGGTGAATGTTCTGCAAGACCCATCTCATCAAAAAATATCATTGAAATATTTCCATCTCTTTCTTTAGGATTAATTTCTTGAATTACTTTTCTAGCTTTTATGAATACATTTTCTACCCCTTCAGATGTACTACCCATTGAACCTTGATATGAATTAACAATAACTTTTGGCAAATATTTAAATAATTCATTATTTGATAAATTACCACGCATTGCTCTTGTTATTAATTGAACACTTAATGATTTACTACATCCTGGTTTACCAACTATAAATATAGGAACTTTATTATTTATTGCAACAAATAATGAAAAAATATTTTCTAGTAAAGCTTTATTTTTTGCAATACCTTTCTCCACTTGTATATTATCAACTATATATTTTTGTTCATTTAAAGGTATTTCAAGAAAATCTCTTCCATTGAACCAATCTTCAAAAAGAGCTATTTTATCATTTAATTTTTTATATAATTTATTTCTTAAAATTTTACTAGTAATTCTCATATAATAACAAATGAAAATACTTAAATTTATTGCAGATATATGAATATCTAATTCTTTCATTCCTTGAAAAGACAATAAATTTGAAATTAAAAGACCAGTATCTTCTGATTCTTTTTCATTTTTTTTTTTCAATTTGATAAATTCATAAAAGAATTCATAAAAAATATTAAATCTTCTAATTTCTCTTAAAGAAACATAACATACTTCACTATTTTGCCTGATAAAATTATGACAAATGACTATCATATCTTTTGTTAAATTTATTAATTTTTTTAAATCTGAATCTTTAAGGTTTCCTCTGTTTTCGTTTAATTTTTTTTCCATAGTTTCTTTTATCATACATTCAATATAATTTTCTTCATCTTCTGGAGTTAAATTTCCAAAATCAAAAACAAAATTAAGTAATGAATGTGGAAGTGGATTAACTGTATATACTAAATTACTATTTTCTAAACGCCTAATATCCTCTAATTCCCTATCATTTAAATATTTTTTTTGTTGATGTGCTTTTATTATATTTAATCCTATATTATCTTTTATTTTTTTTTCCCTTTGCCTATATGGATTACATGCAGCTATAAAAACAACATTAGAAGGAATTGAATTTCCTTGATATGTTTTTTTACACATTAATTCACTTATAAGTCCCATTGATTTACATGTATTTATTTCATCTAAAAATACCCATATTTTTGCTTCTTCAAAAATTAAACCCATTTTTTCATATTGATGTCTTCTTTCTAATTCTTTAACAGATAATTCGACAGATTCTGGAATTACTTTTGTAGTAATAAAATCAATAATATCTTTATCATTAGTTCCCGCATGAATATTTAATATTTTCATTTTATCTCCATTTCCATCATTTTTTAATTCTGATAATTTTCTTATTAGGGAAGTTTTTCCACATCCTGTTTCTCCCATCATTATAATTGGTATATTTGATCTAATTCTCAGTAATATTAATACCATTTTTACAAAATTATCTGCTGTAAAAACATAATTTCCACAAATTTCTTCCAAAGATTTCTTTGGATTTCCTATTTCCTTTTGAACTGGATTTCTAATATCTAATATATCTTTTAATTCCATGAGGAATTGTTTTTGTGTATATTTTTTATAATTAGGCAATTCTTTTATTAAATCTTTTTTAGTTCTTGCTTGTGAATTTTGTAAAGCTAACAAATCAATATATTCTTTATCTGTTTTCATTTTATTTGTTATTATGCTAAAAGATTGGCCTTCTCCTTCGTGGAAAAATAATAAAGAAGGATTTATTTTTTCGAATGAAATTATTTCTGGATTAATATTATTAGCTAAATCATTGACAGCTTTATTTATATCTTCCTCTTCATTATATTTTCCCATTAAAGATTTATGCGTCTCTTCTTGTTTTTTTAGTAAATTAGTAAAAGCACCTTCAGTGAAATGGTTTGTCAATTTAATAAAGCTTTCTACAATAAAAGTCCTAATCGGTTGCATTTTTTCGCTTCTTACCTTCAATTGTCTTGCATTAAGATAAAAATTTTGATTAAATTTTTTCAATTGAACTGCTAATACATCAATAAATGAATTTATTTGATAATATGTTGGTTGCTCTATTTTAGTTTTTATAATATCAAAAATTAATTTTTGACACTCATTTTGAGACAAAACTATTGCATCAACAACTGTTGATAATTTTTCTTTTTTAAAATAATAAACCTGATTTTTAATATCATCAGGAGTAATTCCAGGAAAGATTAAATCTTTTTCATTTATTTGTTTTTCTTTTAAAGCTTTTAAATAATTGCAGACTATTTGAATATTTGAAGTTATATCTTCTGATACAATTAAGGGAGCTAAATTATTAATAGTTAACATAGTTTTTGGGAATAAATTTAATATTGGAAATTTTGCAAAAAAGTCTATGAAACTATTTGGTATTTCAATTTTTATTTCTATTTCTTTTGACAAATAGAAAATATTTTCATTTTTTCCGTATAATTTTGTAATTAAAAATGAAAATAAAAATTCCATCATTAATGAAGTTTGATCTGTATCATATAAATCTAAATGAATTATACAAGTATTATCTAATTCTAATTTTTGAAGACGTTCAATAATTTCATCTCTATTTAATACACCTCCTAAGGGAAAATAAATATATTTTTTATTTCTTTTTAATATTTCATTTTTTATTTTAGTTGATTTTCCTACTCCAGATTTATTAGAATAAATAACTTCTATTTTATCTCCTTCATATATTTCTCTTTCATACTCTGTTTTTACAATATTAAGTTTTTTTACTGTTTTCTCTAATTCTAGACATTTATATATATCTGAAGATTTATTTGTATATAAAATAAAGAGACAAGAACGCATTTTTTTATAATTTTCAACATACAAGGTATTTATTAATTCTAAAAAGCTTTTTCTTTGTTCAAAATTTAAACATTCAATTCCACCGATTATAAAACATGAACAAAATTCACATAAAATTGCCCTATATAAAAAAGCAGTAATTTCTTCATTTGTTGTATCTTTATTACATAATAAAATATTTTGAGCTACTGGATTATGAAATGTAAAATATTTATATATTTGGAAAATATCTTTTTCAAGATTTTCACTTGAATAAATATATACACCTTTATATTTTCCAAAAGTTGCTTTATGTTCAATAATTGTATCTTTATAAATTATTTCAAATGTTAATTTATTTAATTTAAATATCTTATTTAAAAATATTTCACAATTTAATATAATATCATTATATGAATTTTTTGTTCTTTTATAACTAAAGGAATCCAAATTTTTAACAATTAATTCATTTGAAACATATTTTAAAAATGGCATTATTTTAGTTAATTCATAAAATTGTTTTTTTTTGGCAGTGGCTATTTTATAAAAGAAATTAAATTGTAATCCAAAGAAATATCTTATTAATTTCTTATCTCTATACCCAATTATTTCTTGTTCTTTTATTTTCTTTAAAATATCTTTTATTAATAAAATAATTTGTTCAAAATTATCATAATCTTTTTTATCATATATATATTTAATAACATTTTCTTCAATAATTATTTTAATAATAACTTCTTTGCAATATCCTTTCCAATAAATTTCTAGTAACAACCCATATAAATTATTGACTTCAGAAACTAAATCAATAAATTTTTTATTATTTAAAACAATTTTTTTTTTTTCTTTTGCACTTTCATCATCTTGGGTAATCATTGCTCTATTTAATTGTGCCCTATCCCTTAAATCAAATAAATCTTTCAAAGTTAGTTCATTAGTAGATATTTTATTGTTATCATTTCTATTTTTCTCAAAATATTCACATTTAAAAAATTTATCTTTTACATTTGTTATAGTAAATTCTGATCTTTCTAATACTAAAGATACTTTATTCTTCGACATTTCAGCTCTATCAAAACCATTTTTTATCATATCATTTATTAAAGCAAAATTATTTATGTATTTAGTAAAATATAAACTAATGTCTTTATAATTAGATACTTCTTTTTGGAAAGCTTTTATAACATCAATATCTTTCATATTTTTAAATTCCTCTAAATTTATAGCTTTTTGTGTAAAATATACACATTTTTCCAAATTTAAAATATCATCCATAGATAAAAAACCATTTTCAAATAATCCTGGTATTTCTTGTAACATACGACAATCTTCAATAGAAATATTAAGTAAAAATTCTATAGATTTTGGTTGAGTTTTAATTAAAACAATAATATCTAAATAATCATTATTTTTATCAGTATTATTATTATTTTCAATATTAATTCCATATTTTGATAATAATTCTATTGTTTTTCTTACCTGAGTTACTTTTGATATTTCTGATTTTTTTAGTCTTACTTCAATTTCTTTACTAAATTCTCCTTTAATAGGTTTCATTAAATTTATAAATTCTTTTATTGATTCCAAATAATTTTTGACGTCTAATCTTTTTAATAAAATCAAAAAATTTTGATATAATTGTTCGATATCTTTAATTTTTTTTACATTTAATATTTCTATATCTAAATCTATCTCATTTTTTAAATTCTCTTCTTTATTTTTGAATGGCTTTAAACATAAATCTAAAATATCATAAGAATCTGTTGCATTTTTACTAAAAACGTCTTTCATTTTTTCAAATTGTTTGGTTGCTTTTGTAAAGCATTTTACATTATCATATTTATTTTTACTTTTTATATTATTATATATTGTTATAAAAAAATTACTCTCTCCCCTTTTTCCAATTTTTTCAACATCTTCTCTAAATAGAGTCATATAATTATTATAATGATATGAATATTCTTTTATATATGAATTAATTGTACAGAATTTTATTTTTTTCAGTATGTCCGTTAATTCAATGATTTCTTTATGATATTTATTTGGAAAAAATATAATAATTTTATCTAAAGAAGAATGAAGATGATTTATTGCTTTTTTAATTACATTTACATTTTTTATTAATATATCCTTTTGTTCTTTTGCTTCTTTTTCATTCAAAAGAAATATTGTTAAAAGTCTATCAAATAATATATCTTCTTTATTATTTTCCATAAAATAATTTATTAAATTATAATTTATATTCAAGTTTTTAACATTTTGCATTGTTAATGAAATAACCATCATTGTTTTTTCGAAATATTCTCCTCCTAATTCTAAATCATTTTGATTCTGAAAGAAAACTCCACCTCTCAATAGTCCTGATAATAATTTATAATTATTTGTTTCTTCCAACTCGAAAAATTCATCTTCTTTAATAACATATTTATCTAATTTTTGCATAATTTTTCTTTTAATAATTGATGACATTTTAATTAATTCTAATAATTTAGATACATTTATATTCCAACTACTTTGTGTAAAAAAATCTACAATTACTTCTATAGTTGGTTCAGTTATATTTTTATATTTATTCAAAAGCTTAAAATAGATATTATTTAATAAATTATTATTTAAGTTTTTTTGTAGATTTTCTTTAAGGAATGAAATTACATTAAATTTTTCTTGATCTGAATAATATATTAAATCAGCTATATCATTTATGAAATTAGGACATTTTTCTAAATCATATGCTTTTAATAATATACCGAATGTTTTTTGTAATAAAGATATCGATTGATAACAAAATGAATAAGAGAATTGATTTCCTCTAAAATTATTTAATAATTCGAAAAGAATTCCAAAATTTGCCATATTTATAATTAAATTACAAACTTCTTGTAAAAATTCATAATAATTATTGTTGAATATTTTTACAAAATCTATTTCTCTCCATTTTATAAGAAACTCTGGATTAATTTTAGAAATATCTATTCCCCTTATTATTTCTGTTGAACGAAATTTTAAAGATGAATATCTAGAATCATTATAAAATTTATCATTTTGAATAAAATTTAATATATCCATATTACTAAGTTTATGCTGTTTAGCAAATAAAATTGTATTTTCATGAACCAAAAAATCTCCATCAGTTTTTATTTCAAAATTATGATTAACTTTTTTTATTTCTCTTACAATTGCGCATATTAAATTTATATTTTGAATGTCTTTTGAATCATAGAACATAATATATTTGTCAAATATATTTGGAGAAAATTTTAAAAATTTTTTATTAAAATTTATTTCATTTATTACATATTTTTGAATTTCCAAATATATTTTATTAATGTCATCTTCTATTTTAGGAAATATCAATTTTTCAACATTTAGAGAACTATTTCCTTGCATCATTTCATTCATTAATTCAATATTTTCATTAACTACTTCTAATAAAATATTGAAATCTCTATTATAACTAAATGCATTATTTAGATTATTTAAAGAACAAGATATTTGAACTAATTGAACAATTATATTCTTTGGTAATAATATTTTAGCAAAAAAAACTTTATGCTTTAAAAAACCTTTTAATATATATTTTAGACTATTTTCATTTTCAAATAAATTTTGAAGTCTTTCTTGGTTATATTTTAAACAAAAATAATAAATTACAGAATAAAGATTAATAGTTAAATCCTCTTTATTAATTTCCTTAACTTCTCCATAATTTAGGAGATTTTCCATATTATTTAAAATATTTTTAAATATATCTATTTTTTCTTGTTTCACTTCATTTAGTTCTTTTAATTTTTCAGAATTAAATATTTCTAAAATTTTGATATAATATTCAGAATTTATACATTCTAAGAATAAAGAAATATAAAATGAGAAATCTATTAATTCAGTTGTAATGACTTGGATGTAATAAAAAATTGAATTTAAAAAATCTTTATAAATTTTAGAATCTTTAGTTACTTTCAATTTGTCTTTTAAATAATAATTATAAATATCAAATTCTTCATTTAAATTTAATTTAGATTCAAAAATATTAAGATGAGAATTGAAGTCAAATAAAAATGAATTCTTATCAGAAATGATTTCAGACAATTCGAATTCATTTTTTTCTTGATTCATATTTTCTGAAATAATTTTTAATGTTTCACCTTCCTGATTTATAGTTGAATATTTAAACCGATAGATTGAAATTTTATAAGTTGTTGAATATTTTTTGAGTTCAAGTTCTTCAATACATTCTATTGAATTTGCTTCTGGATAATTTTGAGATAAATAAACCTTAATTTTATAAGTAAAATGATGGCTTTCGATAAAATATATAAAATAATTATCTTCGTTTTTATTTTTTACATTTATGTTTTCTTTCTCCATTAAATATTTTATGTATATTATCTAATTAATTACATAGATTTAAATTAATTTATTATTTAAAATCAATTAAAATTATTATTTTTATATTTAACGATTTTTGGGGATTGGGGATTGGGGATTGGGGATTGGGGATTGGGGATT
>JAEEGL012855806.1_pt1 | contig 15248 bp, 9 predicted proteins | sample 9134231 | NCBI WGS metagenome assembly JAEEGL01 (sample SAMN16246548, study PRJNA631951) | gut metagenome | biome: gut microbiome; feature: rumen; material: fiber-attached | host: Bos | place: Iran: Karaj | collected 2018-10 | reverse complement strand
CTAACGCCATCAGCGGCTTCCGTCGCACCAGGGACTGGGCCCGGGAGCAATACTTGTATTTCTACGCAGAGTTCTCCAAGCCGTTTAAGGACTACACCTTCGTTAATCTGTCAGATTCCTTGGAAGTTGAGACCGATAGCGTGAAAGCCAAGAGAATAGAAGGTGACGGCATCAAAGCCTATTTTGATTTCGATACCGAAGAAGGCGAACGGATTGTGATGCGCATCGCCCTCTCCGCCATCGACGTGGAAGGCGCGAAGAACAACCTGAAAGCCGAACTCGCCGAAAACAACTTCGACTTCGATGCACTGAAACAGAAGGCCTACGATAAATGGAACAAGGAACTGAAACACTATGAGGTGAGCGATCCCAGCGAATCGAACAAGACGGTGTTTTATACGGCTTTGTATCATACCATGGTGGCTCCCAACCTCTATAGCGACGCCGATGGCCGCTATCGTGCCCACGACCTGAAAGTCTACAAATCGGAAAGACCTGTTTACACCGTGTTTTCCTTGTGGGACACCTTCCGCAGCTTGCATCCTCTGTTCAGCCTGATGCAGCGCGAACGCACCCTCGATTTCATCAATACCTTTATTAATAAATATGAGACCAATCCGCATCACATGCTGCCCATCTGGGAACTGGCCGCCAACGAGACCTATTGCATGATCGGCAACCACGCCATCCCTGTCATCGCCGATGCCTATTTTGCCGGTATCCGTAACTTCGATACAGAGAAGGCATTGGAAGCCATGGTGGCAAGTTCGAAAGACGACTTCCGCGGCATGGGTGCCTACATGCAATACGGCTACATCCCGATCGAGGTGGAAGGCGAGGCCGTCTCCAAGACCTTGGAATATGCTTACGATGACTGGTGTGTAGCCCGCATGGCCGAGGCAATGGGTAAGACCGATATCGCTAAAGAGTTTTACGCACGTGCACAAAACTACAAGAATATCTACAACCCAGAGAACCAGTTCTTCCAAGGTCGCCGCAACGGTGGCTGGATGCGTCCTTTCGACCCCGCACAGGTCAACTTCACGCTGACCGAGGCCAACTCCTACCAATACGGTTTCTTTGTGCCGCAGGACATCAACGGCCATATCGACCTGATGGGTGGCTGGAATGGTTATGAGGCCAAACTCGACGCCCTTTTCAACGCACCCTCCAACCTGACAGGACGCGAGCAACCCGACATCACGGGCCTCATCGGCCAGTATGCCCACGGCAATGAGCCGAGCCACAACACCGTGTATATGTACAACTTCGTAGGACAGCCTACCAAGACGCAGTATTATGTGAAGAAGGTCATGGACGACTTCTACACCGACCGTCGCGACGGCTATGCCGGCAATGAAGACTGCGGTCAAATGTCGGCTTGGGGCGTGTTCTCGGCCATGGGCTTCTATCCGGCCACACCTGCTTCGGGCTATTATGTATTGGGATTGCCTCGTTTCGAGAGAACTAGACTGTCTTTCGAAAATGGTAAGCAGTTTACGGTCATCGCCAAGAAGCTCAGCAAAAAGAATTGTTATGTGGAATCGGTCAAGTTGAATGGCCAACCTCTTGAGCGCAGCTATGTCACCTTCGATGAAGTTTTCAATGGCGGCACGTTGGAGTTTGTTATGACGGACAACAATGACTCTCCTTGGGCAACACAACCCGAAAACTGTCCAGTGGTACGTATCTCTAAAGAACCGATAGTCATTGCCCCGACAATCAACGCCTTGTCGGACACCTTCTTCGATAGTATCATGGTCAGCATGAGACATCCTGTTGAGGGGACAAAGATTTATTATACTTTAGATGGTAGCGAGCCTTCGGATACGTCACTGCTTTATAAGCAACCCATTTGTTTCAAGAAGAAAACGGAAGTAAAGGCAGCGGCGTTGCAGGATGGCCGTTGGAGCCCCGTGATTGAAGCACAATACCATAAGATTGATGCCCGAACTAGTGTGAAACTTGAGAACAGATACAACGAACAATACGAAGCGGGAGGCCATAAGGCTTTGATTGACCATCTGCGTGGCGGCGAGAATTTCCGCACAGGTTCGTGGCAGGGTTACTATGGTGTCGACCTCATCGCCACTGTCGACTTGGGTGTTACGAAGCGCATCAACCGTTTGGCTGGCAGCTTCTTGCAAGAAGTGTACTCATGGATATGGATGCCGAAAGAAGTGGAGTACTTCGTCAGCGAAGATGGTAAGAACTTTGTCAGTGTGGGCAAAGTGAAGAACGACGTGCCAGAGGATGCCGATGGCGCAGTGATTCGTGAGATGGAAGTGCGTACGCGCACTGATGCCCGATACGTGAAGATGGTGGCCAAGACCATCGGCACCTGTCCCGACTGGCATGTCGGCGCCGGTGAAAAGGCCTGGATCTTCTGTGATGAGTTCGTGATAGAGTAATCTTTAAATCTTTAAATCAACCAATATGAAAGAATCAATCGTAATCCTCGCCGGCGGCGGTCCGGCACCCGGAATTAACACGGTGATCAGCACTGTGGCGAAGACCTTCCTCAAGGACGGTTATCGCGTTCTCGGCCTCAATGACGGCTACAAAAACCTCTTCAAACCCAATCCCGATGTCGTCGAGATGGACTTCCTCTATGCCGATGCCATCCTCAAACAAGGTGGTTCAGCCTTGAAGATGAGCCGCTATAAACCAAAAAACGAGGAGTTCAACACCGAGTTCTTTGTCAAGAATAACATTAAGCTTTTGGTTACCATCGGTGGTGATGACACCGCCTCGACGGCCAACCGCATCTCTAAGTTCTTGGCCAGCAGTGGCTTCCCTATCCAGAATATCCATGTGCCCAAGACTATCGACAACGACTTGCCCTTGCCTGAGGGTAGCCCGACCTTCGGCTATTATTCCGCAAAGGACGCTGCTGTGCATCTGGTGCAGACCATCTACGAAGATGCCCGCACCAGCGGTAACTGGTTTGTGGTTTCAGCCATGGGCCGTGAGGCTGGTCATTTGGCATTCGGTATGACTTCGGCCTGCCACTGCCCGATGGTGGTCATCCCCGAGATGTTCAACAAGACTGATGTCACTTTTGATGCCATCATAAAGTTAGTGGTCAGCTCCATCGTGAAGCGTAAGCTCTTGGGTGTTGATTATGGCGTGGTCATCATCAGTGAGGGTGTGTTCCACTTCATGAGCGACGAGGAAATCGAGAAGTCGGGTGTGGCTTTCACCTACGATGAGCATGGCCATCCCGAGTTGGGCAACGTCAGTAAGGCCCACATCTTCAATCTCTTGTTGCAACAGCGGCTGAAGGCTTTGGGCATCAACGTGAAGAGTCGTCCCGTTGAGATTGGTTACGGCATCCGTTGCGTTGAGCCGAACGGTTACGACTTGACCTATTGCTCGTTGCTCGGCTACGGTGTGAAGAAACTTTTCGACAAGGGTGTGAGTGGTGCCATGGTCACTGCCAACCCGAAGGGAGAGATTGAGCCGCTGTATCTGAAGGATGTGGAGGACGAGAACGGTAAGATCAAGCCGCGTTTGGTCAATTTGAATGGCCCGAAGGCCGAGTTGATTTTCAACGATGGCCTGCAGTACCTCAGTCCTGCCGACTACGACGGTGCTAAAGCTTACCTACCGAATCCAGAAGACTACGATTTTAGGAAGATCTTGAAATGGTAAGACAATAAATTGGGCGGCCAAACGGTCGCCCAATTTTTTTGATAGTACTCTGTTTTTATCTAACAATGACCTTTTTCACGGTGACTCCGCTTTCGGTCTCGATGCGGATAAGATACATTCCCGATTCAAAGCGGCTCAAGTCAAGGGTGGTGCTGCCTTCAGCGGTTGTCTCTTGCAGCTTCTGCCCCAAAAGGTTGCTCACACTGATGTGCATCGTGCTTTGGCTTTCGATGTTGAGCATGCCGTTGGTCGGGTTGGGATAAATGTTGATGTTCGCTGCGTTCTCTTTGACACTGGTGACAAGAAGATTGCCGACACCCTCCGTTTCCGATTCGCATTGTTCGTCACCTCTGACAAACACGGCGCTGATTTCGTACTCGTAGTCACCTTGCTCGTTGACATTGTCGAAATACTCATAGCTGTTGGCACCGGTGAAAGGTACCTCGGCGATGAGCTCGGCCTCTTTGACGACGAGGATATGGCGATAGATGTTGAAGTGGTCAAGGTTGGCGGTGACGTTGGGTTTTCCCCAGGTAAGGAATACGCCATATTCCTCGTCATTGTGCCACTGGTATTCGCCTTGCAGATTCTGCACAGGATAGCAGCTCAACACCCCTTCCTCGCAGTTGTTGTCGAAGGTCAGGAAGACGCCGTCTTCAAGGTCGGCGGAGGTGTAGAGTTCGTTACCGTCATAATCGAAGATGGTGAAGGAGCATTCGTAGTCGGTGTCGTATTGTTGTTGGGTGTGGTACCAGCCGTGGTTCCAGATGAAACTGAGGTTACCTTTGAGTAAGGGCAGGTCAACGATTAAATCCGAGCCTTGCGTCATGGTGATCACAGCGATACGGTCGCCTTGGGCGTCGGTCACGCTGATGGCGGCGCCTTTCCAGCCGTCGCCACCGTCGTCGTGGAGTTGGAAGACGATGTTGCACTTCTCGCCGACAAGGAGCTTGCGGTAGGTGGTGCGGCTGATGCCGGCCTCGTTGGTGGCGAAGATGGCGTATTCATAAAGACCAGGCACAAGGCCATTGTCTTCATACTCCATGTCGGCACCGGGTTGGACATCATCCAAGGTGGCGATGACCTCGAAGTTGCGGCGGATGGTGACCGATTCGAGCGAGGTCAGCGCATTACCGTTGAGGTCGAGGGTCGGGTTGGTCCAGCTGAGACGCACACCGTCGAAGTTGGTGTTTTCAAGGGCTTGCATGTTGGCCACGCTGTCGGGACGGCTGAAGTAAATGTCTTCTTTAGGAATGATGTGGCCTGTGAAGCCGTTCATCATGTTGAAGGCATATTTGGTGGTGTTCAATGCGCCGATGGGGCACCAGGCGTCGTCGCGACCACTCCAGCCCCAGTTGAAGTGGAAGTAGTCGTTCTCGTCGTAGCCATCACAAACGAAGGCATGACCGCCGGCGCCGCTTTCGTCGGAACCGCTGTAATAAAGCGGGAGGCCTTCATCCAAGCCGCCATTCTTCAGCATATTGCCCCATTCCTCATTGGAATAGCCCATGCCTGGCCAGAAATTGTAGTTACTTACATGGTTGTCGCAGTTGTAGCGGAAATAGTTGCGCAACGCAGGTGGGACGTCATCGGAATAGGCACCACTGCCATCGGGGCTGTATTGCATGTTGACCGCAATGCCACAATGGTGTTGGAATTGGGCAATGTAGAAGATTTCCTCTTCGGTGCTGGTGGAGTCCAAAGCCAAGGGCATGAGCTCAAAGTGGTATTCGGTCTCGGCGAAGTTGGCATTCTGCTGGGCATAGCCTTGTGGATGATAGCTGTGCGAGCCTGTGCCGTGGTCGGGCCAGTCGTGGAATTTCATCACCTGTGCCATGGCCGTGGCCACACATCCGGCGTAGACGTGACCGCCGTTACCATCGGGGTCTTCGGGGCATTGGCTGTTGAAAGGATAGTTCTGGTTCCAGATGGTTTGGCAAAGCGGTTCCACCACGGTGCGGGTCGAGCCATCTCGGTTGAGGCTACCCGTTTCGCTCACCCTGCGCCATTCGGCGGTAATGTCGGGCGTGGCGCTGAGGTTGTGTTCGCGCACGTATTGGATCTCCTCGCGGAAGCCGTCGAGGGTGAACTGGAAGCCATCAGCCAAGTCGTTGGGGTCAAACTTGCCCCTAGTGGAATAAGCGAGGATGGGCTTCACGCGGTCGTCACCGGCTACAATGACGAAGCCTTCGCCATTACTGACGTTGAAGACATAGTAGTCAATAGCGTTGCGGTTGAGGGCCGCACTTACCAACTGGAGTTGAATGTCAGCGTTTCTTTCGCTGATAGCAGTGGTGCTTAGGAATTTGGCACCCAGTTTTTGGGCCTTCTGTTGGTCGACAGGGCCAGCCATCAGGCTGCCGAAGGCAGCGATGAGGCATAAAGTCAGATAGAATTTTCTCATTGTTGTGTATTTTACATAGTTGATTTCTAGGTGGTTAATCGCCTTTCAGCTTCTTATATCTGAACCGCTTAGGCTCTACATTGCCGAGGCGCTTCAGCTTGTTCTCTTCGTATTCCGAGTAGCTGCCCTCGAAGAAATACACTTGTGAGTTGCCCTCGAAGGCGAGGATGTGAGTGGCTACACGGTCGAGGAACCAGCGGTCATGGCTGATGATGACGGCGCAGCCCGCGAAGTTCTCCAAGCCTTCCTCCAAGGCGCGGAGGGTGTTCACGTCGATGTCGTTTGTAGGCTCGTCCAAAAGGAGCACGTTGGCTTCTTGCTTTAGTGTGAGAGCCAAATGCATACGGTTACGCTCACCACCGGAGAGCACGCCAGCCTTCTTCTGCTGGTCGTTGCCGCCGAAATTGAAGCGGGAGACGTAGGCACGCGAGTTCATGCTGCGTTTGCCCAACTGAATCAGCTCGTTGCCACCGCTGATAACCTCCCAAACGGTCTTCTCGGGGTCGATTTCGGCGTGTTGTTGGTCCACATAACCTATTTTCACCGTCTCACCGACCTCGAAGGTGCCCGAGTCAGGCTTTTCCAAGCCCATGATGAGGCGGAACAGCGTGGTCTTGCCTGCACCGTTAGGTCCGATGACGCCAACAATGCCGCCCTGGGGCAGACTGAAGTTGAGGTTTTCAAACAATAGTTTGTCACCGTATGCTTTGGTGACATCGTGAGCCTCGATGACTTTGGTTCCAATGCGGTCACCGTTAGGGATATAGATTTCGAGTGTCTCTTCTTTTTCTTTCACATCCTCGTTGATCATCTTCTCATACGATTCCAGACGGGCCTTGCCCTTGGCGTGACGAGCCTTCGGGGCCATGCGCACCCACTCCAGCTCACGCTCGAGGGTCTTGCGGCGCTTGCTCTCGGTCTTTTCCTCCATAGCGAGGCGGGCGGTTTTCTGGTCGAGCCATGAGGAGTAGTTGCCTTTCCACGGGATGCCTTCGCCGCGGTCGAGTTCGAGGATCCAGCCGGCCACATGGTCAAGGAAGTAACGGTCGTGGGTGACGGCGATGACAGTGCCTTTGTACTGTTGCAGGTGGCTCTCCAACCATTGGATGCTCTCGGCATCAAGGTGGTTGGTGGGCTCGTCGAGGAGTAGGATGTCGGGCTCTTGCAAGAGCAGGCGGCACAGGGCCACGCGGCGGCGTTCGCCTCCCGAGAGGTTGCGCACGGGCGTGTCGCCATCGGGACAGTTGAGGGCGTCCATGGCGCGCTCCAGCTTGCTGTCGAGTTCCCAGGCGTCGTGTTGCTCGATAAGCTCGGTCAGCTCGCCTTGACGGGCAATCAGCTTGTCAAAGTCGGCGTCGGGCTCGGCGAATTTGTTGTTGATTTCCTCATATTCCTTGAGGATGTCGACGATTTCCTGCACGCCTTCCTCTACCACTTGGCGGACGGTCTTGTTGTCGTCAAGTTGTGGCTCCTGGTCGAGCATGCCGACCGAATAGCCGGGCGAGAAGACCACCTCACCATTATAGGATTTCTCCTTGCCTGCGATGATGCGCAGCAAGGTCGACTTACCCGCTCCGTTCAGGCCGATGATGCCGATTTTGGCGCCATAGAAGAAGGAGAGGTAGATGTCTTTCAGGATTTGTCTTGAAGGCGGGATGATCTTGCTCACGCCTACCATTGAGAAGATGATTTTTTTGTCGTCGGGTTGTGCCATAATCAGTTGAGAGTTTAGAGTTGAGAGTTTAGAGTTGATTTCATTGCGTTTTCCATGATGGCCGTCGCTTTGCCCCAATCGTAGACTTGGTTGGTGAAATCAAATCCCGCTTGTGCGAGGTGCTCGGCTCTTTCTTTGTCTGTTAATAGGGTGATGATGTGTCGTGCCATTTCATCAGCGTTGTTGCCGACCAAAATCTCTTCTTCTGGCTTTGCCCCCAAAGAGGCGTTAGCCAAGGGTGAGGTGATGGCGGGCAGGCGCATCGACATGGCTTCCAGCAGCTTGTTTTGCAAGCCTGTCCCGATGCGCATTGGGGCGATGAAAACGCGGCTTTGGGCGTATGCGTCGCGGATGTCGTCGAGCCAGCCGCTGACGATGATACGGTCACAGGCCGCTTTCTTCACTTTCAAGTCGGGAGTGGCACCAGCGATGTAAAGCTTTGTTTCAGGCAGGGTCTTCCAAACAATGGGCATGATTTCATTGGCCAAATAATCCACAGCGTTCACATTGGGCGGATAGCTCATGTTGCCCGTAAAGACAAGGTCGTATTGTTTCTCGCGTTCCTGCGGCTTGAAGTAGTCGTGGTCGACACCGTTAGGGATGACGAGAATCTCATCGCGGTGCTCATGTGGGAACAAGGCTTTGTCGGGTTCGCTAATGATGGTGCGCACGTTGAAATCATCAAAGATCGCAGCCTCGTAGCGCTTCAGTCGGTGATACTCCATATTATATATGGGTCGCGTCAGAGAAGAGGCGATGTCGGCGCGGCGTTTCATGCCGTAAGAGAAAATATCTTGATAATCAAGGGCTTTGGGAATGCTCTTTTTGCGTAGGTATTCCGCCACACGAAGCAATTGTCCATAGAGGATGTCGGGCTGATGTTTGGTAATCAGTGTGTTGACTTTTCTCGCAGCTTTGCGATTGTAGAAATAGCCGCATTGCATAGGCAGCCCTTTGAAAAAGGCGCGGATGAGCCCCAAGAGAATCTGAGGCTTGGTGATTTTGATGAAGTTGATGGACTGGCAATAAGGCTGCAAGGCATGAAAGGCATCCTGTTCGCTGACCTTTGGATTGTCGTTAAGCGCGCAAAGGACGATTTCGTTGTGCTTTGCGAGTTGCTTTATCTGGTTGAATGCCCGCAACTTATCACCTTTCTCAAGCGGGTAGGGGATGCGCGGCAAGAGTATAAAAATCTTCATTACCTCGATTATTGAGGGACAAAGATAGTGTTTTTTCTTTTACTATGGCTCATAGCTTATGACTATGGCAGTTTTTTACGAATCGTTGAAACAGCCATAGTCATTAGCCATTGGCCATCGTCACAAAAAACTAATCTTACTCCCCGGCTTAATCTGCTCATAAAACATCAAAAGGCGGGCGATGATCTTACGGTTGTCGTATGTCTCTTCAACGAGTTTCCTTGCGGCCTGACCGATGCGCATGGCGGTTTCAGGGTTCTCGTTGATGGCGCGGATGGCTTCCACCATTTTGGCCTTGTTCTCGGCGATGATGATGTTGACATCTTCGTCATAAAGTATGCCTTCGGCACCCACGCGGGTGGTGATGACAGTCTTGCCCATGGCCATGGATTCGATGATTTTGATGCGGATGCCGCTGCCCGAAAGCAAGGGCACGATGGCTACATCATGTTGGGCCACAAAGGCTTTGGCGTCAGGCACTTCCCCAATGACATCAATGTGAGGATTTTGCAGTGTCGTAAGCCATTCGGGCATGTTGCGGCCTGCCAGATGATACACGAAGTTGGGCACCTTTTCCACCGTCTTGGGCAGCACCTCGTCGATGAACCAGCGTATGCCTTCCTCGTTGGGCATCCAGTTCATGGATCCGATGTGGTAGAATCTGGGCTTGCCTTCGAACTCTGGTTTTGGTGAAAACTCCTCAGGATACACGCCATACGGGATGTCAATGACGGGCTTGGAGCAGTATTTGCGGAAGAAGGCGGCGTCTTTGCGTGTGATGGCTGCGATGCCATCCACGGTCTCAAGAGCGTTGAGCTCATACTCCTTCAAGGTCTTGGCCAAGTGGTTGATATACCAACGTTTGAGGAAGAACTTCGTCTCCTTGACGATGCGTTCCCAGATTTTGTGTTCCACGTTGTGGGCACGCAGCACAACCATGGCCTTGCTGTGCTTGCGGATAGTTTCCACGTATGGTGCCATATAGAGCATCTCCAACTGTACCACATCAAACTGCTCTTTCTTGAGGACCTCGGTCAGCCTTTTTTTGAAACGCTCCGAGATGAAACGCTCCACATGGTACGACTTCTTGGTGAACAGGTTGAGGAACGCCTTCAAAGGTCTTACCTTCAAATCAACGTTGATGAGTTCGATGCCAGTCTTCTGCCTGTACTCCTCTGGGATGTCGGAGGCTTTGACCTTGAATTTCTCGCTGTTGACTGCCAATATCTTGACCTGATGCCCCGACTCAAGCAGTCCGGTGATGATGCTGTTCATGGCCATGGGGCCGCCTTCTGAGGCAGGGTAGGGAGGTTTATTGCAGAGTAGGAGTATTTTCATGGTTTTATTCTTTATTTCGGCCCTTCGACAGGCTCAGGGACCGAAAGGTCAGGGGATTTATGGCGTTTGAAAAGTCTCTGAAAAAACTTCTTCCAGCTGTCGCCATCGAAGAGGGCGGCATCGGTCGTGGCCTTGAAGGTGAAGAACAGCCCGACAGGAAGCAGCACAAGCGACGAGAGCCACACGCCGAGGAACATGTTGAGGTCGCCAAACACCGCCATGCGCTCGGCGATGGTGGAGATGAGATGGTAGACAATGAAAAAGAGCACTGAGATGACTACAGGCAAGCCCAACCCGCCTTTGCGGATGATGCTGCCCAACGGTGCCCCGATGAAGAAGAAGATGAGACAGGCGATGCTCAAGGTGAACTTCTTGTGCCACTCTTTCCTGTGTTTGTTGATGTTCTCGACTTGGTAGTTAAGGTCTGTCTTGTTGAAAGCCACGTTGTCTTTGGCATTCTGGGCGGTGCCCATCGCAATCTTAGCAATGGCGGAACGAGTCTCGTCATCATATTGGTCCAAAAGCGGCCAACTTAACTTAATACAGGTATCGGCAACGAGGCGGTCGGCGCTGGATTCAGCAGTGTTTTCTATGGGATGGTCTGTATGGTAGCTGTTGTAGTTGGCCCATCGTCGTTCAAAGCCTTGTGTGAAAGTCTCTTGCTTGTTGTCAAGACGTATTTTCAACGAGTCCATAGAGGTAGAAAGCTGGCGTATGTTCATCATCTGATGGTAGGACTTGTACATCTCCTCGTTTGAACGGGTCATGTCGAATGAAGCCAAACTGAACTTGAGTTGCTCCTCTTTGAACGACATTCGTTCGAAAGGACGGGTCTCCTTGTAGTCGCCTGTAGTGAGATCTGTGTAGTTGTGGCCGTTGTAAAGTGTGAAGATGATGCTGCGTTGGTTGGGGCTCATGGCCATCATGCCCGAGTCGGCGGAGATGATTTTGGTGTTGCCTTGATGGTCGGTATGGTCGTAAATCTTGACACCGTAGATGTGGCTACCGTCTTTGCCTTTCTTGTCCACATAAATGACATAGTTGTCAATGTCCTTGTAAAAAATGCCTTCCTTGATGTTGAAAGCCAGCTTCTGCCGTTGTACGTCGGTCAGCAGTGTGCGCCATTTGAGGGTAGCGATGGGAATGAGGCTGTTGGAAATGAAGAAAGCCAAAATGCTGAGCATCAGTGAGAAAACTAATAATGGCCGCATGACACGCCACATGGAGATGCCCGAGGCTTTCATGGCCACTAACTCGTAGTGTTCGCCAAGGTTGCCAAAGCACATCAGCAGGGCGAGTAACAGGGCCAAGGGGAGCGACATGGGAATGGCAGTGATGGAAGTGTAGAAAAGCAACTCAGCTATAATTTTGAGCTCCAATCCTTTGCCTACCAAATCGTCTACATAAAGCCATACAAACTGCATCACCCAGATGAACACCACGATGAAGAAGGTGAGCACGAAGGTACCTAAAAACGATTTGGTGATATATTGGTAAAGTTTCTTCACTGGTGTAATAACGCGGCAAAATTAGAAAAATTTCTATCTTTGCAGAAAAAATACCCGCACTATGAACCAACTTGATTACTTCAAAGGCTTGAATATAGCCATTACCATCAGTGCCAAGGACGGCGAGATTCTGTATCAGAACGACAGTTCCCTTGAAGTGAACGGTGATGCACGTGGCCGCGACCTGATGAAATGCCACAACGAACGCTCGCAGCAAATCATCCGCCATCTCTTGGACGATGCTGCCACCAACGTCTACACAATTTCAAAGAAAGGCAAGAAGAAACTTATTTACCAAACGCCTTGGTACGAGGACGACGCCAAACAGGTAGTCGGCGGACTGGTGGAATTTTCCATTATCCTGCCCGAAGACATGCCACATTACGACCGCGGATAAAACATGTAGAGACGGTGTGTACACCGTCTCTACAATGTCAATTTGCTTGTAGAGACGTGCCATGGCGCGTCTCTACAACGGCATTTTATTATTTCGTCACCAAATTATAAGTATCCTGCGCGATGACGAATTCTTCGTCAGTAGGATACACCACCACAGTGACCTTCGAGCTGGGCAGGGAGATGACACCGGCATCGCCGATGGTTTCCTTGTTCATCGTTGGGTCGAACTCGATGCCGAGGCCTTCCATGTTCTCAAGGATGGCCTCACGCATGAACCATGCGTTTTCACCGATGCCGCCCGTCATCACGATGATGTCAGCACCGTTCATCACGGCCATGTAAGCACCGATATATTTCTTCACGCGGTGGGCGAACATATTGAAGGCATAAGTGCAACGCTCGTCGCCTTCTTCCTTAGCGGCGCGCACGTCACGCATATCCTGTTTGCCGCCCGTGATGCCCACGAGACCGGACTTCTTATTAACTAAGGTGTTCATCTCCTTGGTCGTGTAGCCTTCCTTGTCCATGATGTACATGAAGACGCCCACGTCAAGGTCGCCGGTGCGGCTGCCCATGACGAGACCCTCAACAGGGGTGAAGCCCATCGAGGTCTCCACCGACTTGCCGTATTCAACGGCGGCGATGGAGGCACCACTGCCGAGGTGGCATGTCACGATCTTCGACTTCTTCCAATCCTTGCCAACGAAAGCAGCAGCCTTCTCGGCCACGTACTTGTGGCTGGTGCCGTGGAAACCGTAGCGGCGGATACGGTACTTCTCGTAGTATTCGTAAGGCACGGCATAGAGGTAAGCCTCAGGCGGCATGGTGCTGTGGAACGAGGTGTCGAACACAGCGGCCATCGGGATGCCGGGAAGCACTTCCTTCATGGCAGCGATGCCCTGCAAGGCACCTGGATTGTGTAATGGGGCAAGGTCGACGAGGTCTTTGATCATTTCAACGACATGGTCGTCAATAAGAACACTGTGGGAGAACTTCTCGCCGCCGTGGGCCACGCGGTGACCGACAGCGTTGATTTCCTTCAGGTCCTTGATGACCCCCATCTTCGGGTCGACCAAAGCCTTCAGCACCAGCTTGATACCTTCGGTGTGATTCGGGATGGGGAGTTGTTCGTAATATTTCTCGCCATTGTATTTGTGGGTGAATTCGCCCATTTCGAGGCCGATGCGCTCCAGCAAGCCCTTGGCCAGCAGGCGCGATGAATTGGCGTTCTCCATTTCTAGCAGCTGATATTTAATGGAGGAACTGCCGCAGTTTAAAACGAGGATTTTCATATTGAATGGTTGTAATTGTTTGATTTTTATGTTGGTTGGTTGTGTAGAGACGCACGGCCGTGCGTCTCTACACAACCAACGTTTTATTATTTTTGTTTCTGTGCAATAGCCTGATTACAGGTGATAGCCACCAGTTTGTAGACATCGTCAATCGAACAGCCGCGGCTGAGGTCGTTGCAGGGCTTGGCGAGGCCTTGAAGCACGGGACCGACGGCTTCGGCGCCAGCTAGACGTTGGACGAGTTTATAAGCGATGTTACCCACTTCGAGGCAGGGGAACACAAGGGTGTTGGCCTTGCCGGCGACAGGGCTGCCTGGAGCTTTGCTCGAACCCACTGAAGGCACGATGGCGGCATCAGCCTGCAACTCACCGTCCAAGAGGAGGTCGGGACGACGTTCCTTGGCGATGCGGGTGGCCTCGATGACCTTGTCGACCACCTCATGCTTGGCGCTGCCCTTGGTGGAGAAGCTCAAAATGGCGGTGATGGGGTCGATCTTGGCGATGGCCTTGGCTGTGTCGGCGGTGCAGATGGCGATTTCGGCCAGCTGCTCGGCCGTCGGCATGGGCGTGACGGCGCAGTCGGCGAAGACCATGCGGCCATCGGTGCCGTAAGGACAACCTTCGGGCAGGAACATCGTAAAGGCACCACTGACGCAGCTCACGCCGGGCACGGTCTTGATGATTTGCAGAGCGGGACGCAACATGTCGCCCGTGGTGCTGCGGGCACCGCTGACGAGACCATCGGCCTCGCCCGCCTTCACCAGCAGGATGGCTAAGTACATGAAGTTGCCTGCCAGGTCGTAAGCCTGCTCGGGTGTCATGCCTTTGGCTGTGCGGATTTCGAAGAGGAGGTCGGCATATTTCTGACGATCGGGGTTGTTCATGGGGTCGATGATGCGGGCCTTGCCGATGTTTTGGAGGCCAAACTCGGCGGTCATTTCCTTAATCTTCTCGGCGGGACCGATGAGGATGATGTCGGCGACGCCGTCAGCCAAAAGGCGGTCGGCGGCTTTCAGGGTACGGGGCTCGTCGCCCTCGGGGAGCACAATGCGCTGCTTGTTGGCCTGCGCGTTGGCAATGATTTCTTGCATTAAATTCATGTTGAAATGTTTATTGTTGAATTGTTTAATTGTTGTTGTTGATTTCAGTTTGAATGTTTTGAACCTGCAAAACTACTGACTTATTCTTGTTTTTCCAAAAATTATTTCTCGTTGTGTTTTGTAATTGTTTTAGAATATTGAAATTCAGTAATATATTCGACAACAAGCGACAGCAAACGACCACGGTCGACTACAAACGTTTGTTCAACGGATAGGTTTTGTCAAGGTTTGCATCTTTGCTGCAAATTATAAATTGAATTACTATGGAGACACAAGACAACAAATCCGGCTTGGTTCCTATGGGGAACAGTAAAGAAGCCCTGAACTTAAGAAAAGAAATCATTTCTCAAATGTATCGCAGATGGACCGAAGAAAACCCGGACAAAAGAGTTTACAACCGCTCGTTGAAAGATTATATCAACGTACGCTATCTTTCAATCAACGAAACCATCCGTCATGCCGCAAAGACATATACCTCAACCTTGGCGCTTCTGCAATTGGACACCATACTTCGGTATTCTGTGATTTATGGTAAGCCTAAACCTCCGAAAAAAGGGGTTGCCAACCAGAAGGTATTTGCCTATATGCTTGAAATGCACTACGAGTTGATAGGCATTGGCCTTGTGAAAATGATGGTAGG
>JAEEGL012668170.1_pt1 | contig 15248 bp, 14 predicted proteins | sample 9134231 | NCBI WGS metagenome assembly JAEEGL01 (sample SAMN16246548, study PRJNA631951) | gut metagenome | biome: gut microbiome; feature: rumen; material: fiber-attached | host: Bos | place: Iran: Karaj | collected 2018-10 | reverse complement strand
TCTGTTGAAGCAAATAATAAAAATCAAGAATCTGTCTTAATCCGATGCCCTCGTCAAACAAGTGCTTGAACACATGCGACATCTGAAAAACCACATTCATTGTCCAACCAGGCCTCTTATAGCCATCCTCAAGTTTTTCACACTCTTTCACATAGTGGTCAAAAAACTTCTGCATCCTCCGGTTGTGCCATGGGGCAAACATGTACGATGGCCTGTAATGCACCTCAATCGGGACATCCTTCACCACAGGGAAATCCACATGATGATAACGGACCTCTGTACCCGGAGCATACCGATGGACATATTCAACAACTCTTCGTATATTTTCTAAAGAATCACATCGTCCTTTGCTGCAATCTTTCGGCACAGTCCACAAGTCTATATCACCGCTCTGTCTCCTAAGTGGATCAGGATACATGGCGGCATTGCCCTGTCCTTTCAATACGGTGGCATGAAATCCGTCATCTTCAAACCGTCTGCACACCTTGCCACACATGCTGTTCATCAGTCGGTTGCGTTCTTCTATCTTAACTACATAAGAATACCATCGCAACAGCAGTTCTTTTCCGGGCCGCTGCTCCTCCGGCAAGCGTTCCACCCCCGTGAAAGCCACCCCCACCAATGTCTGACGCTGGGCCTCAAAGAAAAGACCCTCCCACTCATCAGAAGCCGGAGGTATGTCAAACCGCTTCTTGTGCCCAAGCGAAATCCATATCAACTCAAAAAACAGTTCCTTCATCTTCTGCCACTTATTTCACACCAATCAAATGCCTGACAACGGGGATATGCTTCACTGCCTGAAGAGCCAACAACTCCGTCAGCACACAACCTGCAAAAATACTCAACGCCAGCATCACACTATGTCCGTCAGGTATCAGTTTCACAGCCACACTCCTCACCGCCACCAGTGCAAAGCCGTTGAGCCAATAGAGCGGTAGAGACATCCGCCCCAGATATTGCAAGGCTCTTGAGGCAACGTTGATTCTTTCTATTTGAAACGAGAGAGACCAGACAAACCAGCATCCCACCACAGACATCAACAGCCACATCAGTGGAAATGCTTCCCAATGCCTAATCTGCATTATGCAGCACCCCATGAAAAGCAGAGCCGACACCATCAAACCACGTTTGTCAGCAAGCTTGCTCCTGTCAACATCCTTCAGCATATATCCAGAGACGAAGAATATAGAATAACGCACAAACTCCCCATTGAGCAGAAATCCATTCAAAAAGTCATGGGGTAGCATCTCATTCAGAATCACAAGTCCACCAATGACAACAAGCTGAGCAGTTCGGTTCGAGCGCCAGAGCAGCAATGGCCAGGCCATGAACATCAGAAACAAGACATACACAAACCAAAGTTCCCCTCCATGAAAAGCCATGTCATAAAGATAAGTGCCTACATCCACCACCCTCCTGTTCACCAGTTGCGGCACTGCAATTTTCAGTGCCAGACTGACCAGGCAGAAACTGAGATAAGGAATCAAAAGGCGCTTCACCTTGGATTTCACCACATCACAATATACACGTCGCTTTGAAAAGCCGAAAAGATACCCTGCCACTAAAAAGAAAATTTGCATGAAGAACAAGTGATTTATTCTCCATGCATTCTGGCACCAGGGCAAAGCCAACAGGTTCACCGGATACTTTATTAAACTGTGATGCCATATCACAGTCAGTATTCCAATCCCCTTGCAGATGTCTATCTCTTTAAAGCGGGACATAGAAAAAGGGGAATGACCATTTTAGACACAGCTATTACTCCAAACATTGACGTTTATTATCTTCAAACCAATCTTGAAGTGCTTCCTCAAATGTCCAATTAAACTTATAGTCGCAGTCTTTCATTTTCTTTCCGCAGATATTGGTGGATATCTGCAGTTTTTTCACCCGCTCCGGACATATACCCATCGGACTTCCCACCATTTTAGCTCCAAATGCCAATGGCTTTATAACTGCATTAGGTATATAGGGAACAGATTGATTCAAACCTGTTACTTTTTTCATGAGATGGACAATCTGCTCAATCGTGTATGCCGGCTCAAATGTGCAGTTGAATATCTCCGAAGCACTTTCACGTGTCTCAACATTCCACATAATGAAACGCACTAGTTCTTTCACATAAACACAAGCCTTGATGGTGTCTTTTCTGCCAGGATAAGCAAATGTATGCTTCCTTATTCCCCAATACAGTCGGGTGAAGTTTCCGTTCTCGCCCTTTCCAAACACCACACCAGGCCTGACAATTGTCAATTTCCTGTCCTTTCCACCAGCCTGCCATGTTTGATGAATCTTTTCAGCCACAAGCTTTGATATTCCGTATGGTGTGTTGGGAGTTGGCAAAGTGTTTTCCTTTTTCAATTCTTCAGCTGCGCCATACGGAGCTATAGAAGAAGTGAATACCATATTCTTTATGCCATGCTTCTCCGCAAATTCACATACATTCTCTGCCCCTCTGATATTTGTCTCAAAATAGGCATTGTCGGGGTGACCAGGAGTTCTATGTACAGCTGCCAAGTTAAATATAACGTCAGCAGAAGTAGGAGTAAAAGGCAACTCCTCTAAAGGTTTCCTGACATCACAAAAAACATAGGATGATTTTCTTTCCTCGCCTTCAACAACAGGTGTTTTCCAATGCTTGATTGTTGTGTATTCCTGTAGTTCTTTGTCTGACATCCCCGTCAATTTAGAGGGATCCACAATATCAAGATTCCAGATATTGTCATTTGGGTGCTGCTCATGAAGTAGATTTGCCAAATGTGTACCAATAAATCCTGTTCCTCCAGTAATAATATAGTTCATCTGAATGTTTGGATATTACAAATAAAATAATCTATTAGAATATAACATTAATTATTTTTTTGACTCCCAGCCTGTTCTCTTACGGCCTTCTCAAAAAAATTCATTAGTCTATTCGATTCTGTTACAGAATCAAAACCACACTTTATCAAATCATCCTCACGCCCACGTCTGTTCGGAATGCTTTTTTTAGTTTCCTCAATGATAACATCCGCCCATTCATCTGCAGGTTTCTTTAAACTTATGTAATGCCCCAACTCTGCGATGCATGCTTCTTTTGTGATATTTTCAGAAAAAAACACAGGCAGCCCCGTTGCCTGGGATTCCACACCAACCACAGGAAGCCCTTCATATAAACTTGGCAGCAAGAATGCATCAAAGGCATTGTAAAACTGTTTGATGTCCTCTCTTCTACCAAGCCAGCTCATACGATTCTCCATCTCATATTCATTAATCCGTTCTTTCATCTTCTCTTCTAACGAACCCGCACCGATAATTACAAAATGAGCATTATTTTGTTTCCGTGAGATGAAATACATAATGTCAATTAAAAAGAGAGGATTTTTTTGCTTTTCAAATCGGGCAATAAAGCCATAGACAATCTTATTATCCCATCCATATTTTTTTCGGGTAGCTGTTCGTAATTCAGCATCGAAGGTATTTGCCTTTGCATCCACAGGAGACAAAAATATAGCAACTTTTCCTTGTTCCATCGTTTTTTTTCCGAACTGATAAATCCCGCAATCCCGTCCGTTTGCCATGTAATAATTACACCAACAATGTGAAAAAGAACGTAGTATAGTCTTCAAAACCGTTTTTAACAATTCATGATGAGAGGCCATTGTCAGGCTCTCACTGACTCGGACTTTGATACCTTTCTTTTTTGCCACATACAATGGAAATATGTTCATTGTATTGTTTACAGCATAGAGAACATCATAATCATTATCAGAAAATATTCTCTTTAAAGCGGAAAGATGTTTGAAAATCTTCTGATAAGGTGGAATCACAAACACTCGCCCACCGAGTTTTTCAACTTCCTCGTATGGAATACTATTTGAGTCTGCATCCACAATCAAGTCAAATTGGACTCTGCTTCTGTCGAAATTACGCAAATAAGCCATAACAAGGCTTTTTTGTCCACCAGAGTCACATTTATTAAGACTAATAGCAACTTTTATCATTTCTTATTTAGTTGTTTCTTGATAAAACATCTTGATCCCATCTATGAAATTAGTAAAATTCACTGCTGTCAGACTACACAGCTTATCTATTCCAAGAACAACATTTGAAACGTCCACAGGACGCGGATCCGCATAAACTATCTTAAAATCCTTTTTTGTCACAATTTTAAGAAATGCCAACACATCATTCACAGAATACCCTCTCCCACTACCTACATTCAAAGTTGTATTGGTTATACCTTTCTGAATGAGTTGAGAAAAAATAGAAGCAAGATCATCAATATAGATGTAATCCCTCACGGCAGACCCGTCGCCCCAAACCTCAACGGGTTCGTCATTGATAATCTTACCTATAGCCACTGCCACCAGTCCCTGTTTACCATATATATTTTGCCCATGACCATATGGATTTGACGGCCGCAATATGAGATACCTGAGTCCTTTTGTCCTGTGCATAAACAGCACACTGTTCTCCATCATTTGTTTCGACCAGCCATAATAGGAAATAGGAGCCACGGAATCATTTTCTGAGAAAGGTATCGTATCGTTTCTATTCCCGTAAATTGTACCGCCGGAAGAAAAATACACAAATTTTACGCCTAGACGGGCACATTCCTCCATCAATTCTATAGAAGGGAAAATCACATTTTGATATTCTCTCTTATAATCGCTGTAATTGCTCCCAGGAATTAAGGTGGACACAAGATGAACAACTGTATCAATTTGATGCTTCTCAATAATTTCCACCAGATGTGTTGTATCTATTAAGGAATGCTGAAAGATGTTGACATCAACCCCATTCAATCGTGAAAGGTTGGCACCAGCTGGCTCAACAACATAAATCTTGCTTTCCGGATTCTGCTGCTTCATTTTTTTTACAATCGCAGAACCGATAAAACCCGCGCCACCTATCAATAACAAATTACTATCCATAAATTAACCTTGATTATTTACTGTGGCATTTTATCAGCATATTTACGAGAAGCACGAATAGCTTTTGCAGAAAACATCATTACAGAAACAACGAACGATAGACCATAATAAATAAAGCAGAAAAGAACCACCACATCTAGAAACTTGAAAATAGTAGCTAAAAGAATCGCAAAAGGTAAAATACCACCAATACCCAATTCATTTTCAACCCTAACCCTAAAACTTCCAACTTGATTTGTATCTGTTCTTAAATCGTATCCCAATTCCATCACACCCAAATCAGACATCTTCCGCTCTATATTCTTGTATTTTTGATATATAAGTCTCATAAGAGAATCCGCACTTGAAGCAAACGCACCTAAAAGAATAAACCAAACACATCCATTTTCCACCATTAATCCCCCATCAAAAAAAATTGCGACCCCCATTGGAGCTCCCATTGTTCCAACAAGTAAATAACTGCTCATACTGTCTGCAAATTCTCCAAATGGTTGCTTCCTCACACTTCTTGCCAAATTGCCATCAATGCAATCCATAATTATCCAGACATTAAACAATATGGCACCCACAATGTGTAAAACATAAGAATCAAATAGAAAAAAAGCACTGCCAAGAATCGCTACAAAAGCTGAAATAAATGAAATTGTATTAGCTGATATACCATTGTTAGCACATACAGAAGCTAAATAGAAAGAAATTGGCCTATAAGCGATTTTGGTAAGAATCGGGTCTTTTTTTCTTTTCCAAGCAGGCATTGATGCCTTTATTTGTTTCGTAGAATACCTCATAATAATAATAGATTATCTTTTACTTAATTGAATACGTCTTAACCATGCAAAAAATCTTAATGATCGATACATTTTGTGTTCAATTAAATACAACATTAACTTTCGTTGTCGATTAATTCCAAATCTGTTTGCCTTTTTTAGAGCTTCCTGAATCAATTGATTCTGTAACAATTCATTGTACCATTGTTTCTGTTCTTTAAAAGACATTGTGTTTATTGGATTAAAACATCCCTGTATAGCGATAGTTATTATTACATATAAAACTCGATTAAGCAGATTTTCTCTATACGAGCTATTAACCTTGTGCGTACGTCCAAATTCATCAAGATATTCTAATCCGTGTATAATTTCATAATTATAATCCAAATTCGGAACATGAGTAATACTTTCCTTATTATAAACATAATTATAGAATGGTTCATGAATATAATATGCACTTTCGCACTTTTCAAATAAAAGAACATTAAATATAAACCCTTCTATTCCTGTTCTAAAAATCGGAACGAATCGAATGTCATACTTCCTGATTAATTCTAATTTTATAAACTTGCTTGTTGGAGTTGCCATCCATCCATTAAAATCCAAGACCCTTGCTTGCAATTCTCTGCATTCATCATTTGAATGAAAAAATTCAGGTTTTCCACCACATTTAGGTGTGAGTTTCTTTGAATCTTTATAAACCAACTTTTGATCAAAAAGGACAACATCAACATTCTTCTCTTTCTGAATATTACTAATAATCTCACATGTTTCTTGTTCTAAATAATCATCACCATCAAGAAACATCAAGAACTCGCCAGTAGCCGAATCAATACCACAATTCCTTGCAGATGTGACACCTCCATTCTCCTTATGAATCACCTTAATTCTTCTATCCTCCGCTGCATACTCATCACAGATTTGTCCATTGTTATCCGGCGAGCCGTCATCGATTAATATGATTTCAATGTCTTGGAGAGTCTGTTTTATGCAGCTTTCCACACATTGACGAAGCAATTGCTCTGGTATTCTATATATTGGAACAACAATTGAAACACAAGGTTTTTTTTCCATTTTATTAGTTCTATTTATGGGATATTTATTTGACTTTTATTAATTAAATTATTTAATCCAATTTATATTTCGCTTGATTACATCCGCCATTTTCCCATTTCCACCTATTATACAGTTTTTTTCAGAAAAACTTTGGGTTATTGTTGAATTGGCAGATATAATAGTGTTATCTGCAATCGTTACTCCTTTTAAAATGGTATTTCTGCATCCAATCCAAACATGATTACCAATTAATATTGGCTTTGGTTTATTTATAATAATATTATCAATCAATATCTTATGAAAATCCGTATCCATAATAAGAATATCCCAAGAAAGTAAACAATCACCTCCAAAAGTAATTTCTTTTTGGCATATGATTTCAGTTCTCCCTGATATACTAAAGTTCGGGCCAAACGTAAGTCGAGCCTCTTTTGCTATACTGATCCTACACCCCTTTCCAACCACAGAATTTCCATTTACAATTAAAGTACCCTGTAATTCTATTATAGTTCTTAGCTTTTTATTATTTTCCAGACCTAAACAAGGAACACCTATTTTTAACAAGCCCGTTTTTATCGGTACGTTTAAAACGATGTTACCTTTCATTTTAACGAACTTTGTATTTTTATATACAATCACAGGAAATCGTAATGCAATATTATATGGAAATAATCGAAAATTTATAAAAATAGTATTGAAAATAGCTATTTTCTTCAATAATAATATAAGATTTCGCATTGAATAAATATCAAATATAAGCAGATTCGTTAATAATAGGATATTCTGTTTGGTATTCAAAAATCATAATTCCAAAGCTGCACAATAATAAAAAAAACACGTGCTGAATAGGGTAAATAGCATATAGATTCCTATCGGTTTCTTAAGTTGATGAATATCCATTTCAATCCTCTTGATATTTTAACATAAGGATTCATGAGCCATTTATAATTGCTTAACCATAAAATCAATCTCATATGGAAAGGCTGGGATTTCCACACTTTTTTATCTATAAATGACAACCTTCTTTTTGCCTCATCATAATAATATGATATGTTTTTAAACCGGGCAGAATAAACAAAATGAGTGCAAATCAACTTCAGTTCTGCCTTATCCATCTCTTCCTTTAATGATGAATCCTGGCGCAAAAAGAAATCCTTCACAATATCATGAGACGCCCAATCATGGTTTAATTTTTCCTTCGAATACACATTCGAATATGATGTATTTCTGGAACAATCATAATAATACAAAGGTTCTCTTATATAAGAAACTTTTTGGGCAAAATAAAAAGCTTGACACACCAGCTGAAGGTCTTCTCCCATATTTACGCCATCACGACATTTTATTTTATTTTCCAAGAACAAGTCTGTTCTATACATTCTTCCCCAAACGGAACCTGATAATTTCCTTTGAAAAACCAACACAGCTGTTTTTTGGGGATTCACCGATGTATAATTATCATATTTTATGTTGTTTTTTTTGAAAAGATGATAATTTTGAGCATTTACAATATCAGATTTTGTTTCCTTCTGGTTCTCAACAAAAAGTTGGACCATACGGATATCCACATAATCATCAGGATCCACAAAAATCAGAAATTCACCATGTGAATGGGATATAGCAATATTCCTTGAAGCAGCAATACCTAGGTTGGCTTTGTTAGACACAACTTGTAATTGTGATAGTCTTAATGGGAATTGCTCTGCTATATTGTTTATTATTTTTATACTTTTATCTTTCGTACAATCATTAACAAATATATATTCAATATTATCATACGTCTGATTAAAAAGACTTATTAAACATCTTTTGATAAACGGTTCCACATTGTAGACTGGAACACAAATAGACACTAACGGATTATTCATATCATTTCATGAAATAGTTATCCAGCTATCCAGTTTCACTTTAGGAGGCTGAGGGAGATTATTCCACTTCGGCGGGCAAAGTATAATGCCGTTACTAATATTGAGATATGCTGCCCAACAACTGAAGGAACTGTTAGCAAGAATCATATTGCCAGCATGGGACATCAGATACATATCCAAGAAACTATTCTGACCTGTATTCCAAGAAACCACAGTTTTTTTATCAACATAATCAAAAGCGTTATATATATAATCGGGATCATCAGAAAAAAAATAATATGAAGGATCACTCAATTTTGAGTTCATCATTTCAATAGCTTTCTTATAATATTCTTCAGTACATATCCCGCCATAAATATCCAACGCACCGCCCTTTAAGTAATCGCCTCTTCTCACATGGACCGCTACGGAGTTAGTCGATTTGATATTTTTAAGAACTTCAAGGTTTTTATCGTTCATTTTCAAATCATTCTTAAACTTTGGGAACGATTTTTTCTCTAAGAATCTGACATCCTGCCAATATCCATAATACAATGGCTTACTCTCATTATATTGGTCATCCACACTAGTTAAAAAGATGGGCAGATGATGATTATAATTGAATCGGTTTACTTTATAGAGCAAGTACCCAACCGTCTTTGATATAAAGTTTTGCTTAGGTAACTTCACGTCAAACCACTTGTCAATTTCCAAACCATAATGTCCCACCTTTGATTTCGATAAAGAAACCATGTATATACTTTGATTGGGATATTTGGTTCGGATATATTGATAATATGCATATTGAAAAAGTTGATTGCCAAGTCCCCCTTGAAAAACTAAGAATTTCATAGAAATTGGTTATTTTTATATTTATCAACAATTACATCCCAATGAAATTTTGGAGCTAAATTCTTTTCATTCAAATTTCCTAAAGAAGACGACAAGAAAGCCACTATACCATTGGCCAAATCCTTACTACTGCCAGGTTTAACAATATAGCCATTAACCCCATTAATAATAATCTCACGAAATGCACCGACATCTGTTGCAATTACAGGTTTCCCGAAAACAACCGCGGTTTGGACAAGGCCACTCTGAGATGCCGATAAATATGGACATATCACAGCTTTGCACTTTGCCATCAGGCTGCATAGCTCATCATTTTTCACATATTTATGAATTATGGTGAAATGCCTGTCTTTACTCATCAGTTCCAATGTGTCATCCCGTCCCCTTCCAGCAACAACAACTTTGCAATCTTTCAAACGTTTGTCATTACCAAAAGCCTCATATAAGATTTTTAGCCCTTTATGTGGGCTGATAAATCCCAAATAGAGAAAATAATCATCTGGGACATTCGGTATATCCTTTATTTGATAAGCTCTATATGATTCAAAGGGACCAAATGGAATAACAGCAATTCTATTTTCCAAATTCAAGACGTCAGTATTATCCAGAATATCCTTTTTGGTCTGTTCAGAATGAACTACTATTTTCGTTCCGAACTGAATTGAATCTTCAACTTCCCTTTTCAATGTTCTGTTTGACAAATGGTTCTTCAGCACTTCATGGTAGCCAATGAAAAAAGGGACATGAGCCTCTTGCAGATACCGGCAAATCTGGACTTCATAATCCGTGTGGACAATCACATAAATTTTATCATAGCCCTGCGAGATGATATGTTCAGCATAGCGTTTCATCCGTCTTTTATTCTGCAGCAATCTATAATATCCAATCAAAAGAAGCTTTGACTTTCGGTTTACAGAATAGTTCGGTAGAAGGTTTATGTTTATAGATCCATCTAAATAGTTGTATATCGTATTGCTTTTCTTAATCTTAATGACTTTATTTCCTGTTGCTTTGTAATCAAAATCCAAGGATTCTATAAATTCTGCTCCTTCAAATACCAGATAGTAGCAATCAACATTATATCCCAGTTCATTCAAATGTTGGGATAAAGGAAGAGTGGCGCCGGAAAAGCCATTACCAATAATTGCGATTCTCATATAAATAATAAATATGCTATTATTATGTTGTAAAATACGTTAGAAATAAAAAAAACTTGTTGGGAAACATTCTGAAATTAAATGTAATCATGAAGCCTTTATTCATAATAAACCTCACAACTTTTGGGTGAGTGTGTTGGTCACAGCCAACGCACTCACCAACCAAACATTATAAAACTAAATTTCACAAAAGGAGAATTATTCTTCACAGAATATTTATTAGACAATTTTCCCCAACAAATATGGTTTTAATACTAATCATGTATTTTTTTCATTCATCTTGTACATTTGGATCATAATCCTCATACACATTTTTATCTTTTTCAAATATAGAAGTATATGGAAGATAGGCCTTATAGAAGGTGCTCCCAGGAACAGCCCTATAGAACAAATATGAACTATACAAGATAAAAACTATATAGACCAACATTCTTTGAACCTTTATTTTATCTTTAAAATAAAAGAATATAAAGGGGAGGAAAAGAGGCACCGTGTTGAATGTTGAAGAAACACGGCCTATAATTTCAGTAATTCCCGTAGCAGACGAATTTCTTAAAAGATTATGAATTATGGAGTACAAAGCAAACATTGCCAAATATAAGTCAAATCCTTTAATCTTATTCTTTATATAATCTTTTCTTGCATAGGAAATGAATAAAACCATACCAAAAATGATTGTGTTGAGAATAATGCCCGACAAAGAGCCATATTGAGTACCTTTCACAGAGTTGGCATCAGTCATTCGAGAATAACTTTCTAACAAATCCTCTGCCCCTTCTCCTGATATATTGGCAATTGCTAATAATTGATCTGATAGTTCCGTATAGGCTACTGTCGCAAAAAAGGAAATAACATATAATCCAGCATAGACCCACCAATAAACCTGATGTTTTCTGAAAAACCATACTATAAAAATTAATGATAATGCAATCAAACTTCCCCTATGGATGAAAACACCTATTAGAACAAATAAAAAGAAAAGTAAATATTTTTTATCAACAAGGAAAACATAAGACAAAAACACAATAGCTGTTGAAAGTGGCTGTCTGGTTGGAAACACCTGGACTAAAAGGACAAAGAGAACAAATGATATTAATGGATAAGAGGTAGCTTTTTGACAAAAATATTTATAACAAAATAGAATTACAAAATTAGTAACAATTAAAAAGAAAGTATAAGAATTATTCACCCATTTCAATGCAGCATTTATAAGAATGTATCCCCATTCCACCACATTGTTACCACGGCTATAAGTAAAGACATTACTGAAAGAGGATCTATCAAAAATACTCAAATAAGACACCCAGTCTGTACCTGTTTCCCATCGCAAACCTCTGAACAGCGTGAATACAATAACCCAAAACCAAAGCATTCTATTAATGACTTTGGCATCTGTTTTCACAAAATCAAGATATGCGCTTAAAATAAATGGTATGTATATTAAGAGATAGATTTCCATTAAAAACAATAATCAGATATAAAAGTTATTATAGACCAATTTCATTAATAATACCTTTACAATAATTTTCGGATTTATGAATCGCTTGCTTTCGTATCAAAGACCGTTTCTCTTTATATTTATCTATTCCCAAGCTCACTTCTTTAACATAGCCGATTAGATCATTGAATTCATAGAGATGATGTCCTGGCATATAATCAAGAGGATGCTCAAAGGCGAATCCCCGTACATCATTATACTCTTCAAAATCATCAAGCGCAAAGGCCATTGGCTTATCAACAATTAAATAATCAAAAGCGACAGATGAATAATCGCTGATAAGCCCATCCGTTACTGCTAGAAAATCATACAGATTCAACCTGGATTTGTCAAAATCCTCATTCGTAACCGGAATGATATTACTAAAGTTTCTAAAATCAATATCATACTCTTTCTGAAAAATATGCAGCTTAACAGCAATCACAATCTTCAGTTCCTTACATTGATTATCAAGCCGTATCCAATCCTCTTCACTTCTCATAAGGGGGAAATGGCTAATTTCCTTGATAGAATTATAACGTCCTTTTTTATCATTCCTAAACGTCGGCATCCAAACTATCAATTTAATATTTTGCCCGAGAAGTTTTTGTTTATATGCTTTTGTGCATGGATTTGGAGATCTCAGCCAATCATACCGTGCAAAGCCTATTGGTTTTATGTATTTTTCCTCGACATTCCAATAAACAGAAAAAATCTTAACAAAAAGAGGTCCTGGGACACAACCAAACTCAAAACTCAGTTTAGATGATTTATCTGTATCAGAAGGAGCTTTATAACCACATCCATGCCAAAGTCTTATATGTCTCTGCCCCTCAATTCTCTTATCATAATTCCAGACTATATTATGAGTGCCCATGACGATTTTAGCCGTCATAAAACGTTTTATATTAGAAATTTTATGCTCACCATATTTGTCTTTATTCTGCAAAAAAACTATTCTTTGATTATTGAACATTTTCCTACAGTAATCAGCATCTTCCACACTCCAAAAGATTCGATATCTCTCATATTCCTTATGATTAATAATATAATCAGAGATAGCTCTTGAATTATCAGAATAATCAGGTGAACTTTCAAAAATGATTACGTTATCATCCAAAGTTCCAAAACGCCTCAAGAAACATACATAAATTGTTTCAACCAAACGATGAATGATAATATAAAGAAAAATCAAAAAAGCATTCTGCCCTTTATATTGTTCTTTTAACTGCCTATATTTTTTTAATATTTTATTCATCCTCAACTCATCAACTTTGTCAGATTACTCATCTTACATTTTTCTTTTAACAAATAAAAAATAAAAGAGAGAATATTGCTTCAATTTTAAAAACCAATATTTCACATTGTCTTTCCAACCAAAATCAACAGAAAAAGGTTTAAAAAAGCGCTTCATATATGATGAGTTTCTAAAACGTCTTATATGTTGGCTGAATTCTTCACACTTCAAACCAGCCTTTGTCATCTTGTTAAATATGGTAGACATCACATAAATCCAGACTCTATTCCTAAAACCATTGGACAACAACCGGCTTTCATCTAATGATTCGTATTTCTCAAACATTTTCAACAATGATTCCCACAAACTATCATTATATATACTTGTGGCTTGATTATCTCTTATCACATAATAATATAATCTTTGAGGTATCACTACTATTCTTTTGGATTTGAGCATCATGGAAAAAACTGATATCTGATCTTCTCCAAACCACAAGCCATCACCCTCCTTTAAAGCATCAACAACTAATAATCTTCTTACCATCTTTGTTGATATCAACAAAGACATGCCCCATCCTTTCGTTTCTTTATCATAAAAATAGTGATTCGTTATAAAATCTTTGATTTGTGGTCCATCATAAATGCCATGAACACTCGTAGAATTAATAGTTAAAGTACCATCAAGGGTTGCCCTATAGAAGTCACATGACACCATGTCCGCATCTTCTTCAATGATGGGTTTAGAAAGCTTTTCCAGGTAGAGAGGTGACACATAGTCGTCCGAGTCAATAAAGGTGATCAGCTCACCTTTGCTATGCTCAAAAGCCGTTATCCTCGCTTTGGCAACTCCTTCATTATCCTTGTGGACAACCACGAAGCGGGAATCCTTCTCTGCATATTCATCGCAGATTTTGCCACTCCCATCCTTACTTCCGTCATCCACCAGTATAGCCTCAAAATGGGTATAGGTCTGAGCCAATACAGAATCAAGACATGGACGAATGTATTCCTCCACATTATAAACAGGGATGATGATAGATATCAATGGATTATTCATTCAATGCTTCTTTTAAAAAAGAAAAAGACTTTTGCCTCAATGATGCCAGCCTCTCATTCACTTTATCAAAGTCTATTGTGGTCTCAGGAAAAACGCTCAGATCTGTAACAAGACGGTCTTCCAGGCCAAAAATTGAAAGAAGTGAGTTGAATCTCGACATTCCCCTCTTAGCGTTGCCTATGGCTATGAAGGGTTTGTTGAATATAATTGAGAAAACGCAGGCATGAAAACTGTCTGTAATCACAAAATCCGCGTCATAAAATCCCCTGAGCCACTTCTCAACCGGAGGCTGAATCCGCTCTTTCATCGGCGCATCATGATTTTCCACACGGCTGTTCACCCTGAATTGTCTCAGACCTTTCGCTCGTGCGACAGCATTGACGTATTCATCTTTTTCATGAGACTCGTCAAGGATGTAAACCAGCATGTTCCCTGGACTTTCGGGGGTGTCTGAGCTTTTGAACAGTTTGATGTAGTCTTCCCTGTTTAACAACATGGTGGGGTCAAGCACGTGGACAGCATCCATGCCCAAATGGTTTCTGCACAATCCTATGCCAGAAGCTTCCCTCACCGACACCATGCTGAATTTTCGGGCAAGACGCTGGCAGATTTTGGTCTGCTCATCTGTGTATTCCCATTCATCTGTTCCAAAAGAAGCTGCATAAGCCATCCTCGTAACACTCCACTTTTCGGCAAATTTAAGATACGAATTGTAAAGGTCAAACGAGTATTTCGGTCGCCACACCTGATCACTGCCGACAACAAAGCAGTCATATTCACCCTCCTTGAGTTCATTCAAGGAGCGGACCTTGCGTGTGGTGATGTTGTTGATTATGAACTTCTCCGTGTACTGGCTTGACATCCGGTACCTCCGGTTCAG
>JAEEGL016129245.1_pt1 | contig 15249 bp, 10 predicted proteins | sample 9134231 | NCBI WGS metagenome assembly JAEEGL01 (sample SAMN16246548, study PRJNA631951) | gut metagenome | biome: gut microbiome; feature: rumen; material: fiber-attached | host: Bos | place: Iran: Karaj | collected 2018-10 | reverse complement strand
CCGAATGCACCAGTCATTGTTTATCTTGATTTCATTCGTGCCATTCATCAGCGCGATTATGAACAGGCCCACCGGGCACTTGTTCGCATCTTTATGACGGTCGCCGAACAGGATCCGGCAACGCGCCTGGGGGTTCGGCAGTGGCGGGAATTGATGCGTCTGCTTCCGTACATTTAGATTTTATATTATGTATTAATCCTATAATAATCTGTACAGACGTGTTGCGACACGTCTGTACTAACCACTAACCACTAACCACTAACCACTATTTTCGGCATTTCGCACAAAGACCGACGATGATCAGTTGTTTGTGGTGCACTTCGAAATCTTCAGGAACATCGACGTGCTGCATCCTGGTGTGATTCAGACACATCATCGTACCGCATTTTTCGCACAACAGATGGGGATGACCGCCGGGACACTGATTATCTGTCTCATCGTGCGCACAAAATCGCCAGATGCCGTCTGTTCCCTGAACCTGATGGACGATACCGGCTTCGGTTAACGAAGCAAGAATGCGATAAAGTGTTACGCGATCTAGCCTGAATTCCGTAACGGATTGGAGGATTTCCAGATGTGAGAGCGGACGTGCTTCTTGTTCCAGCAGGGACAGAATGCGTATTCTGTGTGGTGTTGCACGAAGATTCGCCCGTCTCAGGCGATTTTTGAGCCGTTCGTCCATCATTAAAGTTCATCCAGAGCTTTGGGAAAGGCATCCTGCAAACAGGGCCATTGCAGATCCGAGTCGGGGGCAATGTCGTAGTGCATGACTTTGAAGCTGTTGGCATATCGGACGCGTTTCCATTGGGAATGCGTGCATCGGCTGACGAATTTTTTGATGTCGCGCCGGATTTCATCATCGTTATGATAGAACTCGGCGAGATGCTGTTTGGCTAAAGAAAAGACTTCTTTGGGGGAGAGTTTTCGAACGATAAACCAATCGATATAGGTATCCAGAACGACGTATGGCATGAGATCCTTTTCGTCTTGCTGGTCGGTTTCGATCGGTCGGAGTTCCGCCGATGGCGGCTGCGCAAACACGAGATCGAGCTCTGGAATGTCATGGAAATTCCTGGCCCATTCGAGCCATGCAGAAACGAGCGTTTTGGGAATGTTTCCGATGGGATCGAGACATCCGCTCGAATCGCCATCCATCGTCGAGTATCCAACAGCCGATTCTGACAGATTTCCTGTCGTCAGAAGCAGGGCATCGCAAGCATTTGCCAGGGTCCAGATAATGGTGGAACGCGCTCTGGCCTGGACATTCTGCAAGGTCAGATCATCCTGTTCCCAAGTGAGTTTTCTGCCCAAAATCTGTTCGATCGCAGCAATGTTGGGGGCAACCATATCATTGATGGGGATGACCGGGCACGAAAAGCCGAAATGTTCCGCCAGGGCCAAAGCTGCCTTTTGCGTATTGTCAGAAGATGAGCTGATGTTGGGAAGGTATGCGCAGAACAGGAAATCCTTCATGCGATCCTTTAGCTTTTCGGGGGATTCATCGGGATACCTGATCGCCATCAGACGCGCAGCAAGAATGGCAATCATGGCAGAATCCCTGCCGCCCGAAAGCGCCAGACACAGTCTGGAAATATGGGCGCGCCGCAGGTAATCGTGGAGTGCGAGGCATAACGCCAGCTCCAGTTCTGCGAAAGGATAGTCGGTTTCGCTTTTGGGGTTGGAACCGCTCACTTCAAAATGCGCCAGTGTTGGATCGAAAGATTCCGCAGGTTTGTCTTCAGAAGTGATCAGTACGACATCTTCGAAGGAAAATCTGGGTGAAAGCGCAACGATATGGCCTTTGTTCAGAATGAATCCACCGCCGTCATAGACGTGTGTGCCATCATCTGATCCCAGCAGATTCGTTCGCACTATCGTTGCGCCGAGTGCTTCTGACAAAGCCAGGTGCTGTTTGAGTTCCGTTCGGTACTGGTTCATGACAAACGGACGGTTATTCAGTACAACACACAGACAGCCCGGTACCAGATCGGGGTAGTGTACAATATCGCCAACGCAGATCTGCAGATTTTCAAGTTCCGGGATATCCGAAACCCATGCGCCGATCATGGCTCCGAGGTGCTGCTGAAGTGGTTTGGAATAATCCCATCGGGAAAACCAGCGCTCTTCAGCAGTGACTCTTTCACCGTAGCGTTTGGGAACAATTCCACGCAGCATGCCGTCGTGAAAGACTGCTGCAACATTATAGAGATGATTCTCGTACCGGAATGGTGCACCGCAGATGACTGTCAGACCGAGGGTCAGAGGGGCGAGTTCGGACAGCGCCTGCTCTGCAAATAAGGCAGATTGCGGCCACTGGTACAAGTCGCCTGCATCCGGAGTTCCTATGGAGAGTTCAGGCAGTACAAGCAGTTTGGCATTTTGGGTTCGGGCTTTATCCAGTGCTTTTCGAATCAGATTGAGTTGTCCGGACCAGTCGTTAATGGTCGGATTTAATGATGCAATGGCTATTTTTATCATGGCAGAATGTTTTTTCATAAAGACAAATCAGGCTCACCGAATCTGGCCTGCAATAAACAGATTATACAAAGTTTGCAGTGCAATATCCTCAGAATTTTTTGCACACAATGCTTCAAGTTCGGCCTGGATGGCATCCGTCTGATCCGGTGCACGCAGGGCAAACTGGTAGTTGTCGAATGCATTTCGGAATGGTGTATCGTGAAAACCGCTGAAATCGAGTGCAGCGAGAGCTTCGGCATATCTGTCCAGAAGCCATTGCGCCGCAGGAAGATCCTCGAGGGTTTTGCGGCTGCGAAGCGGCATATAGAGGTGAATCATGCAGACGACAGCCATCGGAATTTCCTGCGTAAGATCGATGGATGTCCGCATGGCGAGGCGCATGTCTTCAATTCGGTCGAGTTCCCGGAGCGCGCGGGCATATCGTCTGAAGAAGTTGGAGAAGGATTCGCGCAGAATGCGCTTGATATGGATAAACTGCACTTTATCGATGGTTTCTTCCAGATGATGGAGGGTATGGAGAAACCATTCTGCGATTCCGGCTGCCTTATCGGGGGAATTGGCATCTGTCAGGTATTGAATCTGTGCTGAAGTGATCTGCAGCAATTCTCCGATTTTGGATGGATCGTCAGAAAGGTTTTCGCACGAAGCTTTTCGATAAGGGCCGAGGAAACGGGCTGCATCATCGGGCGATTGATCTGCGGCGATGGTCTCGGCTTTTTGCAGAATTTCATCGATCATGCTGAAATCCGGATGGTGATTGGTGGCAGGAATTCATTGGAAAAATGAATATATTCAGGCTTTGTTATATGAGTGCGGATACTTGAGCTGCTTTTCGAAAAACAAGACGATACATCTATGGATTCCGAAAATAGGCTGTCGCCGATTCGGAGAATCGGCCTGCAGTGACAGGATGAACCATCTGCATCTGATGAGATCGATAGCAAATCACACCACTGACGCTGTGAAAAGTACCACATGCGGCAATGGTGGCAATGAAAAATGTTCGTAGTTCCTGTGTTTAAATTTTGTCCAAATCAAAAATCCGGATGTCATCGCGGAGGATCTGGACAAAATTTGTTTTGCTCAGGAGGTCGTGCGTGCGTCTGCGATACATTGTCGTCGATACAGACCGGTTTGGGCGAATTTGCTTTATGGGAAGCTCAGGGCATAAAATCTTTTCTGTCTACATAAAATAGAATTCGTTTGAATTTGTAGTCATTATTATCAGTTTTTATATGTCCATGGCTTTCTGTGATACTCCAGATACTGCCTCTGGTTGTGATGTACATCCCTTCGGGGGCGTGATACCATTCGTTCTTGGTTTCTCTGAATCTTTTGAATTTGGCATTGGGACCGACACCACTGGAGATTAAGCCATGATTTTTGTAATATGCTCCATTGAGGAAAAAGGTCGTTTTGTTATTTTCGGTATAGGATGCGACGCCCTGTACTTCTCCTGATCCTGTGTACCATGCGCCTTCGGCAACCACGATGCCGTCTTTGTTCGTGACGAGGCGTCCGTTCGATTGGTTCATGGGCCAGCGTATCATGCGTGAATACTGGGGAACACATGTCTTGGGCGTCTTTTTTTTGCAATCATCTCTGGTATCTATATTTTTATCTTCATTATCACCGGGACATTTATATTTATCTCTCTTATTACTGCAACGATACTCGCCCGACAGGATGGATTCTTTGCTGCCGACGTAATCCAGCGACATGGATGAAAATTTAGGATGGCAGGTATAGTGCATATCCTCCGGGTATCTATAATAGCCGACTCTTGGCAACAAATAGCCATATCCGCGTGCACATAGTTTTTTGCCAATCATGCCAACTGCTTCTTCGCATGTGCTGCTCGTGTCAGCTTCAATAAAACGTCTGAGATCAAAGACATAAATGCCCAAATCACCTTGAGCTACATAGAGGTATGGCCAGTGCGCGGCCATACCTCCGGCATGTGAACTAACTTTTTTGTAGCGCATCTTATAATCTTTATCATTTTTATCGGTGATGGGATTGACCAGAAGAGCATGCCGATATTTTATCGGGGATTTTGACATGTTGATGATCGAAATGCGTGTGAGGTGCGCTTTTTCGCCTTGATTTATGGTCAGTTCGTCGCTGAACCATGCGACGATTCGATAAACAGTATTATTATTATTCTTTACTGTCAGCCCTGCAACCCCCTGGGGTTTCCAGAGTTCGGTCTTCTGATCTTTATCTGCCCACTCCCATTCTTTTATATGATGCTTGATAAATGAAATGCCTTCAGTATTTTTCGGATAGGATTCAGCTTTTTTCATTTGTCGATCGAGATTTAAATCAGTCAAGCTGACGATGTGATCCTTCCCGAAATCATCGATGGCTTTCGTATAGGCATCCCATTGGTTTAAGTCTCGCAAAACAAATTTGTTATAATCCTTGATGGCACGAACTGTAGAATACTCTTCATAGCCTTTGATCGTGCCATCGGCGGGACAAGTGCAATTTTTGTCAAATTTATCTGCAGGACATGATCCGTTTTTTCCCGTGCATTTTTCTGCAAGGTCACATGGACTGGATTTTTGTCGGCATACTGTATCAGACGATGCAAATGCGTCAGCCGGACATTCCAGATTCTGACCATCGCATGTCTCAGCTATGTCGCATACGCCTTTGGCTTCCCGGCATACCGTCCCTTTTGCACGGGGGACTTTTGTGCAGATTCCGGATTTACAGATAAAATCAGTGCATTGCGTCGGTTTGCGGCAGGATTCACCCTCTGTGCAGTTGTCGAGGCATTTACCTTCATCATTGCAGTTATCGGGGCATTCATCTGGGCATGGAGCGGGAGGACATTCACCGCTGTCGCTGCAAGTATCGGGGCACTCATCCGGGCAGGAAGCACCTGTATTGCATACACCGTCTGTACAGTTATCGGGGCATTCATCGGGGCATGGAGCAGGAGGACATTCACCGTTGTCATCACATGTATCGGGGCATTCTTCAGGGCAGGAAGCACCTGTATTGCATACACCGTCTGTACAGTCATCGGGACACTCTGCAGGACATCCAGTCTTTGGACATTCACCATTATCATCGCATGTGTCGGGGCATTCATCCGGGCAAAATGAGTCAGTATTGCATACACCATCCGTACAGTTATCCGGGCATTCATCCGGGCATGCTGCGGCAGGACATTTGCCGTTTTCATCGCAGTTATCCGGGCAATTATCAGGGCATGCAGCGGCAGGACATTTGCCGTTTTCATCGCAGTTATCGGGACAATCAGCGGGACAAGGACTACTCATCTGGCAGTTTTGGAGGTCTGATTCAGTGCACCCTTCGCCGGTTTTGCAATCACACTCTTGACTGGAATCTTGACTGTCAGTTGCAGTGCCGGCTGAATCGTTCGTACATCCGGTGATACCGGTAAACAGCAAAGTTCCCATTAAAATATATGAAAAGATACTTTTGCTCATTTTCGTTCTCCTTGTTTGTGATAAAAATAAAAAAACTGAATTATTTGACACAAAAAGTATTGTTGCATGCTTGAGTAATCGGATCAAATCAACTTTTTTGTTATTGTTTGATATTGATTCAATATTATTCGAAGTTTTATATCTTAAGTGGTAATTCATACATTTACACGTAAATGGTTCTGCTTCATTTTCGCTGCGGATTCAGCGGTTGGGAACGGAAGAGAATGATAATACGGAACGCCTTGATTCCCATGGCTCCCTATCTGGAACAATACAGATACAAACGGCTTTACTTCATGGGTTTGAGTGAGTTAATCAGAGGGCGTTTTGGACATTCTGTCCAAAAAAACATTTTTTAACGTATGGGGTGAACGATCGGGGGATAAGAGTGATGTGCGGCGTCTTTAGAAAAAATCTGGCATTTCCAATGACTGACCTTTCAGAAGGATGAAGCGGGAACCTTTATGTCTGTCATTGTGAAGAAACTTCCCCAGGTTGCGGCCATACTGGCTTCAATGATTCTCATTTTTGTTGCCTATACGACCAATAAACACGAGATAATTCTGCCGACTTTTGGTGCGCTGATTACCGGTGCATGGCTGGTTCCTGAGAATCTCTGGCATTACCACAAACTGAATCTCATCGTGAGTCTTACGCTCGCTGCTGTCTGTGGGCTTATGATTTCGAGATTGACCGGAGGTTGGGATTACATTGTCGTTTATCCATCGCTTTACATTGGTTTTCTCATCGCGGCGTGTATTCTCATTTTTGGGCGAACCCAGATATATCCTTGCTTTGGGGCAATGACATTGCCAATATTGCTTCGCACGACATCCTGGTTTTATCCGCTTTCGGTTTTTTGTATCGGGGTGGTGCTGATTGGCGTTCAAAAGCTGCTGGAACTTGCCGGATCGCGACAGCCGCTGCCCGGGGGAGAGTTCCCCGAACACCGGCAGCATCGCAGGGAACGTTTGGTTTATTACCTGCAGACTTCCGTTGGATTGGTTCCTGCGCTAATTTTGGTCGCATTGTTTGATAATCACTGGTTTTTATTGCCTCCGCTTTTTGTGACGTATGCGACATTTTGCAACAGCGAGTCGACGTTTACGCATTATCCGGTTCAAACCTGGGGACAGTTGGTGATTGCGGCAACGACTGGCAGTGCGGCGTTCTGGTTTTCTGGGAAACTAAGTGAAATGCCGGTATTTGAAATGGCGGATTATAGCGTTTCGGTTTCTTTGATGGTCGGCGTCGCCGTATTTGTCACGATGCTCTGGGGACGCATCTTTCATCGTTTGTTTCCGCCGGCAGTTTCGCTCGCCATTACGCCGTTTCTGGTTCAGTTCAATCCCTGGATGCCGCTGTGCGTGGCAGTGACTGCGTCCTATCTCATTTTTATTGCCTGGTGCATGCGAACACATCCGGCATACAAGAGCAGGGATTTGAAGTACTTGTAACGAGTGCGGACATCAATCATTGCAATTCAGGCCTGGATTCTTGCGTTCGAAGTGTTGAATGCAGTCTCGTCCGGCGCAATGAAAACTAAATTCTTCAATACCCACGCTGGTTAAACATCAGCCCGATTACTGGATGTGATTGAACAGCGACCAGAGACGCACGGGTTTGCTTGGGCGCGATGCATTTTGCCATGCGCATCGGACGAACCGGATGACCGCGCTGCGCAGTGAACTCAGGGGAATAATATCGTCGATATCTCCGCGCATGGCTGCTTTTTGCGGTGTCGAAACGTTCTTTTGTTTTCGGATGACTTCAGCTTTTTCCTGTTCCAGTTTGATGCGCATGGGATCTTGGTGCGGCAGCGAGTTGATCTTTCGGTCGAAAAGTGTTCCCGCGAGTGTTTCGGGGCTCATGACCTCTATATGGGAAAATGCCGTTGCAATGGTGATTGCCGGATGGAAGGGCGTACCTTTCATTGCGTAATAACCGGCACCGGAAGCTTTGCGCAGAATAATCGTCATGTGCGGAGGGGCTTGAAGACCGTCGTTTGCAAGTTCCCGAATCAGCATGGCTCCGTGGCGCAGGAGACCTTCGGATTCTGCCTGTTCTCCGATATCAAATCCCGCCACATCCTGAATCCAGATAACCGGAATCCCATCTGAATTTGCGCATTCGCATATCTGGCGCATTTTAATGATACCTTCGCGATAGAGAATGCTTCCGGCGTGATGCTGTCCTCGCGAATCCTGTGTCGTGAGTGTACGGTTGGCGAGGATGACGACCGGCAGGCCATCGACAAGCGCAGATGCAGCAAAGATTTCGTGTCCGATGTGATCCAAAAGAGGCTGAATCTGTGCGCCATCTGCGATCCTGGCCACGATCTGTTCCATGTCATAAGGTTTGGCTGGATCGATGGGAATCAGGTGATACAGATCATCGGTTTCGTAAGGAGGGTCAATGGGTTCGTCGATGCGATAAAAATCGCATGCCGATGCAGGCATCTGCGAAGCCCACGTTCTCAGCTTTTGTATCGCAGATTCATCGTCAGGAACCATGATATCGGCACATCCGGATTGATGGACATGAACTGCGGCAGTTCCAAGTTTTTCCTGGATTTTGCCTTTGGACTGGGATGTGACGGCGGCACCTCCGATACAGAGCGTGGCGGTTTCGGTCATGACGATTTTATCGCACATCAGCGGCATATAGCCGCCGCCGGCGATGCAGTCACCGAGAATTGCCGCGACCTGAAGAATGCCGCTGCGATTGAGCTGTGCCTGTTTTTCGAAGATAGAACCGGCTCCGGTCTGACCGGCAAACGTTTCGTCCTGGTGCGGCAAATAAAGTCCTGCACATTCAATGAGGTAGAATACCGGTATTTGAAGGCGCAATGCCATATCGAGTGTGTGGGTGATTTTTTGCGGGGTTCCCGGCCACCATGATCCGGCAGTAATGGTATTGTCGTTGGCAATGATGATGGCCTGGCGGCCGCAAATACAGCCAAGTGCACAGATAACGCCCAGCCGGTAGGGTTTGTTATGACCTTCGCGCGGCATATCGAAACCCTGATATTCGTTCAGAAACCACGCGGTATTTTCATCGCACAGTGCGCGGATGCGGTTTTCGGCGGTCATGCGCCCTTTGGTGTTCAGTCTTTCCAGGGTTGATTGTGGACGATCTTCGGAAATGATCGTTTTGTCGTTTTGAACGGCATTTTCAAGACTGCGTATAATATTGGCATCGCCGAATGGTTCTGTGACCTGTGATCCGATATTTTGGAGCTGCATGGGGTGTTTTTTTCCGTGATCTGATGTTTTTAAAAAAAGGGAGCCGCGTATGGAGACGTCAGGCGAAATAGCGGCGAGGGCCGGGCGTATCCGGCGACAGCCGGATAGCCGGCCACATCAATCAAAATGTTTGTGAACGCCAATCCAGAAGTCGATGTTATTGCCAAAATTCGCTTCGATGGAAGCCAGCCAGCCGGAAGAGATATTGAAGTTGAGATCGAGCGAGAAAATGCCGACGCCAGGCACTGGAACGGTTTGATAAAGGCGGCTGGGGGCGCTGATCTGACCTACGACATAATCCGGGCGATAACGATAGGTCAAAGCCACATTGAGATCTTCGATAACATTGAGATTGAGCGAGGATTCAAGTACGAGAACCGTGTCATGGTCCTTGAAGGCTGCGGTATCGGCATAATCGAAATTGTAGAGCTCTGCGCCAACGCCGAGTCGGTTGATGTATCGGAGTTCTGCAAGGTGATCAAACCATGTTCCCAAATCCAGTGAGAATTCAATATAGGGGATTACTTTGATCGTTTGGTAGTCATTTTGGAGATAGTCGCTGTATTTCGTATCGGCGGCCAAAGCTATGTAGGTATGTTTTTTTTCCGCATACCAGAGGGCGACGCCGATATCTGCACCGACGGAATAGTCGCTGAGTGATGTAATGTTGATATATCCGTAGGGGGTCACCCACAGCCTTGGTGTCCGGTAGGTATAATCGAGTTCGATTCCAAGATTAAAGTCACTCGAGGGCACCCAGCGAACATCCAGATCGATGGAATGACCATAGGGATCCAGGTGGTTTTCTGCCAGAGAAAACGTATCGCCTTTGAATGTGCCAAGGACATCGAAGATATAGCTCGAAATGAAAAGCGTAGTGCCATAGTGGAACAGGGATTTCCAGACAGCCGAAAGGGCTTTGGCGTCATTGGAAAGTGAACCTATCAGCAGGGATGTTGCCATCATGGCCAGAGAGGCGCCTTCCATGCCGAGCAGTTTGTAGTGGCTCGATTTATCTCCGATACAGTAATGGCCGTAGCCGCGCCAGACTGTCGAGACGAGTATCGACCACAGGCCGCATTTGACCGTGCTTTTGGTGGCTTTGAGTTCGCGCGTTTCCCAGTTTTCTTCTGCCAGTTCTTCGTCAGTTTTACCGTCTACATCCGATAAACTGAATGCGTTGGCATGGAGGGGAATCATGACGAAGAGTAAGCACAATGCCAGACTGATCGTGATTTTGGTACACTTGAAACAGTTCATTTGGTCGTAACGATCGTCCTGGATGGCATTTGTGCGGAGGGGGTATTAGGGGTATAGGGCCGGGTGGAATCGGCAGTCACTTGTCGCAGGGTTGGAATGATAATATATTGCTGCCCTTTGAACATGCTTTGGACAGACTGAAGAAGGGAAGCTGTGGAATGCCACGCATTGCCGGGGATGTCTTTTAACATGGATATTGCCAGAAATGGCAGTACTTCCTGTACGGAAGGCTGGCGGTGGTAGAGACTTTCGAAGGTTTTGGCAAAATCAGGACTAGCCGATAATGCACTGTCGGTGTAATCCAAATAAATGGCATCGACAATGAATTTATAATGATGATCGGCATTCATCGGCGACCAGACACTCGATGAAAGACATGTGACGAATTTGCGGGTGTCGGCACTGGATTTGGGGGCTGGTGTCCCCGGCGTTTTGCACCAGAGGTTTTCCTGTGCCATGAAACTCATGATACGTTCTGCAGTTTCTGCTCCCGTCGGAAGGAAAATGACATCCGGATTGGTTTTGGCTGCCTTTTGGGCAATATCACGCAAATCCGTCTGTGACGATGGATAGGTCAGGGCTGTCATGGTCTGAGATGCAGACAGATTGGTTTTGATCTGTTCAAAGATAGTCCGGGCATAGGCATCTTCCGGACTGACAGAAAGAATCGTTCCTGCATTCAGGGTAACGAGAAAACGGGAGATTTCCTGGGCTTCTTCTGGAATTGTGTAAGATATCTGGAATGCATTCGGTGTCTTTTTGATGAATTCGTCATTGGGGGAAAATCCAATCATGACCTGATCACTGAGATTTTGGGCTGCAGCAATACTTTCGCGGATATCGAGGGGGCCGAGAACCAGGCGAACATTGTATTTCTTCGTTTCCGCCAGAATGCTGTTGATCGTATTTTGAGATGTCTGTGTGTCGAAGAATCTGAGCGCGAATGGCAGCTGCTGATGCGTATAAACGCCGGATGCCTGAAGCATGGATCCCAGCATCGCTCTTCCGATTTTGCGATCATTGCCAGACAATGGAAGAAGTACGGCAACAACGGGCTGATTGGAGGCTGCGGCAGGATTGAATTTCCCCAGCATGGCGGCGGCTTCGGCATCTCCGATCATCTCCAGGGACTGCATCGTTTTGGGCAAAAGCTCCTGAATACAAGCCTGATCTTTCTGGGCAATGCAGACATTCAGGCGAAGCTGGCCAAAAACCGCTTGTTCAATATGCGTCGTTGCATTGCTTTCGAGTCGCATGATTTCGATAGGGGTCAGCTGTGAAGCTGCATACGTCAGGATGGTTCTGGCTTCGTCCGAAGGGGACTGCGTATAGCTGGACACTGCCGCCTGTATTGCCGGTGGATAATTGCCCTTTTCAAGCTCCATGCGGGCAATTTCCAAATCATGGGATGCGGAGTTCGTTGAAATCGATGAATCCTGAATCATGCTCGCCTGGTTGTTGCTGACGTCGTCCGGAACCAGGAATGAACCGGCTTTTGTCGAAGACGAGGATGTTGATGATTGAGAGGGATCGCTTTGGTTATTTGAAGCCTGATTCGCGTCAGAAACTGCATTCTGGGCCTGTGCCCGTGAGGCAGAAAGCTCGGCACAGCCGGTACATGCGAGTAAAATGGCAAGGATAATTGTGGTTCTAAACATGGATTCGCGCAAACTGTTCAGTGACAAATGACTGGATTTTTAACAATAGTCCCAAAGGGATGACTGTTGCCCCGGGGCAGTAAAAGATTTTTCTACACCAAAAGGCCGCCTTGTTATAGAACAAAACGGATCCATGCGCTTAAAAACGCGTATGCAAAAGGAATAAACAGAGGAGTTTCTCAGAATGAAAATACATTGGGCATTAGTGGTTTTGGCAGGATTTTTGGGCGGATGTGCGTCGACTGCAACTCAGTCTGCGCCCTCGGAAGTTGCGGCAGCACAGGAACAGAATAGTCAGGAAACGGCAAAAGAAGCCCCTGCTGCGGAGTCCAAACCTGCTTCGGAACAGTCAGCAGATGATGCCCTTCGGGAATCCCAGAAATCGGCTGATTTCATGATTTACGAATCGTGGCCGCTCGAAACGACGCTTAATAATGATCATATCGCCGATGTCATTCCGGTGTGGCTGGATGCCATCAAGAGCGCCGAGAAAACCCTGGATTTCTCTGAATATTACGCAATCACTGCGCCGGGTACCGGCCTGGAAAAAGTGCTCGGGGCGCTCAAGGATGCCGCCGCCCGCGGCGTCAAAATCCGCTTCATGGTGGATGCAAAACTCAATACGGATGCCAATGCGGAACTGCCTGCAGAGCTCGCAAAAATTGAAAACATCGAACTCAGAACCATCGACTACAGCCAGATTGCAGGCGGGGTCCAGCATTCCAAATATTTCATCGTCGATGGCAAGACGGCATATTATGGATCCCAGAACTTTGACTGGCGATCTCTCGAACACATTTCCGAAATGGGGGCTCGCCTGAGACCTGCGGCTTTGGTCGAACCGCTCAAACAAATCTTTGAAATCGACTGGGCACTCGCCGCTGATCCCAAGGCTCCTGTTGCTGCATCAGAATGCAGTGGTTCGATTGAAATCGATTATAAGGGGGAGAAAACGCAGATTGAGCTGGTCGCAAGCCCAAAAGATTTCCTGCCGTGTGCTCAGATGTGGGATTTGCCAAAAATGATTGCGCTGATTGGACAGGCTAAATCCTCTGTTTCGGTTCAGCTCCTCAATTATGCAACGACAAATTACGATAAAACCAAATTTACCGAACTCGACGATGCCCTGACTGCAGCTGCTGCACGCGGAGTCAAAGTGCGTCTGCTCGTTTCGGATTGGTCGACAAAACCCAAGACAATGGCCGATTTAAAACGGCTGGCTGCGATCGACAATATTGAAACCCGCATGCTCGAAGTGCCCGAACATTCCTCGGGGTTCGTGCCGTATTCCCGGACCATTCATTCAAAATTCATGGTCGTCGACGATGAGGATACCTGGCTGGGAACGAGCAACTGGGGCGGCGATTATTTCTATAAATCGCGCAATGTAGGCGTCATCGCACATGGAAAAACGATTAATGATGAGCTGACGAGAAGCTTTAACCACTACTGGGACAGCAGTTACGTCATCAAAGTGGATCCCAATCGCGATTATCCCGTTAAGAATCAGGCAAAGCCTTCGCACTAATCTGCTTGTTATTTTTTTCGCTCGTTTTGTGGCTTGCAGCCACTACAACTCGCCTGGGCCGGCCTATGGGCTTTGCCCATACGTCCGCCCTTTAATCGGTTTGTGAGTATAAACAAAGAATGAAAGTACTTATCGAAACATACGGCTGTCAGATGAATACTGCCGACAGCGAGCTCATCATGGGCATTTTGCAGACCAGTGGGTTCGAAGCTGCACATACGCTCGATGAAGCAGATGTGATTATCCTGAATACATGTGCCGTCAGGGAAAAAGCCGAAGCCAGAATCCTGGGACGCTTGACGAATCTCGTCCCGTTTAAACGCCTGAAACCCGGACTCATGATCGGCGTCGTCGGATGCATGGCCAAACATCTGGGCGAAAAATTGATCGAAGAAAGACCCTACGTCGATTTTGTCGCAGGTCCCGATCAGTATCGGCATTTGCCGGATGTGATCCGCAATAAACGAAGGAATAAAGCTGAAATTCTCACCCAGTTCGATCGCAGTGAAGTCTATTCCGGATGCAGTTCAAAACGTCCGCATGGCGTAACCGCATGGGTTTCGATTCAGCGCGGATGCAATTACGTCTGCACCTATTGTATCGTTCCTCACGTGCGCGGCGTCGAACGCAATGTTCCTGCAGACGAAATTATTGCCGAAGTTAAAAAACTCGCCAAAGAAGGTTTTTCCGTCATTACGCTGCTCGGACAGACCGTCAACTCGTATGTGGACGGAGACATTACTTTCGCTAAATTGCTGCAGATGGTCGCAAAAATCGACGGCATTGAGCAGGTGCGGTTCACCTCTCCGCATCCCCTTGGGTTCAGCGATGAACTCATCGACGTGATCGCCTCGGAACCGCATGTGGCCAAATTCGTTCATCTCCCGCTCCAGTCGGCGAGCAACAGCCAGCTCGATTTGATGAGACGCCGCTATACGTTCGAAGAGTACCAGGAAATCGTTCGGAAACTTCGGCAAAAATGTCCCGAAATCGCCATTTCGACGGATATTATCGTCGGATTCTGCGGCGAAACCGAAGAGGATTATCAAAAAACGAAGCAGGCAATCATCGACAATCGCTATGCATTCGCATTCCTCTTTGCTTATTCGGAACGATCTCTGTCCGTCGCGGCTCGCACGATGAAGGATGATGTCCCTGCTGATGTCAAACAGCAAAGACTCGCGGAAATTATCGATATTCAGCAGAAAATATCGAAACAAATCTACGAATCCCTGATCGGACAGCATCTTGAAGTCATCGTTGAGGGATATTCGAGACGGAATCCCGAGCAGGCTGTCGGCAATACCCGTGACTTCAAAACGACGATATTCGAAAAAGGGGATAGCGAACCCGGGGATTGGGTAGAGGTCGAAATCGAATCGGCTACCAGTCAGACCCTTAAAGGGCGTCTCGTGCGCGTACTCAAAAAAGGTCGGGCCCCCACGGTCGAAGAACAAATTGATGTCGGCATCAGTCTTGGGCCAACAGAGGGATAGAGTATGGCTGATACACCTCAGACTCAGGTCTGGACGATTCGGAAGATTCTGGACTGGTCCAAATCCTACTTTGAATCCAATGGCATAGACAGTCCGCTGCTGGATGCACAGCTGTTATTG
>JAEEGL015405527.1_pt1 | contig 15249 bp, 14 predicted proteins | sample 9134231 | NCBI WGS metagenome assembly JAEEGL01 (sample SAMN16246548, study PRJNA631951) | gut metagenome | biome: gut microbiome; feature: rumen; material: fiber-attached | host: Bos | place: Iran: Karaj | collected 2018-10 | reverse complement strand
TTAAACGGACACAAGGATGTGCTCCTGAGTGCATTCGGCGTGGGAATGACATGGGCAACAGGAATCATCGCATTTGATAATTGTAATATCAGCGAAATCGTAGAAGTTGAGCATGGAAAAGCCATTTAATCCGTTCTCCTTGGAAGGGAAGAACATTATCGTGACAGGTGCATCCTCTGGTATTGGCCGACAGTGTGCAATTGACTGCTCTAAGGCGGGGGCGCGGGTGATAGCGATCGCCAGAAACAAAGAGCGGCTTGAAGAGACCCTTTCAATGATGGATGGCGAAGGACACCGCTATTACTCCTATGATTTATCAAATACTCACGGTATTGCAGACTTGGTATCAACAATAGTGTCCGAGTGTGGAAAGATTGGGGGGATGATTTATGCCGCCGGTATCGAAAAGACGTTACCCTTCAAATTATTGAAAACCGAAGACTACTCTGAGTTGTTTAATGTGAATACGATAAGTGCACTTGAAATGGCAAAGAGTGTTTCTAGCGTTAAGAGTTTCAGCAAGTCCGAAACGGGTGGTAGTATCGTATTAATCGCATCAATTACAGCCTCTATTGCACGTAATGGGACGGCTGCTTATACTGCATCAAAAGGAGCTATGGTGAGTGCCAGTCGCGTATTGGCTTCTGAGTTGGCGGCACGGAAAATTAGAGTAAACTGTATCTCGCCGGGTACGATCTTAACCCCTCTGATGCAAAACTATTTGGACCAATTATCAGAAGAGGATTATAAGAAACGTATTAGTGGGTTCCCTCTCGGATTAGGAGAAACCACCGATGTTTCAAATGCCTGTATCTTCTTGCTTAGTGATGCTTCACGTTGGATTACTGGACAGAATATCATTATTGATGGGGGATTTACGATACAATAGTGGTTGTTGCGATATAAGGTAAAGACTATTGAACGAAATGGAAGATATCAAAGTTATGGTGAAACCTGATTGGGTTTCATGGGATGATATTCATGAGTTGTTGCTTGCCGCTCATAAGAAGAATATTGAGAAGGGAGTGGTAATGAATACCACCACTATGTCGGGTGCTGAATTGAAAGAGTATATAGGAGATCAAGGTCGTTGTTTCGTAGCGCTTTGTGGAGATAAACTTGTCGGTACTACATCCGTTAAGATCGGCGTTGGCAATAGGTGGTATGATAAAGGGAAAAAGATAGCCAAAGGAACCATGTCGGCCATCCTTAAGCAGTATCAAGGGCTTGGCCTGCTTGAAGAGATGAATGAACTTCGCGACAAGTTCGTGGAAGAAAATGGTGTGGAGATGCTTGAGTGTGATACGGCTGAAGAAAATGTCATAATGAGGAAGATATTAGCGAAAAAGGGCTTTAAGGAAGTGCGTTTTTTCCCGGCGAAGAATCAGAGGCATTTCTCTGTTTATTTTGCAAAATGGCTGAAGGATTGTCCATATTCTGATAAGTTAATCAAACGGAAGTTCGCATTATCCAGATTACTAACCAAGGTTCAGTATAAACCTGGAAAGGTGGAGCGCTCTCGCATATTGTCCTTTGTTTGTAATGGAATCAATAGAGTTTTTAGATTAGTCTAGTATGCCAAGTATCATCATTGCTGGCGATCTATTTCCTACAGATGCCAATGTACAGTTCTTTGCACAAGGGAATGTCAATACCCTTTTTGGCAATGAAATATGTGCATTGTTTTCAAAGGCCGAGTTGACTCTATGTAACCTTGAAGGCGCATTCACTAATCATAGTGAACGATGCTTAAAAACCGGTCCAATTAAAGTTGCTCCTACTAGTGCTGTAGAGGCATATAAACGATTGGGGATTGATTATTGTTTTCTTGCTAACAATCATGTGACAGATGGCGGGCACCAGGGCTTGTTGGACACGATGGAGACTCTTGATGGTGCCGGGATTGGGTATATCGGCGCAGGAAAGAATGAGAATAGCATTCTCCGTTCATTCGTCCAGGAGGTGGGTGGTGTAAAGTTTGGTTTCTACAATGTAAGTGAAACCATGTATAACAAACCTACGGCAAATAGTGCAGGCGTATGGTTATACGATGAGTATATTGTCTGTCACGAGTTGGAACAGCTGAAACAGGAATGTGATTACTTGGTTGTCATTTATCATGGCGGGATTGAAAAATTCCCGTATCCTTCTCCTGAAATAAGAAAGCGTTTTCATCGAATGGCCGATAATGGTGCTAATTTGATTCTATCACAGCATACTCATTGTATAGGGTGCGAAGAATACTATAATGGCTGTTATCTGCTTTATGGGCAGGGAGATTTCTTGCTGAAAAATTACGCTCCAGGTCTTACGGACTCCGGATTAATCATAGAACTTGATATTGAGGGAGGAATGGTTGAGATCAAGAAGCATTTGGTAGAATCAGTTGATAACCTTTTTGTGCGCTATGATGAGGTGCAGGATTTGACGGATTTCATTGAGCGATCAAACAGAGTTTATGACGAGGACTATGTTTCTCAGCAGTTACATTTGTTTTGCGACAAGGAACTGCAAGCATATCTTATTGCTTTTAAGAGCCCTTCAAAGTTGATGCTCAGATTCAAAAGATTCTTTCCTGGTCTTTTCATGAATTGGTTATATCATTACAAAAAGAGGGATTTAATGTTCGCCTTACATACTTTGCGTTCAGAACAGAATAGAGAGACCGCGATTGTTGGAATTGAGGACATGCTGAAGCGTATTAAGTAGTAAAAGACATGAAACAGAAAGTTGTCATCATAGGGGTCAGTTTTTCATCAAGACTTGCACTAGCGCGTTCAATCGGTGCTCTTGATTGTGATATTACTGTTATAGCGTGGTCATCATCTCAAAAGGAATCCAAACCTATTGATGGATATAGCAAATATGTAAGTCGTGTGCTTTTCTGTAGAAAAGAAGAAGCGCCTTTCATCAAACTGCTTAAAGAACAATGTGTGGATCCCAAACAAAAGGTAGTGCTTGTCCCCGATTGTGATTTTTCAGTTTCGATTATAGATCTTCACTTGGATGAATTGAGCCCTTTCTTTTTGTTCCCAACTATCAATCATCAACAAGGTTCAATTGTAGAATGGTCCGATAAGCTAAGACAAAAAGAGTTGGCCTCAAGGATTGGAATGGAAGTAGCTAAGTCGACAGTTATTGAGATTAAAGATGGACAATTTGATATTCCTGATACAATCTCTTACCCCTGTTTCCCAAAACCATTGGCGTCCGTGGCAGGTGGTAAAGCCGGAATGCGTCGTTGTGAGAACAAACATGACTTAGAAAACGCTCTCCTGGAGATTATTAGAAAAAAAACATCCAACACTATGGTTTTGGTGGAGGATTATATGGAAATTGAAAAAGAATATGCTGTTTTAGGTTTTTCTGATGGGAAAGAAGTATGTATTCCCGGGGTGATACAGTTTATTGTGGGGTCAAAAACTCAAAAAGGGATTGCGTTGCAAGGTCGAATAATGCCTATTGACGGATTCGCGAGGACAATAGAGCAGTTTAAAGAATATGTTCGGTCAGTCGGACTAGTAGGCCTGTTTGATATTGATTTTTATGAAAGCCGAGGGCGTTTGTTCTTCAGTGAATTGAATCTGAGATATGGTGGATCTGGTTATGCCGTAGTTAAAATGGGCGTTAATTTACCCGCCATGTTTGTGTCATATTTGATGGGACAAAATGTGGACGGCTTTGATAAAGTGTTGGAAGATGATGCTATATTTACCAATGAGAGAATGTGTTACAATGACCTGTTGTACGGGCATATTGATTGGCGTCAGTATCAGCATTATATTAAAACGGCAGACATCCTGTTTATCAAAGATGATGAAGATTATGAGCCGTATCATAGTTTTCAGAAAATGCTTGTCTTTGCAGCGATGAAGAGTTATATAAAGAATCTCCTCCGATGGAAATAAACGATAAAAAGAGAATTATTATTGTTGGCGACATGTTTCCAGTTCCGTCCAACATTAATGAGTTTTCTACGGGTGATATCCAGTCTTTATTTGGCGACAAGATTTGTCGGCTTTTTCGAGAGGCCGATTATCGTATCTGTAATTTAGAGGGAGCACTAACAGACTGTCCTGGAAAGTGCGAAAAGACCGGCCCTTCAATTTATGCACCAGCCTCTGTCATTAAGGGCTATCTAGAACTAGGAATAGATTGTTGTGCTTTAGCCAACAACCATATAACAGATGCGGGTGGTCAGGGAGTGATTGACACGATTGACGTATTGACCAAATATGGGATTCGTCATCTTGGGGCGGGAAACAACTCCAATGAGATCTGCCACTTTATAACGTTTGATGTTGGTAATAAACGAATAGGGCTTTATAACGTTGCGGAGACAATGTACAATGAGCCGTCCTCTAATAAACCAGGAGCTTTCCTTTATGATGAATACGTTGTATGTCGTGAGTTGGAAACATACAAATCCGAGTGTGATTTTCTAATTGTCATATATCATGGCGGTTCAGAGAAATTCAGATATCCTTCACCACAGACGAAGAAACGTTTCCATCGGATGGCGGATAGCGGTGCCAACATGATTCTTTCTCAGCATACCCATTGTGTGGGAAGCGAAGAGTATTACAATGGAGCATACTTGTTATATGGTCAAGGTAATTTCCTGTTCCGTTCTTTCAATAATGAGTTTACAGACACGGGATTAATAATTGAACTTATTCTTTCCGAGGAGGGATTCTCTGTAAAGAAACACCTTGTGGCAGCTATAGAAGATACAGTACGGTATGCTGACAATCAGGATTTTACGTCTTTTGATAATCGATCAGCACGCGTTTGTGATGATGCTTTTGTTCAGAAACAATTTAAGGAGTACTGCCTGAATGAGGCATACCAATATCTTAAGGCGTATAAAGGAATAATACCGTTTGGTAGAATTATCAATCGTTTTTTTCCAAAACAATATAAGCGATATATCCTAAAGTCTTATCGCCGTGAGCAGCTTCTTTTTACTCTGCATTCGTTACGTTCTGAGCAGAACAGAGAAATTGCCATTGATGGGATTAAAGAGCTTCTTCGGATGAATAAGTATAGAGGTTGAGCGAATGAATCAGAAAGTCGTTGTTATCGGGCATGGTTATACCTCTCGTCTCGGAGTGATTCGAGCACTAGGAGAAGTTGGGTATGAAGTAACGGTCATTGTGATGACTGGTTACAAGAGGGGCCGGAAAGAATTAAATACGACCAAACCCATAGACTGCTATAGCAAGTATGTAAATAAGGTTTGGTATTGTCCTTCCATCCAAGAAGAACTCGTCAGACTATTATTGGACCATTGTAAGGATCCCGATCAAAAGGTCGTGATAATTCCGGACAGTGATTTCTCGGCCGCAGCGATTGATGTTAATCAAGATCGTCTGAAAGAGTACTTTAGATTTCCTCATATTGACCATGAGCCAGGGGCGGTGGTGGCATGGATGAATAAAATTCGCCAAAAGGAAGAGGCGATGAATCTTGGCCTGAATGTGGCCAAAGGATGGGAAATAGAGGTTAGAAAGGGATCGTATGTTATTCCTGAAGAAATAGTTTATCCTTGTTTTGCTAAACCGCAAACTACTTTGCGGGGTGGGAAAAAAGGACTACGTAGATGTGACACTGAAAAGCAGCTGCGGGAAGTAATATCGCTGATCTCTAGTAATAACCCAGACATCACCATATTGGTTGAGGAGTTTAAGGAAATCGAGACAGAGTATGCTTTGGTGGGTTATACGGATGCGAAGAATGTCATAATTCCAGGAATCATTCAAACTAAATCTCTTGCCAACGGTGGACATTTTGGCGTAGCAAAGAGTGGTGTAATAATGCCGGTTGGTGATTTCTCGGATATTGTGAATCAGTTTGGAAAATTCGTGTTGCAGACTGGCTTTGTAGGAATCTTTGACATAGATTTCTATAAAAGTGATGGGAATCTTGTTTTCTGTGAGATGAATTTCCGCTATGGCGGTTCCGGTTATGCCTACACCAAAATGGGAGTCAATCTTCCTGAAATAATGGTTAGGAGTCTTATTGGCGAATCAATTGAAGGATTGAACACAACCATTTCAAGAGATTCCGTTTTTGTTAATGAAAGAATGTGCAAGGATGATTGGGCTGAGGGGTATATTTCATCCTTATCTTTCTTCAGATTGTTGAAATCTGCAGATATTAGTTTTATTCACGATACTCGCGATCCTGAACCAGGAAGAAGATTTCGGATGAGTCTATGGAATCCCGAGTTGAATTTAAAAAGAATTGCAAAGCGATTATTAAGACGGAAATGATAGAGATCGGTCAGGAAGAATTGAGGATACTCCAGATGCAAATACTTGATTATGTGGATGACTTCTGTCGTCGCAATGATGTCAAGTATACACTTAGCGGAGGAAGTCTACTGGGGGCGGTACGTCATGGTGGGTATATCCCATGGGATGACGATGTCGATATTCAAATGCTTAGAAGCGAGTATAATAGGTTCACAACGCTTTGGAACAACGCCTCTATTTCGCATCCTTTTGAATTGGTGAATATAGAGTCGGGGAATAATATGGGGTATCCTTTCGGAAAGATTCATAATCCCAAAACAGTTATTCTTGTTGACGGCTTGGAGAGAACCGGTGTTTTCATTGATGTCTTTCCTGTGGATGACGTGGTTGATGAGGATGATTTCATTTCACGTCGGGCAAAGATTGTCCGTTTATTACATGATCGGAGTCTTGTTTTTGAACATATGAAGAATAAGGGACGTCGAAAATCGTTGAAATCCCTTCTCAAGCATCTGTTTATCAAGTTGCCGAAAAAATCTTACAATGAGATTGCCGTAGAAATAAACGACTTGGCCAAACAGAACAGCACCGGGGGACATGACACGGTTTTCGAAATGGTTGCCGGTATGCGTTGCAACAGCCCTATCCCTGCCGAAGTATTTAACACATATACTGACATGGCTTTTGAAGACAGAAAGTATATGACGGTGTCGGATTACGACACCTATTTAACCCTGACATTCGGGGATTATATGACTTTGCCGCCGGAAGAGAAAAGAGTGTCACCCCATGGCTATAAATCGTTCTGGAAGTAAGTGATTATGGGCATAGTTAAAAGATTATTATTCCGCAATGTCGTCCCCATTATCGGCCGTGTAATGGTGGGCAGGAATAAATACTGTAATGTTATTTACTATCATGATATTGTCGAAACCACTGGCGAAACATATATGCGAACAAATATTGATGTGTTTCGTAAGCAGATGGATTATTTGGCCCGGGAAGGATATTCTACGCTCCGTTTCGATGATTTGAATAACGAAGATCAGTTTGCATTCGCCAAAAAAAGAATACTCATTGCCTTCGATGACGGATGGAAATCAAACTATACGGCCATCTTTGATTATATGAAGTCAAATGGCCTGAAGTATAACATTTTCTTGGCAATTGGAGAGATTGGGAAGAATGACGATTATCTTACTTGGGATCAGGCACGAGAAATGCATCAAAGTGGTGTCGTAGGTTTTGGGGCACACACATATTCCCATCCGGATATGTCGGATTTCAATAAGATTGATTTTGATTTGGAAATTGTTCGAGCCGATTCTGTTTTTGAAGAAGAATTGGGTTATAAGCCGTTGGACTTCTGTTATCCTTTCGGGTATTATTCCGAAGCCGGCAACCATATTTTAGAGGAGAGAAGTGGGTATAAACGTATCTATACATCCAAGATGATGTATTCGTATAAGGAGAACGGAATGGTTATCATGGGGAGGAATGGTATTAACGGAGATTGGCCTTTTAGCGTTTTTCGGTCTCAAGTAGATGGTTACTATAATGTCTTTAACTCTCTATTATTAAGAAAACGATGAGCATTTTTGATTTGGTTAAGAAAATACCGCATTCTATCTCTTATAGGATCAAGGTCAAGATGCGCTATTATTGGATGGTCAAGCAAATGAGAATGATTGATCCTGCTGAGACTAAACGTCCAAAGTACTGGAAAAAGTGTGGCGTTCATGTCTCGGGGCACTTCAAAGTAGGTTATGGCGTGTACTTTGATGCTGGGAATGCCGATCATATTTATATTGAGGATGGTGTCTGGATTGCATCTCAGAGCCTTCTTCTCTGCCATAAGAGAAATCTTGCCGATTATCATGTCGGGGATGATTATAACAGAACACCATACAAGATCAAGGATATTCATCTGAAGAAAGGTTGTTGCATCGGCATGAGAAGTATTATAATGCCAGGTGTAACAATTGGCGAGGGTGCCATAATTGGTGCCGGGTCGGTTGTTACACGCGACATTCCAGCGTATACTGTCGCGACCGGAAGTCCTGCCGTTGTTGTCAAAGAGTTCCCTAACCGGGTTGAAGCGTAAATGAAGGTTCTACAGATAAACGCCATCTTCGGAAGTAAAAGTACAGGCACGATTGTCCGTGAAATACAGTCGTGCTGTACTAAGGAGGGAATTGATTGTTACGTCGCATTTTCCATCGCCGACAAATCTGTTTCATTACAGAATGGTATTCGTATCGGAAACAGGATGACAGCAAAATGGCATGCGTTTGTGAGTCGTATCGCGGGAAAGCAAGCATATTTTAACCGCTTTACGACCTGGTTGTTTCTTCGTCGAGTTAGTTTATTGAAGCCAGATGTCGTTCATCTGCATAATCTTCACAGTAATTATATTCAGTTGAATATGTTGCTTCGTTATCTGGCGAAGCATGATATTCCGACAATAATAACCATGCACGATTGCTGGTATTATACAGGTGGTTGCACACATTATACGTCTCTCGGTTGTTATCAATGGAAGACGGGATGCGGGCATTGCCCACAATGGAAACAGCTTCCATCGTGGTTTGTTGATACCACGAAAACCGTTTTAAAAGATCGAAGTAAATATATTAATGCCATCCCTCGTTTAACGATCGTTGGAGCATCCAGTTGGATTGCGTCGGAGGCTGAATCCTCCGTTCTTAAGAACAAATCGATTTGTTTCATCCATAACGGCTTCGATTTGAACATCTTTCGCCCTAGATTGTCTGTAAAAAGAGATGAGTTGGGAATCAAAGAACGATTTGTGGTTCTGGGCAGCGCAGAGAAATGGACTTTGCCAATTAATAAACCGACTCTTGATTATTTTGTTGATCATATGGAAAGTAATATGATCATGGTTCTCTTCGGGAATCGTCCTCCGTCTTATTCAGCGTCCTTGTCCAAGATTATTTGGCTTGGTTATGTGAAAGACAGGCAGGAAATGGCGGAAATCTATTCTATGGCTGATGTCTTTGTCAATTGTTCGCGAGAGGACACTTTGAGTAGTTTGAATTTGGAGTGCCAGGCTTGTGGAACTCCTGTTGTGACGTATGAAGCCACAGGTAGTAAGGAGACGGTAAACGGAGAGTGCAGTTTCTCGGTAGAGACTGGCAATTATGAGGCGTTGTGGGATATGACGATGAAGGTCCATGACAGCGGGAAGGAGGCTTTTTCCGGATCATGTCAGAGTTGGATTAAGACCTTTTTTGAGAAGGAAGTCAACTACAAGAAGTATATTGAACTATATAGAAAAGTAACAAGCGCGTAATGTCATTTCAGAAAAAGCTTTTCCTCATTGTTTCGTTATTGTATATTCTTTATACAATATTCCCGCTATTTGGCGACCTGTTCTCTATCCCCGTCTGGTTGCCGAGCCTTGGTGCGGTTTTGGTGATGTTTCTTCTATTTCCGAGTGCCTTTGCCAACAAGACGATTGCATGGTTTGTCATTTATGCGCTAGTCTTGATAGTTTATCTGTTTCTTGGACGACCTTTGACAATCGGAATTGGCAGCGTGGTGGACAGTAAGAAGATTTTCATTGAATTCGCCTACATTCTTCCGAGTATCAGCATTCTTAGTATACTTCTCTTCTTGAATGACATGACCCTGACAAAGAGCTTGATTAAGTGGTCAATGATTATGCTTTTTGTCTCTTTCATCGTGGCTGTTCCTCTCATGTTCCAATACAATTCATTAAGGTCTGCGTTGGATTTAGAGGAGGATATGGGAATACCTGGTCTTCCGGGATACTCTCTGATGCATGCTTATACTTTGTTCCTCCCTGTTCTGTGTTACGCAGTGAAAACACTCAAGGGACGGCAAAAAGTTTGGAGTTTTGTTGGGCTGATCGTATTGTGCTTTGTCATTTATGACACATTCGTCACGGCCTCGCTTCTGGTGATGATTTGCTTACTGTTATTCACGATTTTTTATAAAAAAACCAGTACTTCTCTCTTTTGGATTGTTTTTGGAACTGGTTTGATTCTGTTATATTTGTTTTATCTGTCCGGAGCTTTCATATATGTCATTGATTGGATGTTACCTTACTTTCGTGGTACGCCGGTCGCGGGCAAGCTAATGGATATGCGATCTTCTCTATATTTGGGAGAGCTTACGGGCGGTAATCTGGTCACTCGTCAGGAATTGCATTCTGTTTCTTGGAATTCGTTTTTTCAGAATCCTTTGTTTGGAACTTCTGTTGTGGGACGTCATTCTGTACTTGTCGACCGATTGGGCGGAATGGGACTCGTATGCTTTGTCCCATTCGTGATGATTTTTGTTTCCTCGTTCAGAAAAATCTTCCGCCTTTTTCAGAGTAAAGTAGCGAGGGTTTTTGTGTTGATGGGTTTTTTCGCAGGTCTTATGTACATGTATGAAAAGGGCCTTTGGGGCTGCGAGAGTTGGTTGATGTATCTGGTTTTGATGCCTATTGGTGTTCGCGTATTTGAGGCTAAGAATAATGGATAGAGAATCACGACCTCGAGTGCTTATTGTTTCCAGAGGAGTCTGGGACGAATCAAAGGGAACGTCAAGTACGCTTACAAATATCTTTGAGGATTACGATTCGGATAAGCTGGCGCATATATATATTGAATCGTTTACTCCAAATACGCGATGCTGTAAGCAGTTCTTCCAGATTTCGGAAGCATCCTTGATTCATAGAATCTATAATAAACGGATTCAAACGGGACATATTATCGATGCGAATACTGGTGCGGCGAACCATGTGAATGAAAATGTTCAGAAAGAGGAAGAAAAGGTGATGGGTTTTGTTCGAAGGCATCGATCGATATTTTTTTCGTGGGCTCGGGAGTTGTTATGGGCTTTCAATGGATGGAAGAACGATGAATTAAAGCGATTCATTTTATCCTTTAACCCAGATGTGGTTTGGTTGGATGGCTCTCCTCTTCCTTTAATGAATCGTTTGTCTGAGTTTGTGTTAAAGACGGCGAATAAACCCGCGGTCATTTTCATGCAAGATGACATATATACGAAGAAAAGTCAACAGGGCGGTTTCTTTCGTGTTCTCTATCGTCGATACCTCAGGCGGACTGTTGACAGGGTTGTCGCTCTTTGTTCCGGGATGTTTGTCGCAAGCCCGAAGATGAAACAAGAGTATGATGAATTGTTTGGTATGGACAGTGTTTTTATTGCAAAAAGCTTCCAGTTACCAGAGAAGATGACGGCCCCTCAGATTCATCAACCTATTCGAATGGTGTACCTTGGACAGATTATTTACGGCCGAATTAAAACACTCATTTCGGTTGCCAATACTGTGGGAATCATCAATAAGGAGAAGGATCTCGTCCAGTTGTCCATTTACACGAACAATCCCATTGGTGATAAACAGAGGGCGCTGCTTTTGAAGAATAAGAATGTTTTCATAAAAGATGCGGTTCCCTATTCGGAAGTCCCTAGGGTGATTGCAGAGAATGATGTTTTGGTTTTTGTTGAGACTTTCGATCCCAAACAAAACAGATTGGCCCGATTATCGTTTTCAACCAAAATCAGTGATTACCTGAGAAGCGGTAAATGTGTTTTTGCCGTAGGCCCGTCTGATATTGCACCGATTGAATATTTCATGGATGAGGATGCCGCACTGGTCGCGACAGATGAAGAGTCTATTCTCCGGTGCATGAAACAAGTCGTGGATCCAACTGTAGTGAGAGATTATGCTGAAAAAGCAAGTGCCTGTGTAAGGAAGAACCACGATCGGAATAAGATGAATGAGATAGTATATGATAAATTGACCAAAATAGCATTTGCATGATGGACCGTTTATTGTACCGATTGTTAATATCGTCCCTGGTATTTCTTTCACTCCCTCAAATCCCTCAATTATTGGCTGCTCCCCAGCGCACGTTCATGGTTGAGTCATACGGGAAGAATAAAAACGCGATTGACCGTCTTGTTTCTGATGTGAATAAGAACCAAGGCGGACGCATTGTTTTTCCTAAGAATGAGACATATTATTTAAGCATTGCGGATGATCCGAATGGCGGACATAAGTTACGCCCCCAAGAATCTTCAATTCTTTTTGCGTTTAAGGATTGTAAGTATCTGGATATTGATATGAATGGATCCCGAATTGTTCTTAAAGGGAATCATAGCTCGAAGTATTCAATATTCTATTTCTTTAACTGCTCATCTTTTTCACTTAGGAACGGGTCGCTGGAAGGGGATGCAATGACACATAATTATTCCCCTGTTGTCTTTAGGGGAAAGGTTGAGAAGAGCACTCATGAGTGGGGGCATGGAATTATGGTGCTTGGCTCGAAAGGGAAGATCTCCAATATGACTGTTTCTTATATGAGCGGGGATGGTATTTACGTTGCTAGTTTCCGTTCGTCCGGAAAGGTGTTGGATGCAGAGACGGAGATCGATTCATGCGATATTGGACACTGTCGTCGAAATGGTCTGTCTATTGCATCAAATACAGGTTTCCGGCTGTCAAATACGAGCATACATCATGTGGGTTCATTTGACGGGATTTCCGGTACAAATCCTAAGGCCGGGATTGATTTTGAGTACGAAGATCGAATTGGGAATAAAGGCGATGTCTTGATTACGGGGTGTACGATAAGGGATTGCGAGAAGAAACTGATTTCCGCATCGAATGTTCATGTCCCGGAGGTCCTATCTCTCGTAATAGATGATTGCGTCTTTGACGGCGCGTCTTTTCAGTTGGCGAATTTAAAGGCTGAGAAGGGCAAAACAGTTAGGAATTGTCGTTTTACCTGCGCCCCGATGAATTGTGGAAATTCAATCATGGAGAATTGCTTTTTTGATTTGGGACCCAAGGTTCATTATGTTCATGGAACCACATTTAAGAAATGCGAATTCCAAGGTACGCTTAGTAATTTATCAAAGCCATATGGTTGTGCTATAGTCGGGAACTCATTGGCTACAGCTGTTTTCGAAAACTGTATTTTCCGTGATATCAGAGGGATGAATGATAATTCTCCGGTATTTCAAGGTATTTCTGGATATCATTTCCCATTATCTGCGCATTTCATAGGTTGCTCTTTTCAGAATACATCTTTTGTGAAAGGGAATTCTAAGATCAAATCCTCTTTTTCGTTTGACAACTGTACTTTATCGAAAGGTTGTAAGATCTATAACGAAGGAGGGACTGCTGTTGTTTTCCGAGGATCCACGGTGGACAACTTGGGCTCGTACAAGACACAGAATGGCGAGTTTTCTTTTGAAAACTGTGAGATTATTCAAGATGATAAAACTGTGAGCAATCCACTACTCTATTTTGGGACGCATAGCATAAAGAATAGTCGGGTGAAGAATACGTTGAAGATAACACCGGAAATGAGAGCCAAAGGAGTGCGAAAGATTAAGTACAAGGAATCGAAATAATGAAAACAGAAACGAGAAAAGTCTTACACGTATTTACGATTTTCTCGACGTCATGTTTTTTTGACGGACAGTTTGCGTATCTGTCGGAGAAAGGCTATCAAATACATATGATTTCAAACTCCGATCCAAGTGGGAGAGAAGACGCGTTTGCCAAAAGAAACAATGTTCGCTTTTATCCGGTTCCATTATCTAGACGGATTCAGCCGTTAGAAGATTTACGCAGTATAATTAAGATCATTAAATATATTAAATCAAATAATATTGAAGCCGTGTTCGGCCATACTCCCAAAGGCGCACTAGTCGCGATGGCTGCTGGTTTATTGGCTGGACTAAAGATAAGGGTGTATTACCGTCATGGCCTGATATATACGACAGCAAAAGGAATAAAAAGAATCCTTTTAAAGCTGGAGGAACAATTCGTCTCGTTATTGTCAACAAATATAGTGAACGTTAGTCCTTCAGTTAATTCATTATCCATTAGTGCTCATCTTAATTCGGAACGAAAACAAATTGTTTTTGGGAAGGGAACTTGTGGAGGAATTGATACTCTCAATAGATTCAATCCATCTCGAATTGATAATGATAAATTAACACAGCTCAGGGAGCAGTATCATATTTCTGATTCTGATTTGGTTTTTGGATTTGTCGGAAGGTTATGTCGCGATAAAGGTATTACGGAATTATTGGGGGGATTTCAGCTGTTTAAAAAGAGTCACGCTCGCGATAGTTCAAAGTTATTATTGGTCGGAAGATTTGACTCTCGGGACCGTCTTCCTGCTTCTACGATAGATGCTTTGAATTCGGATCCAGACATTATTCTTGCGGGTACCGTGGATGCTGCCGAAATGCCCTTTTACTATTCTATGATGGATGTGTTTGTTTTCCCCTCTTATAGAGAAGGATTTGGAATGAGCACTCTTGAGGCTTCGGCAATGCATGTGCCCATTCTTGTCTCTAGATCTCATGGTTGTGTCGATTCAATTATCGAAAACGAAACAGGTTATTATATCGACATTGATCCGGCTTCAATTGCTGAAGGGATGACGAAGATGTGTAATAAAGCGACAAGAGATACCCTTGGCGCTTCCGGCAGGAAGATGGTTGAGCAGTCTTTTGAGAGAACGCAGATGTGGCCACAGGTTTTAGAGTATTATGATAGGTTATGGGACAGTGCATATTAATGGGTCTATTCATGATCTAAATCTCTATTCTTTAAATAGATAATTCTTATTTCTAATTGATGGGTATATATGATTTGTCTCATTGGATAATGAAGACTTTCCCTTTTGTCTGGGATTCTATAGAATGGATGAACTCAAAGCTATTCGCCGTTAGATATAGGAATAGACTGGGAACGATTGGTGATGTCCTGAGACCTTTTCAAGGAGAATATATCGTAAGGGAGGCCAAAACTGATGATGTGGTAAGAATCGTAGATTTCTTCCAAGAACAGCCGGAGGAAGCTTTCACCTTTTTCAAACCTCACGCGTTCGATGCAAAGACGATCCTGAAGTTGATAAAAAGAAAGTCCTACCTGTTCTTTCTTGTCATGAAAGACGATACAATGGTCGGGTATTTC
>JAEEGL010687727.1_pt1 | contig 15249 bp, 11 predicted proteins | sample 9134231 | NCBI WGS metagenome assembly JAEEGL01 (sample SAMN16246548, study PRJNA631951) | gut metagenome | biome: gut microbiome; feature: rumen; material: fiber-attached | host: Bos | place: Iran: Karaj | collected 2018-10 | reverse complement strand
TGATTATTGAGAAGATCTTCTCCATTCCCGGGATCGGGAATGTATTCGTGGACTCCATCAGCGTGAAGGACTATAATTTCTTCATGGCAGAGTCATTCTTCTACACGTTTATCGGTCTGGCATCCGGTATTCTGACCGACATCAGCTACGGTTTCATCGATCCACGCATCCGCATGGGCTCCAAGAAGTGACCGAAGCGAAGAAAGAAAGGAGTGCCGACGTATGCAGAACGATATTCATTATCAGATTCCCGATATCCCGAAGGAAAAACTGACGCTGATCCGGAGAGACCAGCGCATCATGGACCAGAAACTGGAAACGAAGTCTATCAGCTATTTCCGGGACGTCTGGATCCGCTTCAAGAAGGACAAGAGCGCTGTTGTGGCATTTGTGCTGATTATGCTGCTGCTGCTCTTTTCCGTGTTCATTCCCCTGATTTCCCCCATGAACGTGGATTTCCGTGAGGAAAACTACAAATATACCCTGCCTAAAATTTTCAGCAATACCGGTTTCTGGGACGGGTCTTTCGCCACGGAACAGACACAGGGCGGATATGATATGATCCGGGGCCTCGGCGTGGAAAGCGGCATGTCCGCCATTCAGGGCGAGGTGAAGACATATACAGCCGCTGACGGGACAGTATGGTACAGCTTCCGGCAGGATTCCTATTATACCCCCGGTTACGAGATCAAGATCCTGACCGAAAAGGAATACAAGGACCTCATGGCCTACCAGGACAGGACAGGGATCCAGGTGTTCTATCCGATTCCCGTGACATGGAAAACGGAATTCAAAGGCTACAGCAAAGGCAACTGCTGGTACAAGCTAAAGGATGAGTCGGAAACCTCCAACGGCGAGGCGATCTACGACGAGAACGGGGACTATATCCCGAACTACCTGACCAGCAACGATCCGCAGAAGGGCGACTATACCAGTCTCCGCATAGCCGGGGACAACGGCGGGGAGGACGGCAACACCTGGTACACCTACGCCATGAAGGCACAGGGCGGCTATCGCGTCCGGATCAACCTTTACAACGATTTCGTATACCGGAACGGCTTTGAACCGAGTTTCATTTTCGGCACCAACGTATACGGACAGGATATTTTCTCCTGCCTGGCATATGGCGGGCGGCTCAGCTTCATCCTGGCCATCAGTGTCTGCCTGATCAATTTCATCATCGGTGCGGTTTACGGCGCGGTTGAAGGCTATTACGGCGGCGCCACCGACATGATCATGGAACGTATTTCCGATATCCTGGGATACATGCCCTTTATGGTGATCGCCACACTGTTCAAGCTTCACCTGCAGGAACATGTCGGGCCCCTGCTGTCATTGCTGTTCGCGTTTGTCCTGACCGGATGGATCCCCATGTCGCACCGCGTCCGCATGCAGTTCTACCGGTTCAAAGGACATGAGTATGTGCTGGCGGCACGGACGCTGGGCGCGCCGGACCGCCGCCTGATTTTCAAACACATTTTCCCGAACTCCCTGGGAACCATCATCACCGGCAGCGTTCTGGCCATCCCGGGCGTGATCTTTGCCGAGTCCATGCTGAGTTACCTGAATATCATCGACCTGAACACATCGTCCATGACATCCATCGGAACCATGCTTTCCAACGGCCATGAATGCCTGCGGACATATCCGCATGTCATCCTGTTCCCGGCCATATTCATTTCCATCCTGGAGATTTCCTTCAACCTGTTCGGCAACGGACTGCGGGATGCGTTCAATCCTTCACTGAGAGGAGCGGAAGATTAAGATGGCAAAGAAGCTTGAAGTCAGACACCTGACCATTTCCTTCCGTACGAACAACGGCGCGGTCCGGGCGGTACGGGATGTATCCTTTGACCTCGAAGAGGGCGAAACCCTGGCGATCGCCGGCGAAAGCGGCAGCGGCAAATCTGTAACGACCCGTGCGGTCATGGGCATTCTTGCCGGCAACGCGATCGTGGAGGACGGCGAGATCATCTATGACGGCAAAGACCTGCTGAAGATTCCGGAGGAGGATTTCCATACCCTGCGCGGCCATAAGCTGAGTATGGTATTCCAGGATCCGCTGAGCGCCCTGAATCCGATCATGCGCATCGGCAAGCAACTGACGGAAGCCATGCTGCTGAACAACAAGGAGCGCCGGGCGGACGGAAGAAAACGCTTTAACCAGATGCTGGCCGAAGTCGAAAAGAACATGACTGCCGCGGGTGTGAAGAACGCGCATGAAAAATGCCGCGAATTCAACAGTTTCACAGCCACCGGCGTCAGGATGGAAAACGCTTATCAGATTTCCCGGGAAAGAGCGTTCAGTATGACGGACGCGCTGGAAGAAGCAGATCTGGCCATTCTGAAAAAAGAATACCGGAAACTGAGGGAAATCGGCAGCCGGGTACAGCAGACGAGTACAGTGATGCGGAATCCCTGGCTGATTTCAGGAGAAGACACCTCCGTCTGGGCGATGATCGACAGGATGTCGTCGCTGACGAAGAATTATACTCCGGACAGTGAAACGCAGCTGCGGGAAGTGATGGGACAGCTGGGAAACAAGCTGCATGAAATCACGGACGACGCCAGGGAGCAGCCGAATTTCTTCAGGATCGGATACCTGATTACCCACGGCGGGAAGGCAGATCCTGAGGCAGAAAGCATTCCCTCCATCAACGACAGGGCCAGGAAAGCGCTGGACGAAGGCTTTATGATTTCTTTCCTGGAGGATATGAAGAAGGCGCTCGCCCAGTCCGCCAGGGACGCGGAGGCGAATAAAGCGCACGCGCTGGACGTGCTGAAAGCTGAACAATCCGTGTTCCGGATGGAAAAGAACACGACGAAAAACCAGTGCAGGGCAAGCGCGAAAAAAGCGGCGGATGCCGTGGAAGGCGCCATCGACAGGCTGGCGCTGGACAAGGACAACCGCGCTTACGTATTCCGCAGCAGCATGAACGCGTATATCGACCGGTATTTCTACGGCCTCAGGAAAAACCCTAAGGAACAGAGACGCTTTGACAGGGAAACTGAAAAGTACAAACGGGAAACGGCGAGCGGCAAGTTTGTTCCGACCGTTATACCGCTGAACCTGGTGGACATGGACAAAGCCAAAGCCAACCTGAGCAACACCATGTCCGGCATGATTGAGCGTTTCAGCGAAGAGAAAAGCGGCCAGGCGGACCTGGACGCGCAGGCGGTCCGGATGGTGGATTATCTGAAGGACCGGGCTTCCGAATACGCGTATGTGCTGACCCAGAACATGGCAAAGCACCGGGCGATTGAACTGATGAAGGAAGTCGGCATTCCGGAACCGGAAAAACGTTATCATCAGTATCCGTTTGAGTTCTCCGGCGGCATGCGGCAGCGTATCGTCATCGCGATCGCACTGTCCGCAAACCCGGACATCCTGATCTGCGACGAACCGACGACAGCGCTGGACGTTACCATTCAGGCACAGATCCTGGAACTGATCAACAACCTGAAACGTGAACGCAACCTGTCCGTTATCTTCATTACGCACGACCTGGGCGTCGTGGCCAACATGGCTGACAAGATCGCCATCATGTACGCCGGCAAAATCGTGGAGTACGGTACCGCGGACGACGTATTCTACGATCCGCGGCATCCCTATACATGGGCGCTGCTTTCCTCCATGCCGGACCTGGAGACCAAGGAAAAGCTGGAAGCAATTCCCGGAACTCCGCCCAACATGATCCTGCCGCCGAAGGGCGACGCTTTTGCGGCCCGCAACCAGTACGCCCTGCAGATCGACCTGGAGGAACAGCCTCCGATGTTCCGGATTTCCGATACCCATTCCGCGGCGACCTGGCTGCTTCATCCGGACGCGCCGAAGGTTGAGCCGCCGGCGATCGTGCGCGAACGCATCCAGCGTATGCTTCAGAAAGAGCAGGGAGGTGTGCAGGCATGAAAGGCGCCAAGATACTGAAACGCATTCTGCGCGGCCTGCGCGTGGCCGGCATTGTCCTGCTTCTGTTCGCGCTGGTGCTGTTCCTGTATGCCGTAATCAATACCAACACGTTCTGGAGCAAGATTACGGACAAGGGTGAGAGAGCCTACAAGACCCGGGTCTGGGAAGATTTCGGCAATGATATGGAGGCGTTTGAGGTCAGCAAACCTCTGATGAGGCTGACTTTTGACGAACGGTATTTCCGCGCGCTGAGCGACGCTTCTGACACGAGTATCCGGCTGAACAAGGAAAACGACAGTACCAAGACGGAGGCGGACGTTCTCAACGAGATCGCGGAGACCGTCAAACCGTACTTCGCTGATTTCTACCGCCAGGCCAGCGACAACAATGACAAAAACCACCGCGCCCGGGAGATCGAAGGCGTCTACCGGTGGTTCGAGGAGGAGCTGGACGCGGCCGCCTTCGCGGAAGCGAACAGCAACAGCGACGAGATCCTCGAATACCATGAGATTTCAGAGATCATGAGCTTCCTGGACGGGCTGTACAAAGCGCCGCCGGCTATGGCCAAGAAAGGCCTGAAACCGCCGGAACAGGAAAGCGCTTTCCTGGCGTATTACCAGGACCTGCGCAGGGAGCACGGCGAGGAAGCCGGAACCTGGTATGAGTTCGCGTGCGCCATCAAGATTATGGCGGAACGCGACCTGGAAGCGGGCGTCCAGATCAAGGAGGCTAAACTCTGGTACGCTTCCAATTTCAGTTATGATACGTACAGCCAGGTTCTGGAGGAAGTCCGGGTTCAGGAAAAAGCGGAAAAGAACAGCAATTTCCTGATCGAACTGGTCGCGATGTGCGAGGAGAAAGCCGCGGGCAACGAAGTCGATTTCCGGAAACTGCTGCAGGATACGCTGGCCGGAGTCCAGGCGGCGTATCCGGACGACCCGGTCGCGGGCGATGAACAGGTTTTCCTTCTGGCGGCCCAGGAACTGACCATGAGCTTGATTCCGTCCGAGGAAACGGCGGAAGAAACGGAGGGCACCGCGGAGGAAGCGCCTGCCGAAGGAGAGACTGCGGAAGAAACGACCGCTGAAGGAGAAACGGCAGAAGGCGAAAACGCCGGGGAAGAGACTGCCGAAACGGCGGACGAAACGACCGGAGACGACGGGGAATACGATGAAGCCGCGGCAGCGGAGGCGGAAATCGCCCGGCTGGCCAACCAGCGGAATCGTTTTGACGGATCGATTGTCAAGATCTACGACAAGATGCAGAAGATCCGGAAGGAACTGGAGCTGAGCGACCCGTCCCACCGGGAACAGAATTTTGCCATCAAGGTCGCCGAGGAAGCCCAGGACCGCATATCCATCGGCAAGGTTGTCAGCGTTTTCTGGTATATCGTGTCCGGATATCCGCTGCTGATCATCATCGGCATCGGCCTGCTGCTCATCGGATTTATCGGAATCCGGATCATGGACAGCGTGTTGCTGCGGAAACAGATCCAGGCGGAAGAGAATCCGACCGCGGAAACCCTGCAGGACAGGCAGATCACCGGAGAAAACGAAGTGGAAGAGAAGGACGTGCTGCTGCGCGTTTCCCACCTCAAGCAGTATTTCCGCTCCGGCGATTATATCAACAAAGCGGTCGACGATATCAGCTTCTATATCAAGAAGGGCGAAGTATTCGGACTGGTCGGGGAGAGCGGCTGCGGCAAGACGACAACCGGCCGGACGATCATCAACCTCTATGATCCCACGGAAGGCGATGTCTATTTTGAAGGCGTCCGGATTTCCTCCAACCTGAACGGATATCCGGTGCTTCGCAAGAGCCTTCGGAATGAGTACAAGAGGGCCTGCCAGGAAGCGAAAACCAAGGAAGAAAAGGCTGAACTGAAGAAAAAGCTTGCCCAGCAGCTTTCAGAGGCAGAAACCAACGCGATGCTGTCCCAGCTGGAAAAGAACAAGGCGACCCATTACTACCGCCAGAACCGCAAGGCCCAGCTGACGGAAGAATATGAACGCGAAAAAACAAAAGTCAGCGGTGAGGCGCTGGAGACCCTGACACGCCGTTACAACCAGAATATGAAGGTGGCCGGCAGGGACAACATCATGACCAAGATGCAGATGATCTTCCAGGATCCGATTGCATCCATCAACCCGCGTATGACGGTTCGCGAGATCATCGCGGAAGGCCTGGTGATCCAGGGCGTCAAGGACAAGGATTATATCAACGAAAAAGTCAATGAAATGCTTGAGCTGGTAGGTCTGGTCCGCGAGCACGCAGACCGCTATCCGCATGAATTCTCAGGCGGCCAGCGGCAGCGTATCGGCATCGCCCGCGCCATCATCATGAATCCGGATCTGATTATCGCCGACGAACCGATTTCCGCGCTGGACGTGTCCATTCAGGCACAGGTAATCAATCTGCTGAACGACCTGCGCAACCGGATGGGCCTGACCATCATGTTCATCGCCCATAACCTGAGCGTCGTCAAGTATTTCTCTGACCGGATCGCCGTGATGTATTACGGAAAGATTGTGGAGATGACAACGTCGGACGAACTGTTCGCGCATCCGCTGCATCCCTATACCAAATCCCTGCTGAGCGCGATTCCGTATCCGGATCCACATTACGAGAAGGCACGCAAACGGATCGAGTACAATCCGGCCAAGACCCATGATTACAGCGTGGATAAACCGACGTTAAGGGAAATCGTTCCGGGACACTTTATCTACTGTAATGATGCAGAATTTGCGGCGTATCAGGAGGAACTTTCCCGGTGAAGAAATCGCCCTGGAAACGGATCGCTATTGCATCAGGGATCGGAATTGCCATCTTCCTTCTGCTGATGCTGACACGCGGGGGCTTTTCCCCGGAAGATCCCGCTGAGCAATGGCGGACGATCTGCGACGCATTGTTTGTTCCGGGAATCATTCTGATGGCGGTCGGACTGATGCTGTTTGCTGCGGACGGCGGCGTTTTCGATATGCTGAAGTTCGGGCTTCAGAAAGCACTCAGCGTATTTATGACCAGAAAAAAGCGGGAAGGGCTGCCTGAGACATTCTACGATTACAAGGAGATGAGGGACGCCCGGCCGCGCGTGAAGGTCGCGTATCTGCTGGTGATCGGAGCGGTTTTCATTGTCCTGGCAGCATTGGCGCTGGTTATGTATAATCAGTATGATCCGGTTTTCTGAAAACGGGGCAGAGTCCGATACGGATTCTGCCTTTTCCGATTGCATTCCGATCCTCGCGGGGTTCCACACGAAAACGTACCCGTTATTCAAGATCAGAAAGGGGAATGACTCATGTCAGGACTGAAAGAAGAACGCTGCCTGGAGACTTTCCAGCGGCTCCTGGCGATCGATTCCACCACAGGGCAGTATCAGGCCATTGAAGCCTGGACGGCACAGGAAATCCGGCAAATCGGCTATGAACCGGTTACGACCCATAAAGGAGGCGTACTGGCTGACCTGGGCGGAGAAGGAGATCCGCTGGTGGTTACCGCGCATCTGGACGACATCGGGCTGATGGTCCGGCACATCAACGCGGACGGAACCCTGAACGTCTGCCCCGTGGGCGGACTGTATCCGTTTTACTGTGTGACGGAGAACGTCCGGGTGTATACCGGGGACGGGAAGGTTATTACCGGGACGGTCTGCCGGACCCCCAACTCCATTCACGTGACGGAAGAAGAACTGAGGACAGTGCCCGGCGACTTCCGGAAAAACGTGTGCGTGGTGCTGGATGAGCCGGTGAAGAACGCGGAAGATACCCGGAAACTGGGTGTTGAGACCGGAGACTATATCGCGCTGGAGCATCGGTTTACAATGTCCGGCGGTTATATCAAGAGCCGTTTTATCGACGACAAAGCCTGCGCCGCCGTGCTGCTGGAGGCTATGCGCGCAATCCGGGAACAAGGACTGAAGCTGCGCCGGAAGGTCATCGCCTATTTTGCCTGTTATGAGGAGATCGGCCACGGAACCACCTGGCTGCCGGATGGCGTCCGGGACGTGCTGGCGCTGGATATCGCGCCGACCGGACCGGACCAGAACTCGGAAGAGCACAAGGTCTCCGTGTTTGCCAAGGACAGCCGATTTCCGTATCACAGCGGAATGGCGGCGGAACTGAGGGATACGGCGAAGAAAGCGGGCGTGGACTATGTGATGGATGTCTTTACACCCCATTACGGATCCGACGGGGACGGCAGCGTGATGGCCGGATACGATATCCGCCACGGGTGCATCGGACCCGGTACAGCCAACAGCCACGGGTATGAGCGGACGCATATTGACGGACTGAGGAACACGTATGACCTGCTGATGGCCTATATCTGCGAACAGCCATAACCGGGGAAGAGAAGGGCTCCCGATTCCGGGCTTACAGGAAAAAATGTTTTAAATCTGAGAACCGATCTTCGGATCGGTTTTTTATTTTCCAAAGGCGGATGAATCAGGGCACTGCCGGATGCAGGGAATCCTGAGGCCGGCTGTTTTTCATTTATTCCTGAAAACGATATGGATGAACAGACAGAAAAAAGGGGGAAAGATATAACGGAACTTGACAAAACTGTAAAAATATATAACATATAAATAAAAAAATAATAAAATAAAATAAATAATATATATACAATAAAATAATAAAGAAAATTAAAATAATATAAAATTGTAAAAATATATAATTAATCGTATAATACCGGAAATCGAAGACGCGGAGGAATGAACCAATGACAGGAAAGGTAAGAAACCCATATACGCTGGACTTCGGCAGAGAACCGGAGGAAATGGTTTCCCGATCTGTACTGACGGCGGATGTTGCCAATCTGTTCATGAGCGATACGCCCGGGAAACATATCATTTTGGTTACCGGAGCCAGGGGAAGCGGCAAAAGCACCTTTCTGAGGTCTGTATTCAGGCAGTTCCGGGATGAAAAGAACTGGGTTACCGCGGAACTGAATGCTGACAGGGATCCGCTTCAGGAGATGGCCGCGGCGCTGTACGGCATGAAGAACCTGAAAGAAGTCTTTACCGCGGCAAAGATTAACCTTACCGCATTCGGAACAGGGCCTCAGATCAAAGGAACCGAACCGGAAACGGACCTGGAAACCGCCCTGACAAAAATGCTGGCCAGCCTGAAAAGACGCAGAAAAAAAGTCCTGATCGCGATTGACGGCGTATCCGGCACACCGTTGATGAAAGCGTTCATCAGGACATTTCAGGGATTTACAGAAAGAGACCTGCCAGTGTATCTCCTGCTGACGGGCCTGTACGATAGCATCCGGGCGCTGCAGGACCAGGAGACCCTGACCTGCCTTCACCAGGCGCCAAGATTCTCCCTGGCGCCTCTGAACACAGGCAGAATGGCCGAAAGCTATGAACGCGTCTTTGACCTGGATTCCGAAACCGCACTGGAAATGGCCAGGCAGACAAAAGGGTATGCAGCTGCCTTCCAGGCGCTCGGATACTATACATGGAAGTGCCGGAAGGAACCTGACAGGGTACAGGCGGAATACAGGCGGTATCTGGAAGAATACGTTTATGAAAGAATCTGGGAGGAACTGTCCGCAGAGGACAAACGAGTCCTTTACGCCATGGCGAATACCCCGGGCGGAAACGTTGCCTCGATCCGGGAACAGCTGCATGTAAGCAGCAACCGGTTTACGCCGTACCGCACCCGGCTGATCCGGAAGGGAATCATCAACGGAGACGCTTACGGCATCGTTCGTTTCAGCCTGCCGCTGTTTGACGGGTTTGTCCGAAAAAACTATATACCGGAATAAAGTGTTGTCAATGCGGAGGAAAACCGCTATAATATGCGCAGACACTTTTGAGCAGAATATCACAGGGGAGGGGATATCCGATGATTGACGATATCATGAATACCGCGAAAGAAAAAATGCAGAAATCCTGCGCCGTATATGAGCGGGATATGGCAGGCCTGCGCGCCGGCCGGGCAAATCCGCAGCTGCTGGACCGGATAATGGTGGACTATTACGGGACGCCCACGCCGATCAACCAGGTCGGGAATATTTCTTCACCGGAACCGCGCCTGCTGGTGATTTCCCCGTGGGAAGCAAAGATGATCCCGCAGATTGAAAAGGCGATCCAGAAGAGCGACCTGGGCCTGAATCCGTCCAACGACGGCAAAATCATCCGCCTGGTGTTCCCGGAACTGAACGAGGAACGCCGCCGGGATCTGACCAAGATCGCGTCCAAAGGCGCGGAGGAAACCAAAGTGGCAATTCGCTCCATCCGGCGGGACGCCATTGAACAGATCAAGAAACTGAAGAAAAACAGCGAGATTACCGAGGACGATCAGCGCGACGCGGAAGAAGAAATGCAGAAGCTGACGGACAAGGCGATCAAGGACGTGGACGCGATCTACGCCCGGAAGGAAAAGGAAATCATGGAGGTCTGAGGACCGGGCAGGATGGTTCGTTTTCAGCGCAGGGGCACACAGCCCCTGCGTTTTGCCATTGTTCTTCCGTTTCCAAAAAGCGTGAAATGTGGTAGAATTAGTGGTCAGTGATCAGTGAATACCGGTCAGCGGAAAGCGGGAGCAGTAAAGCATGAAAGTAACGACGGCATGGAAACTGGCCGTAAAGAAGGATCCCCGGACTCCGGAAGAGTTTGACAAGCTGCCTGAGCATGTAGCGATTATCATGGACGGGAACGGGCGCTGGGCAAAGAAGCATAAGCTGAACGTGTCCCGCGGGCACCGGCAGGGCACGGAAACGCTGCGGGAGATCATCCGGCATACAGACGATCTGGGAATTAAAGCGCTGAGCCTGTACGCCTTCTCCACGGAGAACTGGAAGCGGTCCGAGGAGGAAGTGGCCGCGCTGATGCAGCTGATCCTGGATTTTTTCGCGTCGGAGATTGACGAGCTGGACGAGAAGAATGTACGGATCCTGATTCTCGGCGACAAGAGCGCGCTGCCCGAAAAGCAGCGGGAGACGCTGAAGGAAGCGGAACGGCGGACGGAAAAGAATACCGGACTGCGCCTGAATATCGCGATCAACTACGGCGGACGGGCGGAACTGGTCAAGGCAGCCCGGGAAATCGCGGAGCTTGTGAAAAACGGGGAAATGCAGGCGGAGGAGATCACGGAAGGAACGATTTCAGACCACCTGTATACGCGGGGACAGCCGGATGTGGACCTGCTGATCCGTACAAGCGGCGAGCAGCGCCTGAGCAACTTCATGCTGTATCAGAACGCTTATGCTGAGTTTGTGTTTCCGGAAATCCTGTGGCCTGACTTTACGGTCCATGAATATGACCGGGCACTGGATGCGTTCGCACACCGGGAGAGAAGATTCGGAAAAAGACTGTAATCTGGAGATGACGGAATGAAACAGCGGATAGTAACGGGACTGCTGCTGACGGCTTTGCTGGCGGTCATGCTGTGGCTGCCGGGGTGGTGTATGGCGACAGCGGTCATGATCTGCGTCGGAATGGCCGTGTGGGAGGAATACCACGCGCTGGCGCAGGCGGGGCACCGGGTGGTCAGCTGGCCGACATGGACGGCCATGGTGCTTTCCATCCCGGTAACCTATTTTTACGGACAGATCATCCGGCAGGCTGATCCGACCATCATGATGGGCGGCCATAAGATCATGGTCCCGCTGGTTGTCGCGGCGCTGCTGGCAATGACCATCCATGTCATGTTCCGGAAACAGCCGGAACTGACGGATATGACCATGAGCGCCCTGCCGCTTCTGACGGTCGCGCTTCCGGGCCTGTGCCTGGTATCGCTGAGCCTGATTGATCCGTACCTGTGGTGGCGGGGGCCGATCGAGAACAAGATGCCCTGGCACGCGGTGGAAGTGGTGATGCTCTCGCTGACGTTCGCGATTCCGCTGGTGGGCGATATGCTGGCGCTGTTTGTCGGAAAAGCCTTCGGCAAACGAAAGTTCTGTCCGGAAGTCAGCCCGAAGAAAACAATTGCCGGCAGCATCGGCGGCCTGATCGGCAGCATCCTGGCGGCAGTGATCGTCTGGCTGCTGTCCCTGTGGCTCTGTGATGACGGAACACGGGCATTCCTGCCGCAGTGGTGGATGTATCCCGTATTGGGACTGGTCGGCGGGTTTGTCGGCCAGATGGGCGATCTCTTTGCCTCGCTGGTAAAACGGCACTGCAAACTGAAGGATTATTCAAGCCTGTTCCCGGGACACGGGGGAATGCTGGACCGGCTGGACAGCGTGCTGTTCATGGCTGTGATGATGTACTGCTATCTGCTGTTCTTCCCTGTCAGATAAGAAAAAACGGGAGAAACCGAATGAAAAAGATCGCGATTCTCGGATCAACGGGATCCATCGGGACGCAGGCGCTGGATCTGTGCCGCCGGCATCCGGACCGGTACCGGGTAACGGCACTGACGGCCAGAGGCAGCAGGGAAAAGCTGTTCGAACAGGTGCGCGAATTCCGGCCGGAGATGGCCGGGCTGACGGAAAGCATTGAACGGTCAGAGATCCCGGAAGACCTGAGATTCTGCCGCTGGATGACCGGGCAGGACGCGCTGAAAGCCGCGGCAGCCGAGGTGGAGGCCGATCAGGTGCTGGTCAGCATCGTCGGGATCGCCGGGCTGCGCAGCGTGATGGACGCGCTTCGGGCAGGCCGGCAGGTACTGCTGGCCAACAAGGAAGCGCTGGTTACAGGCGGCCACCTGGTGACCGACCTGGCTAAAAAACAGGGCAAGCCGCTTCTGCCGGTGGACAGCGAACACAGCGCCATTTTCCAATGCCTGCGGGCCGCGGACGGGAACCCGGCGGAAAAGATTCTTCTGACCGCGTCCGGCGGACCGTTCCGCACCTGGGAGAAAGACCGGATCGAAAAAGCGACGCCGCGGGAAGCCCTGAAGCATCCGAACTGGAATATGGGCGCGAAGATTACGGTGGATTCGGCGAGCATGTTCAACAAGGGACTGGAGATTATGGAGGCCCGCTGGCTGTTCGACATGCCGGAGGATAAGATCCAGGTGGTCGTACATCCGGAGAGCATCGTCCATTCCGCGGTCGTGTTCCGGGACGGGGCGGTGCTGGCCCAGCTGGGACTGCCGGACATGCGGGTGCCGATCGGATATGCCATGGCATTTCCGGAGAGGCTGGGAACTGGTGTGAACGCCCCGGACCTGTCCGCAATGGGGAAACTGACCTTTGAGCGGCCGGACGAGGAAAAGTTCCCGGCAATGCGCCTGGCACGGGAGGCCCTGCGGGCCGGCGGCGCGGCATGCACGGTGTTCAACGGCGCCAATGAAGAGGCGGTCGCGGCATTCCTGCGGGAGGAAATCACATTCGGCGAGATCGCACGGCTGGTGGAACGCGCGCTGGACAGGCTGGCGGGACTGAAGGCAGAATGCATTGAGGATATCCTGGAAGCGGATGCCCGCGCACGGGCTGTGGTTCGCGGTCAGTGATCAGTGGTCAGTGAATAGTGGACAGTGAATAGTGGTTGGTCAGGAGTTGAGGAGTAAACAGTGTATATCATTTTGGCAATACTGATGCTGGCGATCCTGATCGTCGCACATGAATTCGGGCATTTTACGGCAGCGCGGCTGATGAAGATCGACGTTCGGGAGTTTTCCGTCGGTTTCGGCCCGCGGCTGCTGGGGTGGAAGAGCCGGAAGCATGAGACGGATTTTTCTCTGCGGCTGGTTCCGCTGGGCGGATACTGCGCTTTTTTCGGAGAGGACGACGCCACCGGCGTCACGAAGGACGATCCACGGGCATTTCCGAACCAGAACGTATGGAAGCGGTTCTTTGTCATCGTGATGGGCCCGGTGATGAACTTTGTGCTGGCGTTCCTGGTGGCGCTGGTATTCCTGTGGTGCGCCGGCTACAACGAGCCGGTTCCGGAATCATACCGGCCCTATATCACTGAGGTGACAGCATCCGGTCCTGCCCAGTCAGCAGGGATCAAAGCCCGAGATACGATTGCTGAAATCAATGGCCGGGACATGATGCGCGCGACGCCTGAAGAAGCCGTACAGGTCATGCAGGATTCCATCCACGGATGGAGGGAGGGGGACGCGCCGCTGCGGATCAAGGTGATCCGCGACGGGGAATCCGTCGACCTGGAAATGACGCCGGCATTGGTCGAGGACGAAGAAACCCACGAGAAGGAGATGAGGATCGGCGTCTACCTGTACGCGGTACAGTTGACGCGGCATATTTCGGTCGGCTTTTTTGAGGGCTTCGGGGACGCGTGGGATATGTGCGTCGAGGATGCCGGACTGATCCTGAACGCGCTCAAAAACCTGGTGACAAAGGGCGAAGGACTGGACCAGACGGCTGGACCGGTGGGGATTGTGGCACAGGTGTCGGAACTGACCCAGGAATACGGTATTGAAATATATATTGAACTGCTGATCGCGATTTCCATCAACCTGGGGCTGATGAACCTGCTGCCGATCCCCGGGCTGGACGGAAGCCGGCTGGTTTTCGGACTGATCGAGGGGATTACACGGAAGAAGGTACCGACCAAGGTCGAGGCGATCGTGCACCTGACCGGAATGGTGCTGCTGTTCGGACTGATGATCTTCTTTACTTTTAAAGATGTGCTGAATTTGTTCCATTGAGTACGGTCAGGGCAGAAGGACAGGTAAACGCAGCAGAGGAGATCCTTCGACTCCGGCCTTCGCCCGGGACGGCGGAGAACCGTTGTCCGGAATGATACAAGGAGAGAATTCCATGACCAGAGAAGTACAGATCGGAGCGCTGCGGCTGGGCGGCGGGAATCCCGTGCTGGTACAGAGCATGACCAACACGGATACCCGGGATACGGAGGCGACGCTTCGCCAGATTCGCGCGCTGCACCAAGCCGGATGCGACCTGGTCCGTGTCAGCGTTTACGACGAGGCGTGCGCCGAAGCGGTGAAGAAACTGACGGACGGGAGCCCCGTGCCGCTGGTGGCGGATATTCACTTTGACTACAAACTGGCAATCCGCTCCGCGGAAAACGGTATCGCCAAGCTGCGGATCAACCCGGGCAATATCGGCGGTGAGGCGAAAGTCCGGGAACTGGCGGACTGCGCGAAAGCGCACCATATACCGATCCGGATCGGCGTGAACAGCGGATCGGTGGAGAAGGACCTGCTGGCAAAATACGGCGGCCCGACGGCGGAATGCCTGGTGGAAAGCGCGCTGGGGCACGCCAGGATGCTGGAAAAGGCCGGGTTTGAGGACATTGTGCTGAGCATGAAATCCAGCGACGTCAGGCTGACGATCGCCGCTTACCGGCTGGCCCACGAAAGATGCGGATATCCGCTGCACGTCGGCGTGACGGAAGCCGGCCTGCCCGGGCAGGGAACGGTCAAGAGCGCGATCGGGATCGGAGCGCTGCTGGCGGACGG
>JAEEGL010468446.1_pt1 | contig 15249 bp, 10 predicted proteins | sample 9134231 | NCBI WGS metagenome assembly JAEEGL01 (sample SAMN16246548, study PRJNA631951) | gut metagenome | biome: gut microbiome; feature: rumen; material: fiber-attached | host: Bos | place: Iran: Karaj | collected 2018-10 | reverse complement strand
TTAATGAATGAAAATAATAAGAAACTTGATGAGAAGGAACTTAAGGGACTCGCCGGAGGGACATCTAAAGGTACTGTAATTGATTCAGGCTTGGCGGAACTGGCAAGAAGAACCCGGCCAGAGGGCCCTTTGGCTAAACAACATAGCTGGACTACGGATGAGCATCCGGGTAATGACGGCAACGGAAGTCTTTAATATATCCCAGAGCAGGGCCGGATGCCATCTTAAGGATCTCACAATGGCGCAGCAGCGCCACCGGGAAAAAGGATGAACGAAAATGAAAACCGAAATATAAAAACGCTTGAGAGGGTAGTCACAAGGGCTGTCCTTTTTGGCGTGGTTATAACTCTGGTTCTTCTTCTCATGATCGAATCAGTGGTCTTTATTTTTCCGACCCTGCGTTTCTACAAAAGAGAAATAAAGCATGACGGCGACATTGCCGTAGCCCTTTTGGGAAAGGAATACATTCTGGATTGCTATGCCAAGGCTAAGGATATATACTACTCAACTCCTGAAGAGATCAGACATGATCAGTTTTCCGAGAACTATGTATCCCTGATTCGTCCGATGATCGACGATGAATACAGGGAAAAAAGAAATCTTTTGTCCCTGTGCAGAGAACAAGCGGGACTGGAGGATATATGCTTTGTATTCTATGATGACGAAACGGATCGTCTTGTATTTGTTCTGGACGGAAATGATAAAAGCAAGGCGTTCTTACCGGGACAGTGGGTCTCCGATGAGATAGGCACTGTTGAGGACCTCAAGGCGATCAACACGACCATGAGATCAGACTGGATCATGCCGATCGCCTATGGCAAGGTCACCGGATGGGTTGGATCTGATTACAGAGCATTCCACGACGATGACGGCAACATGGTGGGATATATTTCCGTCAATGTCGAGGTCAATTCCATTTTTAATCAGATGAGAACATTCCTGGCAATCTTCTCACCTCTTATGGCACTGCTTACGGTGTGGATTGCAAGGAGAGCCGCAAAATGGATCAAAAAGCGAATGCTGGATCCTATTGCAGGGCTTACCGAAAAGGCAAGAGAGTACACTTCAACAACGGAGTTTAGTGGAGATAAAGAGCATGGCGCTATCTTCAAGAGTCTGCCTCTTAATACCGGCGACGAGATAGAAGAGCTGTGGAAGACCATGGTTGAGATGGAAGACGACGTGGCCCTTGCGATGCAGAGGGAGCGCGAAGAAGCAGCTCAGAAGGAAAGGATAGCTACAGAGCTGGACCTTGCCAGAAATATTCAGCTGGGCGTTCTGCCCGTTGATTTTGAGCAGTTTGCAAAAGACAGGGGATTTGAGATCTTCGCCAGCATGCACCCGGCAAAGGAAGTTGGTGGAGATTTCTATGATTACTTTTCCATAGATGATAAGCACGTAGGCCTTGTCATAACCGACGTTTCCGGAAAAGGTATTCCCGCAGCCCTCTTCATGATGATCAGTAAGGCTCTTATCAAGGGCCGGGCCAGCCAGGGCGGAAAGCCCTCAGAGATTCTGGCATTTACGAACAACAGCCTCTGCGAGGATAATCCATTCTCGATGTTCATCACTGTGTGGTTCGGAATCCTGAATACAGAGACGGGCGAGGTTGTGGCCGCCAACGCAGGCCATGAATACCCATTCGTCACAGGCGACGACGGAAGGCTTCATAAGCTTGATGACCCCCACGGCGTCGTAGTAGGATGCATCGAGGACATGGAGTACGAGGACTACACCTTCACGATTCCTAAGGGCGGAATGCTCTTTGTCTACACCGACGGCGCGCCTGAAAGCCAGAACGAGAAGGAAGAGATGTTCGGCATGGACAGGCTCGAAGAGGCCATCAACTGGTGCAGGGATAAGGACCCTAAGAGAATGGTGGAGTACTTGAAGGATGAGCTCGACAAGTTTAAGGGGAATGCCGAGCAGTTTGATGATATTACGATGCTTGCAGTTAAGGTTGGGGAGAAGTGAGATAAAAGCTTGTAGGAGCTATTAGTGAATAAAGAACAGCCAGAGGATATGCGGCCTCTGGCTGTTTTGTCATTAATGACTTCTTGCATCAATATTAAATAATTCTAAACTATATAGGCTGACAAAGTTTATGTGGATGAAAAGAGGTAAAATAATATTAGTCACTTTTTAGGCAGAAGTGACTAATATTATTAACATGTCCGGTCTTAGAAGATGCGGTTATTTACAAGGAGGTTTATATGCTGAAGCGACTGTTATCAATGGCTCTTATGTTTTCACTTACACTCTCACTGTTATCATCGCCGATAGTGGCATATGCTACAGAAACTGAAGATGTTTCTGAGATAATGCTTGATGCGTCGGATAGTGATGATTCTCAAGAAGACACTGATCCTTCAGATGCGTCAGAGTTTTTTGATGATATTGAATCTGATGTCATAGAATCTGATGAAGCTGATATCGAGGATGAAGAGTTTGCTGTGGATTCCGAAGAGGTAATATCTGAATCTGATGAAGAGTATCTGGTCTTTGGGGCAGAAGATGACATAGCAAGCGGATCATATGGACAAACTCAGTGGAGAGTTACTTCTGCTGGTGAACTGATAGTTACCGGTACCGGAGATGCCTACGAAGAAACTGAAGAAGAGTGGAGTGACTATGGAACTTCACATACTTCTCCATGGACTCGCGATGATGAATGCAGAGAGCAGATAAAAAAAGCTACTATAAGTTTGAAACAGTGTGCAAATTTCCAAGGCTTTTTTGCAGACTGCGAGTCTCTTGAGTATGTTGATTTAAGTGGAACATCGGGAGATGGCACACGAGAAGTCCTTATGGACCATATGTTTTATGATTGTAGTAGCCTTAAATCCATTAAATTTGGAGACTTTTCTACAGCTAATGTTGTGGACATGAATAATATGTTTACGTATTGTAACGCTATTGAGGAGATGGATTTAAGCGGAATTAATACATCTAAAGTAACAAACATGAGTGGACTGTTCTTTTCCTTTGGGATGGACTTGGAGTCTTTGAACCTAAACGGGTTTGATACCTCAAGTGTTGTAGACATGAGCGAAATGTTTGCTGGCTGTGGTGTTGAGGAGTTGGATTTAAGTGGGTTTGATACCTCAAGTGTTGTAGACATGAGCGAAATGTTTGATGGCTGTGATGTTGAGGAGTTGGACTTAAGTGGGTTTGATACTTCAAAAGTAACGAACATGAGAAATATGTTCGCGTCATGTTGGGCTTCACTGATTAATTTAAGCGGATTTGATACCTCCAATGTTACAGACATGAGCGGAATGTTTGCTGGGTGTTATGCAGAGGAATTAGACTTATCTGGCTTCAATACTTCAAATGTAACAAACATGAGTGGTATGTTCAGAAATGCTAACGATCTTACATCAATATCCTTAGGGAGTGGCTTTGTAACATCAAAAGTAACAAACATGTATCGTATGTTTGAAAAATGTGTGAGACTGGTAACGGTTGATACAAGTAATTGGGATACATCTAAAGTTACAAATATGTCTTCTATGTTTGATAACTGTCATTGTCTGAAAACAGTTGATACAAGTAATTGGAATACATCTGGTGTTACAGATATGTCTTATATGTTTAGACAATGTATTATGATCAATGATTTAGATGTAAGCGGCTGGATTACTTCAAATGTTAAGGATATGAAGTATCTTTTTGCATGGTGCAGATCAGTAGAAGAGTTGGATGTAAGTAATTGGGATACATCTAATGTTACATTGATGACAGAGATGTTTCAGGATTGCGTAAAATTGACGGAATTAGACGTCTCTGGATTCGATACATCGAAAGTAACTGATATGGCCGGAATGTTTAATGGTAGCTCTCATATAAAAAGACTTGACCTCAGTAAATGGGATACATCAAGCACTAAGTCCATGCCTTGGCTTTTTAGCAATTGCTCCGGATTGGAGTCAGTTGACTTAAGCGGATTTGATACTTCCAAAGTATATTTTATGTGGTATATGTTTTACGGATGTTCATCATTAAAGTCACTTGATGTCAGTATGTTTGACACATCTTCTTTAACAGAAGCAAATGATATGTTTGGAAAATGCAGTAGCCTTGAAACACTTGACTTAAGCAGCTTTTCTCTTGAAAAAATAACAGAAGTCAGTGGTATGCTGTCAGGATGTACAAACTTAAAGACCATTCGGACACCAAAAAAATCGGCATTGCCCATAGCACTTCCGAGTAATAAATGGAAAAACTATGACACAATGGAAGATGTTACTGAAATACCGGCCAATTGCGAGAACAGTTTATATTTGTTCAAAAATGAAGTATCTTTATCCTTTGATAAAGACTCTTTCGAGCTAAATAAGAATGAAACAGCCACAATAACAGTTCATGCTAGTCCGATAGGAGTGGATTTAACACAAGTTGCATGGTCTTCAACTGATGAGGCAGTTGTGACTGTAGAAGGAACTGCTACAGGAGCTGTTATTACTGCCGGAGATTCCGAAGGTACTGCAACAATTACAGCTACTCTTGAGGATGCGACAGCAACAGCCAATGTAAAGGTAATGGTTCCTCTTAGACTTGATAAGAAGGAGATTACTTTTACAGAAAACAGTGATGTTATCGAATCGATCAACGCTTCAGTAATAGACTCATATAAAGACTACGTATTATATAAAGTCGTTGACGAATTAGATAATGTTGTTGATGATCTGATAACAGTAACAAAGGTTGGTAGTACATTCGAATATAGAATTGCCCTGAAGAAAGATCTTGCTCTTGAAGATAGCAGGACAGTATTTTTCAAAGTATACGCAAACAGGGATGGAAAAGAGGTAAGTGACGTATGCAAAGTTACTGTTAATCCGCAGCCTTCTGTTTCAGCACCGGTTGCCAGTATAGGAAAAAATGGAGAAACAACTTCAGTAACTGCCGGAATATACGTATCACTTCGCAGTGAAACCTTGGGATCAACAATCTTTTATACCATCGATGGAGTGACAATCCCTACATGCGACGATAACGGGGAACCACTGGAAGGAGTCCTTAAATACACTGACAGGATCAAGATAGGTAAAGCAACAACGATCATGGCCCGGTCTTATAAAAAAGGCTATAGACAAAGTGCAGTAGCGATGTTCACCTATACCATAGATGAAGCTGCATGGGGCGACCTTGAGGGAAATACCGCGGTTCAGGCGCTCTTTGATAATAAGTCTTCAAATGTACCCGAAGACATCTGGTATCTGGTGGGAGATAATAAGTATGAAACTTCCGGTGATACTGCATATACTGAAGTCTACACAGGTAATAAGATCACATTTAATGACAAGATATCAGTATACTGTGGAACATCAAAGCTGATTGAGAATCGCGATTATGCAATAAGCTATTCCAATAACCTTAATGCAGCAGGTGTAAATGCCGAGAATCCCAAGACTCATAAGCGTATTGCTCCGACAGTAGTCATTAAGGGAAAAGGAAATTATAGTAAGAGTTCGAACCTGTATTTTGGAATCGTTCCTGATAGCATCGATAATGCGCTGATAACATCTGAGAGAGTTGTCTCTGTAATTGCCGGAGCCAAGGCAAAATTGGCTAATAATATGCCTGTAGTCACTTATAATGGGAAGAAACTCTCTCTGGATAAGGATTATGTACTGAAGTACTACAATGGGGAAAGTATAGATGATGCAGACCTAATACAGGATCCTTCTGCTGTTACACTGGACACACCCGGTAAAACATATACTATCCGTATCATCGGTAAAGAGGGTAGTAATCATACCGGTGAAAAGGTTGAAGTGGTTCTTGTTAAGACCATCGACAGCACAGATAAGAATATTGTGCAGACATCTAAACTTAAGTTTGGAGATGCTGCGAATAAGGCAATAAAGGTTCCTTACGATAAGGACAAGGTATATACGGCAGAGAGTCTTTTCAATAATGCAGGAGAAGGCGAACCATTCGCATATGTCTTTATTAAAGGTGCGACAAAAGATGCGCTGACCTATGGAACTGATTACGAAGTACAGCTCCTGGACGAAGATAATAATTCTGCAGGAGTCCATGGCTTTGTTATTTTAGGAAAAGGCAATTATGTCGGGACTAAGACAGGCTCCTATGAGATAACTGGTACAGCAATGAAATCGGTTAAGATTGCCGGATTGAGCACTTCTGTTGAATATACTGGCAAGGCTATTACGCTGGCGGATCTGTTTAAGGCAGATAAAGTTACAGCAGACCCCAATGGAGACAAGAATCCTTCTGATGCCTGGACGGAAGTTACGCTGTATACGGTCGACACTAAGACCAAGGTTAAAAAGGTGCTCAGGAGATATGACGCGGATGCAGCGACAGAGACAGAATCCGTTACTCCTGATATCACTAATGCTGATTATGTCATTAAAATGGCAAATACCGGTGTGACAGGCAAATTTGTTTTGTCTTTCATAGGTCTCAATGGCTTTACGGGAACAATTACAAAGAATATTACCGTAAAGGCTTATAATGTCAAAAACGATACGCGAGGAAGTATCTATGTAGATGACATTGAGGCTGTAGGATATTGCAAGACAGGTGCAAAGCCCTCAGTAGTAGTCAGATATGTCTATGAGTGGAATACAGACATTGAAGGAAACAGAACCACTCCTAAGTATTACAGCGTACTCAGAGAAGGAATTGACTATACGCTGTCTTACAAAAATAACCTTAAACCATCAGAAGGTGCTACCAAAAATCTGCCCACAGTAATGATAAAGTGTAAGGGCAACTATACCGGAACAAATGCTACAAAGACCTTTGTGATCAAGAAGGCAAAAGTTGAGGACAATGTCATCCCGACAGTTGGAGATGTTGTCTACAAGAGCAACGGCAAGAAGGGTTATTTCCAGGTTATTCCTAAACTGATGGATGACGGAAAGGCAGTGGCAGCAGGAAAGAATAAGGAAATCGAGGCTATAGCAAAGACGGATTACGAGTACTATTATGCCGAGAATACTGTTCTGGAGGATGCCGCAAAAACACCGAAAACTGCCGGAATGGTAGTGGATCCGGAAGATAAAGTCGCTCCGGGAACGATGATCAGAGTAGTTGTTCCTGTAGCGGTAAAGAGTGCGTCAAGTCCGTACATTCTGACTGAAAGAACTGAGCTTTCAGCAATTTATCGCGTAATAGATGAAGGAAAAGATATATCCAAGTTCACAGCAAAGGTTAACGATCCCAGCAAGCTTACGTTCCACAATGGAGATGATATTATACCCATCAAGAAGTCCGATATCACGATAAGCTATAAGGAAAAAGGCAGCAAGCAGACAAAGGTGCTTAATGAATCGGATTACGAGATAATCTCTGTGAAGAATAACCGATTCCTGGGAACAGCTACTGTGACAGTCCACGGACTGGGCGAATATGGAGGCGTAAAGACGTTTACGTTTAAGATTGGAGCAAGAATATTCTCATAACGGAAAAGATGTACAATAATATGACTGCGTGTTTTGTCATAACTTAGCTTTTGCAGACCTTTTACTTCGGAATACCATTTGGCATTCTGAAGTAAAGGCCTGGTTTTTTCTCTTGTTTTTTCCACGTTAACTTCTCCGCTAGTTTCATATGCTGTCGAAGATCTTGGTAGCAGTATTGGTGCGTGAGCCGAATCAGCTCTGGATGAGGGTGAAACTGCTGACGATACATCAGCCTTTGAAGCTGAAACCAATGAGACAATTGATGATGTAATGGTTGAAGCACCATCGAATGCGGAAATAGTTGGTGAAGAAGGCTTTGAGGACAGTTAGACAGAGACTTCAGAAGCTGACTGCAGAGTTATTAGAGTTGAGACACTGATAAAGCTATTTTGATTGGATGATAAGAAATTTTGAGAAGACTAAAAATATGTTTTTCATATCTGTTTGTCGTAATAGTTGCGTTGTCTTTTCCACTGACAAGCTATGCAGCCCCCAAAACCATGAGTGACGGTCAGATCTTTGACGCTGAATTCTATGCTGAGAAATACCCGGACGTAAAAGCCGCGCTTGGTACTGACGAAGCGAAGCTTTACGAGCACTATCTGCAGTTTGGCAAGGCTGAAGGAAGACTACCGTATGCGACCGCGGTAGCTGATTCAGTACCGAAGACCAAGGATCTGGTAATCGGCAATAAAGACGAAACAGCTGAGAAGCAGGCAGAGCTGCAGGCGGGATATGAGGCATTGCCTCAAAATGTCAAAAACTATTACAACAGTAAGAATATCCATATCTATGCAGCCACGAAAGATTTTATCGGTACAGTCAATACCAGAAAGAGCATAGGATATAACTACGCATCGTGGAATCAGGACGGAGTTCTTCTGCAAGCGGATGTATACGTATGTGGTAGTTCTTTCATGCCTCCCGTATACACCCTGTATCATGAGCTGGGCCACATCTTGGATTTAAGGAGCCAGTATTCTTCCAAGTGGGAAGGCTGGACAGAGATGCAGCCCTATAGCAAGCAGCAGGTGTACAGTGCTTCGGAAGCATTTGCTGAGGCATTTGCGGGATACTTCCAGAGGCCGAAAAAGCTTAAAAGTATAGCACCAAATGCATATGCATATATCGAGAATATCATTGTTAATATGAAGTAAATTTTCTCCGGATCATTCAGTCTTAGTTTCAATACTCTCCGCAATCGCTTTCAGCTCATCTACGGAGAACACATATTTCTTATTACAGAACTGACAGTTGAGCTCGATTTCATGGCCATCACCGATCATGGAATCGAGTTCTTTTTTTCCAATGAGCTTCAGTGCGCGCTCAACGCGGTCACGGTCGCAGTTGCAGTAGAAGTTAAGGTCCAGTGTGTCGGTGAACTCGATGTCGAATCCATCCAAAACGATCTTCAGGAGCTCTTCCGGAGTCTTGCCGGACTTGAGGATGTCGGTGACAGAAGTGAACTTCTTGAGATTTTCTTCCAGGTGGTCGATGGTCTCGTCGTCGGCAAAAGGCATAAGCTGAATGATAAAGCCGCCTGCAGCCACAACCGAAAGATCTTCGCGCTCAACAAGAACGCCAAGGCCTACAGACGAGGGTGTCTGCTCAGACTTGGTGAAATAGTAGGTGAGGTCTTCTGCGACTTCGCCGGATACAAGGGGAACCTGGCCGATGAAAGGCTCTTTTAACCCCATGTCTCTTATTACGGTGAGGGTTCCCTCGCCGATTCCGCCGCCGACATTGAGGTGCCCTGAAGCATTGGGCTCCATTATCACATAAGGGTTACCAACGTAGCCCTTTACATTTCCCTGAGTATCGGCTGTTGCAAGGACTGAGCCCAATGGGCCGTCGCCCTCCATCCTTATGGTGATCAGGTCGCCGCCGGTCTCCATCATGGCGCCCATCATTACGGTGCCTGTCATGAGTCTGCCAAGGGCGGCAGCGGCAATGGGTGAAAGGCCGTGGGTCTTCCTGCCGTATTCCGAAAGGTCTTTTGTTGTGGCGGCGAATGCCCTTATCTGTGCGTTTCCGGCAGTTGCCCTCACCATGTAGTCTTTATATTCTGACATAATAATTCTTACCTCATTTTTCTGATATTATTCCAATTTCAATTTCTGAACAAATTCCTCGATCAGCGCGTTGACCGTGTCCGGCGCATCCGTGTTGGAGTTGTGGCCGGCATTTGGTATCCACTCGATGGGCAGTCCGCCTTTCTGGTTCCAGGCCTTGTTGTACCTCTTCGTGGATCCTGCCATGTCTTTTTCACCGCAGATGAGAAGTGCCGGGCATTTGATCTCATAGGGCAGTTCAGCTTCGATGGCCTCGGCCAGCATTTTAAAGCCATGGCCTGACAGCAGTGAGTATCTCTCCTGTTGTCCGTCGTAGGTCATCATCATATCATACATGAGCTGTCTTCCGTAGTCAGAAGTTGCAACGCCCTTCGTGCCTGACTTTAAAAGCGACTTCCAGGGGTAGTAGCGATAAACAGGCGTCATGCGCTTTAAGAGCCACAGCTCTGCCGCAGTTATATACTGCCTTTGAAGTGGCGCGGAATCTATGGAGATAAAGCCGCGAATCCTTCCGGGGAACAGTTCTGCAAACATCTGTCCCACGTAGCCACCCATGGACTGTCCGACTATGACCGGTGAGGTGAATCCCTCGTGGTCCAGGATTTCCCTGAGCCACTTTGCTTTTTCGTTTAATGTAAAAGACAAATCGAAGGGCCAGGAAGAAGCATGACCGGGAGCGTCCCACACGAAGATCCGGTATTTCTTTTCAAAATACTCTACCTGCTTGTCGAACAGCCGGTGGTCTGCCGTGAGTCCCGGGAGAAATACCAGCTGCGGCGCATGAATTTCATAGCCTTCGCCTGTCCAGTAATGAATGGTTCCACATGAAGTTTCAAATTCTCTCTCCAGCATTCAGCTTCCCTCATAAAATGTCAACACTACACAACTATCATACACCCAAACGTCTTTTTACGAGCTTAAGATCCATTCCTTTTTGATATCGCCCGGGCGGAAGACCAAGAGATTTTCTCTTGGGGCAGGGCTTTGGAGAAAGCCCGCTGTGGATGAAGTACGCATCCATTCCTATGGCCATGGCGCCTTTGATATCGCAGGTCGGGTCATTTCCTATCATCAGGCAGTCGGCCGGGTCAAGCGAAAGCTCCTTGACCGGTGCGAGGAAGAACTCAGCATCGGGCTTCTTGCAGCTGTAGTCCGAGGAAATGAAGATCCTGTCAAACAGATCAAGTATTCCAAGAGCCTTCAGCTCGGGAATAGTAAAAAGACTTTGCGCATTGGACAAAAGTACGACGCGCTTGCCGGCGCTGTGAAGCGACCTGAGCAATTCAGCCGCGCCTGAATAAAGCCTGAGGTGCGTGGTAGAAGCTGCGCGGAAACATGCGGCTGTCTCTGTGATAAGTTCGTCAGTTACACTCTTAACGCCTCGGTTCTTATACAGTCTTATAAAAACCTTCGCGAGTTCTATCTCCGGGTGAGATTCGTGTGTGTCTCCACCACCCGAAGCCCGCAGAACATCTTCTTCCTCTGCCACAAGGCGCAGATATTCCTTCTGTAATTCCGCAGCCGTGTAGGATGCTCCGTGGGATTCATAAAAATCCCGCACGGTCTTCCAGAACCGAGGCATCTCTTCATCGGTATGTATATCAACCAGTGTTCCGTAAAGGTCGAAAAGAACTGTCTTATAATCTTTCATATTATTAGTTTCCGTCTGTATTTCTTTTGCGTCAAATGAAGTTTAATCTGTATTCTCTCTCGTGATATTCTTGGCCCACTTGTGGCTGTAGAAGTGCTTCAGAACCCAGGGCCACTTCACAAACTCGTCGGTGCAGAGAAGGAAGAACACCACTTTGACCGGTAGCTTAAACACGAACGCTGCCAGCAGTCCAAGGGGCACTGCGTAGCACCACATATCGATGGTGTCGCAGATAAAGCCGAATTTGCTGTCGCCTCCCGCCCGGAAGATGCCGGCGATGAGACAGGTGTTTACTGCAGTTCCGCTGATGTAATAACTGTTGAGTATCAGCATGAATCTAAGATAATCCTTGGCAGTGTCTGTGAGCGAGGCCTGCTTAACTGCAAAGGGCATTACTGCAAGGCAGATCAGGCCACCGATGATTCCGGAGATGACAGCCAGCCTGAACAGGGTATGTGCCGTCTTTATGCCTTCTTCTCGTTCGCCACTTCCCAGGATCTGGCCGACAATGATACCGGAGGCCGACGCAATTCCGTAGCACAATACAGTTCCCAGGTTGCGGACCACATTGGTGATCGAGTAGGCTGCCACCACGTCATTTCCGAGATGCCCCAGTATCACCGAGTACATGGAGAAAGCCAGTGACCAGGACAGGTCGTTGCCGATGGCGGGAAGGGCCATGGTGAAAAAGTCATGCTGCAGAGCCTTGGACCTCACGAATATTGTGGTAAGATCCAGCTTCACAGCGGCTCCTTTTATTGAAACGAAAACGCAGCACAAAAGCTGGAACAGTCGGCTCAGGGTAGTTGCGATGGCTACGCCCGTTACGCCCATCTTTGGAACTCCGAACAGACCGAAGATGAACACTGCATTGAGGCAGACATTCATGAAAAGAGCTGTTGTCTCAATGACAGTACTGGTGCCAACCCTACCGATACAACGAAGGATAGCCATATACACGGCGCTGATGGCCCAGAACAGAAGTCCCGGCGCAATGAAGCGAAGATACTGCGCGCCAAGTCCGATCAGGACTTCGTCATTGGTGTAGATATACATGAGAAGGCGGGGGATGGTCACACACAGAGCCGCGCCGACAAAAGCCACACCCAGCGAGAATTTAAGGCCTATTCCCTCAATCTTCGAGATAGTCTTCATATCACCTTTGCCGTAGTACTGGGCGGCCAGCATGGCGATTCCCGTTCCGATGCCGTAGAGCAGCATGAAAAGAATTCCCACCAGGCTGTTGGCCAGTGAAACGGCGCTTATGGCGTCCTGCCCCACATAGTTCAGCATCAGTACGTCTGCACTGTTTACCGAGGCGTCAATTATGTTCTGTATTATGATGGGCAGCGCAACCACCCATATTTTTCTGTAGATACTCTTTTTCTCAGTCACGTTTCTTTTCCCCACTCTGCCTGACAAAGATGCGCAAGCGCTACTCATTCATTTGTAACATTTTATAGGAAAAGGGGCAATATCTCGCAAGGAAACCAAAAATACAAAATCGGTTTCCGATATGATGGTTCATATGATGGGTCATCTGATAATATACTCCCTGCGACCAGATAAAAGAAAAGAGAGGAATCAAAAAATGATAAAGAATATGAACAATACTGCAGTTAAGGCAGCAGCCCTTGCAATGAGCGCAGTTATGACACTTTCACCCGTTACTGCTTTTGCGCAGGACATTAACGCTGAGACAGAGATCGCGGCAGTAGAGGAAGTTGCAGAAGAGACAGTTGAAGAGGAAGAGGTAAAAGAGCTTACTGCTGAAGTTACAGATACAGAAGAGGTTGAAGAGACCGAGGCCGAGGAAGTTGTTGATGAGACAGTACTTGACGAAGAAGTTGTTGAGGAAGCAGCTGAGGAGACAGCAGTTGCAGCAGCTGTAGAGACTGAAGAGGAGACAACAGTTCTTTTCGATAAGAAGGCAGTTACATATCTCAATGACGCCGCAGCAGCTCAGGCTGAGCTTAAGAACAACTCTTTCAAGACAGGTTATGCAGCAACAAATCAGGTAGACAGATGCAGAAGACTTGCAACAAAGCTTCTTGTTTTCAAGCTTAAGTACATCGACGGTGAGAAGGTTATCGGAACAGCTTATGACATGGCTCACGGCGACAACAACTACATCTCAGTTAACACAATAGACCAGACAACAGGCGAGTCAGTTATAAAGTACTATGACTTCTACATGCAGGATTCAAACGGCAACAACATCGACAACATGTTCAAGTACTACACTGTTGACCGCATCACCATCGTTGAGAAAGGTGAGAAGACCGGCGAGAAGAAGATCGGAATGTATGTATATCCTACTTTTGCAAGCAAAAGCAACGGAAACGTTGTCCTTGACATAAACAGCTACAGCGAGCTCCTTTCCGAGGAGTACAGAGCTTTTGTCGCTGGCAGCGCAGAGTAATTAAACCGAAAAAATAAAAATCAAAAAAGTCGTTTTCACTTTCGCGTGAAAGCGGCTTTTTTGCTGGTATTTTCCTGGGGAGTGTGATATATTATCCGGGTGTGTTTATAAAAATTTTATAAATTGGGAGTGAGTGTTTGTAATTATGAAAAAAGTAGTAAAAAGCATGGCACTGAGTCTGTTATCTGCCATGTTTATTTTTAACTCCGCCTTTTCAACAGTTTCTTTTGCGGAAGAAGGCGGGATTGCAGAGGTACAGGTTGCAGATTCAGCGTCGGCAGAGGTTACGGCAGACGAAGCTGATGTGACAGATTCTGACAATAATGAGGAGGTAACAGCTCCTTCATCAGAAGATGGAACGGAGATTCCCGGCGAGACCTCAGATGAGTATACTGATGAAGCATCAGATGAAGATCCGGACGCACCAACAGATGAAGATGCTGATGAGACAACGGACGACATTTCGGACGATGTGATTGAAGACACTAAGCGATAGTTTCGTCGAAGGATCAGTAACCACCAGACCAGCCTGCTTAACGGAATTGACGTTGAAGAGTACAACAAATTGAGTAGCGCCGGAAAGCGGGCTTATGACTACATTGTAAGCTACAGCGACAACAGGAACAGGGGAACAGCCAAGGTGATCATCACCGGTGTAAACGGCTATGACGGCACGCTGACAAAGACCTTTAAGATTGGCACGGCTGACCTCAGCGTAGTGGGCACTCTCACAAGTGATGACACTGCGGAGTATACCAAAAGCTGCAGACCTTCATCTATAACAGTCAAGGCCACTATTGATGAAAAGACTTACTACCTTGTAGAAGGCTATGACTATTCTGTCAAGGTGACTGGCAATGATAAGGTTGGACAAGATGCAACTCTTGAAGTAACAGGAATGGGCAATTACACCGGCAGGCTTAGTAAGAAATTTACAGTTACAAAGGGAATTGCTTCTCACTGCCATACAGTGGTTGATACTCCTGCCTATAAAGACAAAGTCGGTAACTTCGTCTGCAAGGTTACAGTGTATGACAAAGACTGGAATTTGTTGAAAGAGGGCGTTGACTACAAGAAGATAGAGTATAAGAAGAGCGGTAACGTGCTTGATCCTGCAAAGGACAAGATAATGCTCAATGAATCCTTCAACTTTAATATTGAGGGCATGGGTGAGTTTGAAGGCGGATTCTTGCATTGGTGGAACCTTTTTGAAACGGCCAGGACCAGCGGTTCCTACAATCCGCCCAAGCCGCTTTCGAGCTGCAACTTTACGCTCCGGGATTATACTTATTCCGGTAGTGAGATCCGCCCTAATACCTACAATCTGATCATAAAGGACAAGGGTAAGACGGTTACTTCCTACAGCGTAGTTGGCTATGAGAACAATGTAGAAGTCGGAACTGCCACGATGATTCTGCGCGGAACAGGCAACTACACCGGAATCTACAGACTCAACTTCAAGATTCTGCCAAGGACTGTCTACAGCGATACCACGAAGGCTGCAAAGTGATTCATATGAAAAAGCTCATAAGAAGAGAGCTTCCGGATTGAACCGGGAGCTCTTTTTCGTACTGTTGCGCCTGGTGGCGCACATTTTGAAATCAGGCAAGAGGTCATAAATGATTCAAAATTGAAAATGTACCCACGTGAAATCAATATAGATTT